>Ga0079226_10001951_pt1 | contig 15845 bp, 10 predicted proteins | sample Poulit2014_FD_76345 | JGI IMG/M metagenome (GOLD analysis project Ga0079226, IMG submission 76345) | Agricultural soil microbial communities from Georgia to study Nitrogen management - Poultry litter 2014 | ecosystem: Environmental > Terrestrial > Soil > Agricultural land | place: USA: Georgia...
ATTGATGAAGAAGGCATTGTAAAAGCTACTTCCATTGGAGTATCAGACAAAGATAATTTTGAAGAAACATACAGAGAAGAATAAAAACATTAAAAAGGTGTGGTAGTAGTGGGGGTGAATCTTGTGTTGGAACAAACTTTAGTTGATGGGAGCGAACACAAAGAAGAGAGAGTGTTACGAGAAGTTGTTTCAAGGGAAAGGAAATTAATTTGTGACAAGATCCATAAAATAGAAATGATATATAAAGAAAGTTCTCGTCAAGAACAGAAAGAGTATGACAAGAAGTTAAGGAATTATGGAAAAATGTTAGAAAAGTTAGTTTTACCCAGAAGGTCGTTATTGCACATGAATTTAGAAAGAATAAACAGAAAGGGTTGATGGATAGTTATGAGTGAAAAAATTACACACATTGCGTTAGATATTGGATATGGCTTTATTAAAGGGTTCAATTCTGATAACAAAAGAATTTTATTGCCTACACTTATCGGTAATGGTTTTGATCGTAATTTGAATACCGCCTTCGGAAGTGGTCAGAAAGATGGTTTAGACAACATTCATGTTGTTTATGACGGTGATGATTATTTCATTGGTAATCTCGCAAAAGAATCCAACAGAACATCAAGGGTGTTTGAACAAAAGAGATATAACCATGAATATTTTAAGATTTTATTAAACGTAGCAATACAACTGTTAACAGAAGGAAAAACAAGTCAAGTGAACGTTTCAACAGGTTTACCCTTATCTTTTTACCAGTCACAAGCAAAAGAAGCTCGTGAATCAATATTAGGTGTACAGCCTACTGTTGAATGGAAGTCAGGGTTACTTGAAGGACAGGTTATACGGAACAATATCAACAATGCAATACTGTTCCCACAAGGTGCGTCAGCTATCTATTCTGCGTTGGTTAATTCAGATGGTAAATATACTTACCCTAATTTAATGAACGAAGGAACGCTAGTTGGTCTAATCGACATTGGGTTCAGAACAACAGATTTTGTTGTAGTGGAAATACAAAAAGACGGTTCTTTCGTCCCTAGACTATCCTTATCTAGCACACTAGATACGCTAGGAGTTCACCAGTTACACCATGATGTAGTAATGGAGTTCAAAAACATTACAAATGGTGCTGATCTCAATGAGTATCATTTATCAAGGGTTTTAGATAATGGTCATATTAGTTTCAAGGGTGAAAGGTTAGATTTCAAAAATTTTATTGAAGAAAAGAAACACGAAATTTCATCTAATATTGCAGATAGATTAAAGTCCTTCTGGGGCGAAGAGTCAAGTATGTTTGATGAAATATTCTTAGCAGGTGGTGGAGGTATGATGTTTAAAGACTTCTTACAACCACACTTCGATAACCGAATTAAATTAGTGAAAGAAAGTCAATTCGCTAACACTATTGGTTATTACAGATATGGTAATGCCTTTTTCGACACTACGAGAAAGCAGGGGTGAACCGTTATGTATGTGGTTGTAGATGGATCGTACTCCCCCACATACAAAGAAATTGTTTCTTGTGGGGTTGTTATAGCTAAAAACACTGGCTTCTTTATTGAAAAAGGGTTTGTTAATAAGCATATACAAGCCAGTTCTACATTAGCAGAATGGTTCGCAATGGAAAAAGCAATAGAAGAAATCTACAACTTCGTTTCAAAAGAAATGAATCTACCAGAAGTAATTAATATCTATACTGATTATCACGATATTGTTAATTTGTTAATTGGTTATCCGACATTAGATAAAGTTGAACAGATACCTTTTAAAAAGAAATATTATAAAGAGTATGTGTTTGAAGTAATGAACAAATTCAAATTGTTGAATGATGATTTTAATGGGTTAGAGATAAAATTAAATCATTTTAAACCGAGCAAAATAACATCGGACTTAGTTGTTGAGTTGCACAAGAAGGCACACAATACAGCTAAGTCCTACGCTGATGAAATGTACAAGAATAAGGTAATTAGCAACAACCGTTCAGATGAAGTTGTTATCAATATCAGACTCGAAGAAGTTAGTGTTGGTAAAAGACAATGGGTTGTTTATGAAAATGGTATTCCAGTAATGATAGGTAGATTAAAAGAAGTTGTAAAAAGATACCAGCAAGAACGATATGATTTCAATACTTTAAAAAACCAAAACAAACTAAAGTGCGATAACGGTACTATGAACATATTAAAAAAATATGTACCAAAATTGGTGGTTTGATATTTATGGAAAGTGTTGATGTAAAAAAAGCGTATGTGTTTCGTTTAACAGAAGATGATGAAAAGCTGTATAAGTTTCTTGAAAGCATACCAAATAGACAAAAAAGTATAATGATAAGAAAGATGTTGAACTTCTCTATCAAACACATGGATGCACTTCATAATTTTGAAGTTGACAAAGATGTGGTGATGTTAGAAAGGACATTAGAATTAGTTAGTCTGAATAATGATTTGATTAAAAGTATAAAAGAAGAGTTAAAAGATATTAAAAGTAGTGGTTTCATACAACAAGACAATGTTGAAAAAGAAGATGAAATTGAAGAAAGTACAAAAAACACATTAAACAATATGTTCCAATCGTTTGGGATGGATTTTTAATAAAAGATAGGGGTGATCATTTTGTTTATATTTCCAATACTCTTGTTAATAAGTGTGGTATTAAATATTTTACTATATCACAAAACAAAAAATTGGCGATATGACTTTCAAGAAGAATTAGTTGAAAATGATTTTTCGGATGGTGATAAAGTTAATGTTTGTTTAAAAAGAGAAAAAGAATTGATGGAAGTACACGTTAAGTCAACAGGGCTAAATTTTAGTGTCACTCACATCATACCAGAAGAAAGTGGAGAAGTCGGTGAGCAAACTACTAACAATAAAGGGGGTGGTTTGCTGAACAGGTTAAAGAACTTGTTTTGATGCTTTAAGGGGGTGAAACAACTATGAGAGCTATATTAGCAATTATCTTTGGTATTTTTATCATTATGTTTGTGGGTAATATCTTATTAACCGAATTCCCTTCTTTAGTTCCTATTTTTGAAGAAGGTAAAGAAGTGTTAGCTTCGTTATACAGTATGTCTGTTGTTAAATACGGAACAATCGCAACAGGAATGTTGATCATCGGACTACTTATTTTAGTAGGCGATGGGAAAAGAAGATGATACGAAAGAGAAAGTAGGGGTTTGTAATATATGGAAGAAAATAAAAAGAATGGCATTATAAACAAGTTGTTTAATTTGTTTAAAAAACAAGGCGAAGTAGAAAAAGACAAAAAAGCAAGAAAAGAACAGTCTAAAAAGAATAAACCAAAAGGGCAAAGTGCCAGAATTGCTGGTAACATAGTGTTCTGGATACTCTTTTCGTTCATGCTTTTGTTTGTATTTGTAAATATGTTCGCTAAAAAGAACCCTATCGACATTGATAGTTTGTTGGTTCAAGAAAGTAAGATAACAAGTCATGAAGCAGTAGATTTCGCACATGAATTTGTTCATGACATGTTTGTTTATGGTACAGATAAAGATATATCAGAAAAAAGGCTTGAAAAATATCTAGCTAAAGATGTTTCACCTAGCGACCTAATAAGGATAGGTAATTCAGAAGCAAAAGTTAATTTAGATAGAGCTAATATAACTACGAAAGATGTTTACAAAATAAATGAAACAAAAAGTAGAATTACTGTATCTGTTTTATTTGAAACAGTAACACCGTTAGATGATAAGCAAGTCGAAAAGTATGAAGAAGAACCAAACGAATTTCTGATTGAGCTACACAAAGAAAAAGGTTATGAGATTGATAAGTATGATCCTAACAATAATATTCAAGTTTCTAAAGGTAATGTTATTGAAAAGGGTGAGTTACAACTCAATGTACCAGTATCACTTACAGAAAGTGGTGGGTTTGTAATCTATGACTTCCCTTCATTTGCTTACCAGTCAAACGAAGAAGAAAAAGTGTTTGAAAATTTATACGCTGATTTAAAATCAGTAACGGACACTAAGACAGTTGATAATATCACTAACTTCTTGTCTGGAACATTCTTCAAAAACTTTACAACAGAATCTCCTGATGGGTTGAGATACTACCTACAAGATGAGTTCTACAAATATGGTTTAAACGAAACTGTAAACTATGTGAATATTGGCGACACTGATGTTTATGAAGGTAAAGGTGACGATTTTATCGTTAGAACAAATGTAACATTCACTAAGATGAATGAATTGTTACAGTTCAACTCAACTTATTTACTTGTTTTAGTGGAAGTTGATGATCGTTATGTTGTTACACACGTTAACGATGAAACTTACATTGAAGAGTTCTTAAAGGGTGAAGAAGAGGCAGAAGACGAAGAAACTAACGAAAACGAAAATTCGGAAGATACAAATGAAAACGAAGACGGTACAAACGAAAATAGTAATGATACGAATGAAGAAAACACTGATTTACCAAAAGACATAGAAGAAGCATACAGTCTTTTAGTTAGGTCGGTTGAAGATAAAGATTTAGAAGATTTCAACAATTTATTAGGTGGAGATTTGAAATCAAACGCTGAAAAAGTATTGACAGGTTTTCTAGGTGTTAATGAAGACGACTTTGAAAAAGAAAGTTCAAAGATTATGGAAGAGTTATTTGACGAAGAAGATGATGTTGATGAAGCGTTGATAGGTAAAATTGAAACCTTTGATGATTTAGTAACTTTCGTTGTGTTTGAAGAGTTGAATAGTGCCTTCACTAATGAAGGTGAAGGGTTTGAAGGTTTGATAAGCTATGATGATTTTGAATTAGAAACAAATGCTAATGAACACAAATTGACTCATAAAGAGCAAAGTGATGCTCACTTAATCTTTACAGAAGAAGAAAATGGTTTTAAATTGACGGATCACCATTTAATGTTCGTTAATTTAGCTGATGGAGTCGAAATGAAAACAAAGAAGTAAATGTGTGTTAAAGCATTTCATTTTAAAGGGGGTGGTTAAACCCAATGACCACAAAACCTTGTTTATATCTTGTTGTTTTCATCTCACAATTTAAACGATTGATGTAAATAGGTTTAACTTTCCTTATTGTATAAGGTTGTCTATTTAGTATAAGTGTTGAATAGATGTAAAAAAACAACTTAAATATTCGTGGTTATCACAAAGGGGTGAATAGGTTATGGCTGAAATGATGTTAGGAGCTATGGAGTTATCTAACTCTATGTTCTTTAATGTGAGTCTTGAAGGTTTATACAATTGGTTTAAGGATCAGGCTTCATATGTATTGTTTATTATCTTGATTGCATTACTAATTGGAACTATCGTAAAGAGAGCTTGGCTTTCTGCTGTTGCTGTTTTAGTTGGTTTAGCTTTCATTGGAGTATTCATTATGAACCCTGAAGCAATCAAAGGTATATCTTCTTGGTTGTCCGATATGATTAATGTTGGTTAATATAGTTTTATAAAACACCTTCCCCTATATATAGGGGTGGTGTTTTTTTATTGTAAGATTATAAGTGTGAGGTAATTGTAGTTAAAGTGAATGTATAAAGGGGTTGAGAAAGATAAGCGATAATAACAATAGAAGAATACCTCTATATGTACTTAACAACTTCATGAAGTTTGATAGAAGGTTATATCAATTTGCAGGAGTTAGTTTTGGACGTTCGCTAAGGTTGAAGACTGTTTTGTACTTTCTTTTTTCTGGTGCAGTTATTGCAGGACTATATTTTATACCTTTTCTAAGTTGGACTGTAAGATGGCTTCCACCGGGTGTGTTAGTGATGATACCAGTAGGAATTGCGATTCTATTAAGTGATATAGGTACAGAAGATAGGTCGCCTATCAAGTTCTTCATTTCGTTCTTTAGGTATCAATTTTCTAAATTAAAAGGCGGGTATATATATAGAAACAAAAAGATAGATAGTGTTAAGAAGTATAACTTAGGTAAGACATTAAGTTTCTCTAGTGGTTCTTACTCTGGTGTTATCCCTTCTAACTCTAGCTTATTAACTAGCGAACGAGAATTAGAGGACGATGATAATAATAATTTGGATGAAGATGTAATTGAACCAATCGGAAAACCGTTGGTTGCAATCACTGGTTCAGACAATGACGCTGACTATTTCGATCCATTAATGGACGATACAAGCGAAAAAGAAATTGTTGTTAATAACGTCATTGAAGATGATGTTAAACCGAAAGAAATCGAACAGACAACAAATGACGAAGAAGATAACACTTATAAAGTTTCTTCTTACGAAAGTGAAAAGGTAACTGTTGAAACACCAGAAGAGGTAATTGGTGAAGAAGATGAAGGTTTTGATGAACAAGATAATGCTCATGTGTTGGAAGAAGACAAAGAAGACAAAACTGATGATGAACCAGTTGAACAAGAAGTGGGTATTGTTCCACTAGAACAAGGTACACCATTAATAAATAACCTAAATTTAAGAGATCATTTATTTGGTGACTTAAACAAACCTAAAGAAGTGTTCGAGTTAAACAAACCTAAAGTTCAAAATGAAAACAATGAAAAATCCATTGATGAACAAACAGTCAACGAAAATACTGAACAAAGTTTAGTTGAATTTGAAGGTTTATTTAACAAAGAACAGAAACAAAAAGAAGGAACACAAAGTGATGTAAGGCAAGAAGCACAAGAAAATGTTCCTGTTGTTAAAAAGGATGATATTGACATTGTTCCTAAAGAAGATAAAGAGGTGGATGTTGATTTGAACAGTAATTTTGATGATAAGGATAAGCAACTTAGAAGACAAGATGCAGTTAATGAAGAACATCCGAAAAGAACAGATGTGAACAAACAAAATAAGTCAACAAGCCAATTAGACATAAAGAAAATATTACTTGTTGGGGTTGTTGGTTTATTAGCTTTAACTGTAATTGTGTTTGGGGTAAGTTCGTTCTTAGGAGATTCTGATGAATTAGTTGGAAATGATGAAAATAATAATCAAGAAGTTGTCACGAATGAAGAAGATGATTTGTTACAAGGTTTAAAACATGCTTCAAAACAACAATACAACGAAGCAGTAACTTATTTCGATAATGTAGATTTCGATAGTTTGGAACAAGATGATAAAGAATCAGTGTTATTATCGTACTTGTTTGTCGGGGAAATAAGAAAGGTTCTACAACTTGATCCAGAGTTTGATGAAGTTGTTGCGAGTTATTATGTTGCAAAAGAAAACATTGATCCATTAAGAGATTTTGTAGATGAATCAGATGAATTTAAGTTTGAAGTTGCAGTCGAAGACAAGGACTATGAAACTATTGTAGATTTATCAAATAGTATTTATGTTGATGAGTACAGAGAAGAAGTTATTGTACTTTCATTCATTGAGTTGAAACAATTTGATGAAGCGAAAATTTTCATTAGAGGTTCAGATAATGAGTTAGAATTTATGGAATTAATAGAGAAAGCAGAAAAAGATAACTCAAAGTCTGATAAAGGGGGTGATGAAGAAGACGATAAGAAAGAAAAGATAACGGCAAGAAATTAATAAAAGGAGAGATGAATACTGATGCCGAATAACCAAAACAGGAATACAGAGCAAAGTAACAGTAAAAAGAAAATAATCATACCAATTGTCATTAGTGCAACCATTTTAGGTGCAGGGATTGGTGGTTTTAACTATATGTTAAAAGATGATTCTGAAAATGTTGATAACAGTATAACGCAGACTGAAAACAATGAGCCAGATGAAGTTGTACGAGTTGATGATGAAGATGATTTTGATTTTGATTTCGATGAAGATGGTAATGAAGATGATGATAACAACAATGATGATGTTGTGATTGAAAGGGATGAAGATGGTCGTATTTCCTTTGGTAAAAACAAAGACAGAGATTCCATTAATATCGGTTCAAAGGACAACTCGGATAAAGGTAAAAGTAGTGGTAGTAAATACCGTCACTTAAAAGATACTGTTGCACAAATCGGTAAGGATAACAAAGATTCTAAAACAGCGTATAAAGATGGTAAATTTGTAGCGGATAAAGATGATAAAGATAAGGGCAGTGGTTCTTTTGGTGATTTAGTAGCTTCTAATGATGATAAGGATAAAGGTTCTTCATCTGGTGGAAGTGATAAAGATAAAGATGATAACACTAACGATGGTTCAAAAGACGACAGTAGTTCCAGTCAAAGTGGTTCTACTGGAACAGGTAATGACGATAACCAATCGGGTGGAAATGATGATGGTCAAGGTGGTTCATCAAGTAGTGGTAATAGTGGTGGAAAAGACCCTAAGCCTGAACCAGAGAAGCCAGACCCTAAGCCTGATCCAGAGCCTAAACCAGAGAAACCAGACCCTAAACCTGATCCAGAACCTGAACCAGAGAAACCAGATCCTAAACCTGATCCAGAACCTGAACCGAAGCCAGAAGTTGATAAAGCAGAGTTGACAGCAATCATTAAAACTGCTGATAAACTAAACAAAGACCGCTTCACTAAAGGTACATGGGAAAAGGTTGATACAGCTTTAAAACAAGCGAAAAAGGTTAATTCCGACAAAAGTTCAACGAAGCGTCAAGTTGATAGAGCAATCAACAACTTAGAAAAGGCAATGAATGAATTGAAGGTTAAGTCACCTACTATCGAAGTTGTAGGGCTTGAGGATCTTGATAGCGGAAATGTAACCAATGAATCTACATTAGATTTAATGGTTGAAGGTAAGGATGTTGACGGTAAGACACTAAAACCTAAAGTTACTTTAAACGGAAAGACAGTTAAAGCCAAAGATGGAATTTACACACTTAACTTCAAAGAAGGTAGTAATGATTTAGTTGTGAAAGTTGCAGATGAATTTGGTGGATATATAGATGTTTCTTATGAGATTAATTACGTTAAAGATGATGTTGGTGAAGTTAATGATCCTACAATTGAAGTTAAAGGATTTAACAACGACAACATTGATAAAGATGGTAACTTAACATTTACTGTCGATGCTAAAGATGGAAAGGGTAAATCTATTAAACCTACAAGCGTTAAGTTGAATGGTAAAGACGTTAAGTTCGATTCAAATGAAATTACGGTAAAACTTAAAGAAGGCGAAAACACTATTGATATTTATGTTAAAGATAAATATGGTGGAGAAGATAAATTTAGCGGTGAAGTAACTTACAAACCTGAAACCGAAGGTGGAAATGAAGGTGAAGAAGATGGTGAAGGTGAATTAAAAACACCTACTGTTGAGTATGACGGTATTTCTAGTGAAAACATTACTAAAGATGGAAAATTAACATTTAGCGTTAAAGCATTTGATGGTAAAGGTAAAGAAAGAGTACCTACTGTTAAGCACAATGACGAAAGAGTAGATGTTGATGAGGATGGTAATGTAACGGTACAACTTGTTAAGGGTGAAAATAATTTCCTAATTGAGTTAGAAGACAAATATGGTGGTTCTGTCAAAAAGGAAAATACACTAACTTATGACCCAGACAAAGAAAATATTGATCCACCGACAATTAGTTATGAAAAAGTAACTATTGATGATGTTACCGAAGATGGTGAGTTAACATTTAAAGTAGAAGCAGAAGATGGTAAGGGTAAAAAGATTACCCCTACGGTAAAGTTGAATGGTGAAGAAGTAGATGTCAAATCAAACAAAGTCACAATTCAGTTGAAAGAAGGTACTAACCTTGTTGAAATTGATGTAGAAGATGAATATGGTGGTAAATCTCATAGCGAGTTCACTATTGACTACAACTCAAAAGGTGACGGTAATGAAGGTGAAGAAGATTTAGACGAACCAGAAGTTAAAGTAGAAGGAATTGAACTTGAAAACATTGACGAAGATGGTAATTTAACATTTACTGTTGGAGCTAAAGACAGTAAAGGTAAAGATGTTAAACCTACTGTCACACACAATGGTAAGAAAGTAGATTTCAAATCATCAGAAGTAACAATTAAGGTTGTTAAAGGTGATAATGAAATTAAAATAGAATACGAAGATGATTACAGTTCTGCTAGTAAGTCATATACGTTTAAATATGATCCTAGTGGTAATGAAGATGGAGAGGTAGTTGAAAAAACTAACCCTGTCATAGATGTATCTGGTCTTACAAACAAAAACATTGAAGAAGACGGAACGCTAACATTCTCTGTTGAGGCAACTGATAACGATGGTGAAGATATTAAACCTACCATTACTCTTAATGGTAAAGATGTTAAGTTCGGTTCAGCAGACGAGATTACAGTGAAGTTAAAAGAAGGAGAAAACACTATCGTAATCGAAGCAGTTGATGAAGATGGTCGTAAAACAACAAGATCACACACTGTAACTTATGTTGTTGATGATGGTGGAGAGGAAATCGAAGTTGAACCACCTTACCTTGATGCAAGTGAAATTGTGACAAATAAAGTAGATGGAAATACGTTGAAGTTCACTATTGAATCATATGATGTAGATGGTGATGAGTTAAAACCTACTATTATTCATAATGGTAAGGAAGTAAAGTACACTTACCCTAACGTTACTATTGAACTTGTTGAAGGTGACAACGATATTAATGTGTATGTTGAAGATAAGTATGGTGGTAAGGTAACTAAAAGTTACTATATTGATCACGAATCTGAAACAGAAGGTGATGGAGAAATAGAAGATATGGATCCGCCAGAAGTTGAAATTATAGGTTTTGAAGAGAAGAATATCACAAAAGATGGTCAGTTGACATTCACGGTTAACGCAAAAGATGGTAAAGGTAGAGATATTGTTCCTGAAGTTACGCATAACGAAAAAGAAGTTAAACCTGATAAGAACGGTAAATACACCGTTACATTAATTGAAGGTTCTAACGAAGTTAAAGTTAATGTTGTTGATGCTTTAGGTCAATTCCGTAGTTCAACAGCTCATATCGACTATGAACCTGTTTCTAGTGGTGGTGAAGAAGTGAATACCTTACCGACGATTTACGTCAATGGTTTAGATGAAGGTAATATTGAAAACTCTACTGGTAAAATCAACTTCACCGCAACAGCCAAAGATTCTAATGGAAAAACATTACCTGTAAAAGTAACTTTCCAAAACGCATTTGAATCTTCAATTGTAGATAATAGTAATAGTGGTGATTACTCATTTGATTTAAGACAAGGTGTTAGCGGTGTGTTAATTGAGGCGGTTGACGAACACGGAAACATCGGTTATGAAGTTTATGAGTTTAAATATAATTACAGTGATTTAATAGGTGATAATAAAGAAGAACGAATTTCACCTATTGGAAACAGTGGAAAAGAATTTGTTGTACAACGAGAAGGTGAAATTTGGGCTGAAAGAGTGTGGAATGATCCAAAATCAAAGTGGTACGATTATAGCAGTTGGCATGGGGATGTTGTGTTTTATGGTTACTATGATAAAGATGGTAATTTCAAAGAAACAAAAAGAATGTACACAATAGAGTTCCATGAATAAAACAATGTGATTGAAAAGCCATTTACAATTAAGTAAATGGCTTTTTTTATGTCTATAAACATAACTGACATAGGGTAGAAGGATAATTTTGTGAAGGGAGAGATGATTTATGAATGTGGAGTTTCCATTAAGACATATAGAAGACAATTTGTTATTCAACAGAAATGGTGATGTATGGGTTTATTTCAAGACAAATCTATTAGATTTAAGTTTAGTTGAAAAAGAAGGGTATGATACTCATGTTTTTGTTTCCAATGATTTAGGTAAGGATATTTATTATATCGGCTATAAATTAATTCCAGAATACAAGATGACAAGTAGAAGTAAGGTGTCGCTTAAAAGCAACATAAAATCATTTGTAGAAGGAATAAATTCACCAGTCAAAAAGTCACTTGGTTTAGATAAATATTCTTTGTTGAAAGAAGATGTATTAGATTACTTCAATCAAGCGAAAGAATTAGAAGTGCATTTATCTGAAACTATAAACGATTTAGAGATAGTGTCTGTTGGAGAAGTAATATCAGTATTCACTATGTTGTTAAATTTAGAAGCTGACTTAGAACAAGGTTATTTCGATTTAAACAGTGTTGAAATAAACGTTTATTCAGATAATATTTTAATGGTAAAAAATACAGCGGATCAAGATGGTAATGATTTGCTAGTACAAAATTTAGTTGTAAGAAAGACTGATAACATTGATATTGTATCTTTTTTATTAGACCTTGAAATACCAATTAATATATCTATTAGATTATCAGAAGGGAAGTTATCTCAAACAGTACAAATACTGTCATATAACGAAGATAACATGTTTAAGTACATTGATAAAATATACGATTATGGAGAGCATGTAGGGCTTGATTTGTTCACTCCTGTTGGGGAGCAATTCAATTTGTATTATGAAACGTTTTTTGGAACTAATAAAATTGATGATTTTTACGTTAAAGAAATTAATGAAAGGAATGTAATTAATATATGAAATTTCCAGTTAAGTATATAGAAGATAATTTGATTATAAATGATAAAGATCAAGTTTGGGCGTACTTTAAAATTGAAGGTTTTTCTTATGATTTCTTAGATTTTAACCAAAAGAAAGACCCTTTCTTCAAACAAATAAACTTACTGAATAACTTAGGGTTGGATATGCACTTTTTATCTATACCACACCCTACTGATATTGAAGGTATTTTAAAAGATACTATTTCAGAAATTGATTTCAAAGAGTTCTCTATTAAAGACAATGGTAAAAGCTTCATAAAACAAACAATGGAACAGTTGTTGGTTGAAAATGAAAGGAATGAAACGAGTGAATATTACGATTATATCGGTATTCAACTAGATCCTGAAAAGAATAGATATGTTGCAGGTAACATGGCTTTAGAGTTGATAAGAAAATCAAGGGTAGCGATGGAAAAGTTAGAGTTACCGACTTACAATGTATCTGGTTTGAATCCACGGACTGATATTATGATAAGTGTTATTCACGCTTATCAAAATCAAGCAGAAATAATTCACTCATCATTGAACCACGCATTTGGTTCTGGTAACTCTAGGGTTTTAAAGGCAAGAGAGTTTGAGTTAATTAGTATTATTGAAAAAGCATATAGTGTTAAAAATAATAATTCAGATGTGAAACCTAGACGCAATTATAAAATCGGTGAGAAATTTAGCGTTAAAGATAAAAAAGGTAAAGAGCATAAAGTTGTCAGAACTTCTGATTACGATTTATTGGAATTGCAAAATACAGTAGTAAATGAGTATCAAAACCCTAAGTTTTTAGAGTTAAAGAAAATAAACAGAAAAAGTGAGGTTGAAAAGTTATATGCACAGTATTTTGTTATAAGTGGTATGACTGATGTTAACTGGCATCCCGGCTTCGAGTGGTTACACAATCTTAAACTACAACTAGGCTTCCCTGTATCAGTTTCAATAAGAGTGGATGTTGTGCCTAATGAATTGATAAAGAAACGATTGAGTAACGTTAGATTAGAGATACAAGACCAGAAATCCGAAGCTATGAAAGGTGGAGGTCATGCTGATTTAACTGTTGAAAAATCGGATCAAGGTGTTATGCAAATGGAACAATATTTCCAAGAAACAGGACACCCTGCATTTGCTACTAACTTCATTATTAAAATAACAGGTGAAGATGAACACCAATTAAAAGAAAGGGCTTCTACGTTGGCGAACAACCTATCAAGGCAAGGGATTGATATAGTTGCCCCTTACGGTGAACAATCAAAGTTAATGTTTGAAACAATTCCCGGTGGTAGTAAGCTTTTAGAAGACTATAAAATCGAAGTTGATGCAGGTATTCTTGCAGGTATGATGTTTGGTTCGTCTACGAATATTGGTGACAACAGAGGCTTCTATATCGGTCATACGTTAGCTTTCAACAAGCCAGTGTTTGTACAACCTGACTTAGCGGCGAAAGCCTTTGAAGGACTAGGGAACGTCGTTGACTCTATTTCAGTTCTTGTTGCAGGTATGACTGGTAAGGGTAAATCATTCTTCATGAACTTATTTGTTTATCTATCAGCCCTAACGGGTTCTCGTGGTTTAATTATTGATCCTAAAGGTGACAGAACAGGTTGGTCAGAAGGTTTACCTTATATTCCTAAATCAGAAATTGAAGTTTGGACATTAGGTACAGAGGTCAATGACGCAGGTTCATTAGACCCTTTCAGAACGAGTTCTAATTTAGAAGAAGGTGCTGAATTAGCGTTAGATATACTTTCATTCTTAACCGCTGTTAAAGTAGAAGATTTAGGTTATGGTTTGCTGAATAACGCTGTTATGGAAGTTGTTAAAATGGATGATCCTTGTATCGGGGAAGTGATTGAAATTCTTGAAGGTTGGTACGATAAAAGACCAGAAAGAATGTCGGATGATATTTATAGAGCATTAGAAAGGATTGTAAACACTTTACGTTCTTTACAGTCACAAGTATTATCTTCTTTATTATTTGGTAGAGTTGGACAGAACTATAAACAACTTGACTATGATAAGACATTACAAGTTTTAATGATTCAAAACTTGAACTTAGCTTCTGAAAATGCAACAAGTTTATTGCCTTCACAAAAGATTTCAGAAGCAATAATGATTTCCATTACCGCTTGGACAAAGAAGTATATGATTAACAACGAACGAAGTGTACACAAGTTTATACTACAAGACGAGGCTAGTGCGGTAGAAAGAAACGAAACTGGTTCACAATTGATGGATCACATTGTTCGTCAAGGTCGTTATTGGAACACAACTTTATTAAAAGGTTCACAAAACGCTTCTGACCATGGACGAGATGTAGCAAATATGGGTATGAAGTTTTCGTTCGGACTAAGGAAAGAAGAAGAAGCAATTGAGATGTTAAATTATCTTAACCTACCAGAAACAGAAGAGAACGTAAGGCGAATTGTTTCTTTAGGTACAGGGGAGTGTTTGTTTCAAGACATTTATGGTAGGTCAGCAGTGATAAAAATAAACCCTGTATTCAAAGATTTATTGAACGCATTTGACTCATCTACTTCAACGGAAGAAGAAAGAGAAAGAGAGCGTCAAAGAATGTGATTTAGTTATTATATTTTAAATGGGGTGGTTAAATTCATTTATTAATATTTTTATGAAATGCTGTTGTATGTTCATACGAAAACAACAAGATTGGTAGTGTTGTTTTTTTATTATAAATATAATTTCAAAGGAGGAAAGGCGGTAATAACCCACATGTGTTATTTGTGGGTTATTTTTTATGCCGAGAATATGAGTGTTTTAAATGATAAAAAGAGAGTCATTGTATTGTTTATGATGGTTTTCACATTCTTTTTTGCTTTTGCATCTCCTATGGGTATAGAAGGTCATGTGGTACATGCGGATAGTGCCTGTTCTGATGAAAACCAATATGAGTGTTTGCCAGACGGTTCTAAGATCCATTACCACTTAGATATTGTACCGGATGATGAAGTTAAAGAGGAAAGTGATAAGTCGTATTACGATAAATTTAAAGATTGGATACCTTGGGTTAAAACGGTTGATGATGCTGTATCAAACCTTAACCCAATGTCACACATTCCCGGAATATTAAATTTCTTTGCTAATATCGCATTTAGTTTAAATGTTATAGGTGCAAAAATTGCGATTGGTGTAGTTGATTTAGGTTTTAGTATGGATCTAATCAGTTTGTTTGTTGATGAAATAAGTGATAACGTAAGAACATTAAGCGGTATAAGTGGTGATGGTTTTACTACGGGTTTGTTTGGTAATTTCATCGTTATAATATTTTTGACATCTGCTGTTTATTCGTTATTTATATTCTTTTTCAAAAGAAGTTTATTTGGTTCAATAGGTGCTATGTTAAAAACACTGCTTATTGTTGTTATTTCAATTGTTATGTTTACAAATTATTCTGCTTTCTTAACTGGTGCGAATAGTATTGCAAATGAGATAACGTTAGCAGTGGTAGG
>Ga0079226_10001952_pt1 | contig 15839 bp, 14 predicted proteins | sample Poulit2014_FD_76345 | JGI IMG/M metagenome (GOLD analysis project Ga0079226, IMG submission 76345) | Agricultural soil microbial communities from Georgia to study Nitrogen management - Poultry litter 2014 | ecosystem: Environmental > Terrestrial > Soil > Agricultural land | place: USA: Georgia...
GCTTCTGTCATGGGAATTTTCACGACAACATTAGAAGCCCATTGAGCAATATCTCTAGCTTCTTGAAGCATTTCATCTACCGTAAGTCCAATAACTTCTGCGCTCACAGGACCGTCTACAATACCACAAATTTCTTGAACAACTTCTTTAAAATCACGATTTTCCTTTGCAATAAGCGAAGGATTTGTTGTAATTCCATCCACAAGTCCTAATCGGTGAATTCGTTTAATTTCATCTATATTTGCAGTGTCCAGGAAAAATTGCATATTAAACTACCTCCTGATTAAATAACGGATATTCACTTTCTATAAATCTTCTTCTTTTTTCTTTACCATCAATAAGTAGAGAATGAACAATATGTTTATTATTTTTGGTATCAATACCATTTAAATACATATTCTCTGTTATTCCAGTAGCTATAAAAACGCAACCATCTGAGTTAATTAATTCATTATGTCTCAAACCAACCTCTGGATTATCTAAACCCATTTCTTTGCATCTTTCCGATTCTGTTTCATTTCTTGGTATTAATCGCCCTTGCATTTCACCGTCTAACCCTTTAATAGCTACAGCGCTTAACACCCCTTCTGGAGCTCCACCAATCCCTACAAACAAGTCAATATCTGTACTATCTATACAAGTAGCTATAGAACGAATCACATCTCCATCTTGAAATAAGATTGCTTTTGCTCCATTTTCTCTTACAGTTTGTATATATTCTTTATGTCTTGGCCTATCTTGAATACAAACATTTAATTCATTTAAATTTTTCTTTTTAGAATTTGCTACAGATTTCATATTTTCTAATAAAGATGAATTTATATTAACTTTCCCTTTGGCTTCAGGTCCTACAGCTAATTTTTCCATATACATATCTGGCGCATGTAATAAAGACCCTTCTGGAGCTGCTGCCATGACTGTAATCGCATTAGATTGACCGTCAACAATCGGAGTTGTGCCATCTATTGGATCGACCGCTATATCTATTTTGGGTTCATGTGCTAAACCCAAATTTTCTCCAATATATAGCATAGGAGCCTCGTCTATTTCTCCTTCACCTATTACGATTGTCCCGCTCATCTGCATTTTGTTAAACTTATTTCGCATCGCAGTTGTAGCAGATTGATCAGCAGAGAATTTATCACCGCTTCCAATCCAAGGAAATGCTGCTAAAGCTGCTGATTCTGTTACTTTCAAAAAATCTAATAGCAATGAATGCATTAGATTGTTCCCCCATTCGGTTTTAACTTATTATAGTTACCGGATTATTTTAAAAATTCTTGTTCCTTTTCAATAATCTTATCCACTTTTCTCTTCGATCCTTCAGCCCATTCAACATTTAAATATGCTTCTGCTACTTTCTTTGCAACTTCAACTCCGATAATTTGAGCTCCCATAGTTAATATCTGCGCATTGTTACTTAATTGCGCTCTTTCAGCTGAATACGTATCATGGCATGTTGCAGCACGAATACCAGGATATTTGTTAGCGGATATAGCCACTCCCAATCCTGTTCCGCAAATTAAAATGCCTCTTTCAACTTCTTCTTCTTGAATAGCTTGAGACACTTCAAATGCTACATCTGGATAATCAATCTCTTCGCAAGAATAACATCCATAATCCACAACTTCATACTCCAATTGCTCTTCTACATATTTTTTAACTGCTTCTTTTAAATCAAATCCGTTGTGATCTGTGCCAATTGCAATTTTCAATTTCATTTCTCCTTCAAAAATATCAAGTTTCTTTTACATAATACTAGTTTTCACTTTACTAATTAGCATATACTTTATTTTGTAGCTTGAGATAACTCCTCTATGAACTCTAAAAAAGTATTAACTATTAAATAAGCTGATGTGGCCCCAGGATCCAGCGCACCAATTGAACGATCGCCTAATCTACTAGATCTTCCTTTCTTTGATAACAAATCCTTTGTTGATTCCATTCCATTTTTCGCTGCTGCTACAGCATTTTGGAAAATCTCGAAAAAATCATTTGATTCAACATTACTGTTCTCTAATGATTCAACAAATGGATTGAAAGTATCTACCATTGTTTTGTCCCCCACTTCAGCTTGTCCGCGCTCTTTTACACCTTTACCAAAGGCAATCCAAAAAGCAATCAAGTCTTCCTCGTTCAGAGTCTCTTTCTTTTTTATTTCTTTAGCCCCACGCATAAACCCAGTACCGTATAAAGGACCAACAGATGACCCAACAGCATTTAAGAATGTTTTCCCTACTTTAACGCTGATTTTACTACATTCCTGTTCATTGTTCAGATCGTCTTCCAACATCTCATTTACTGCTTGAAAGCCTATAGACATCGTAACTCCATGATCTCCATCTCCTATTTTTCTGTCTAATTCACAGAGATAATCTTTTTTTAATTCAATCATGGCGATTATTTTTTTAATGTATGTTTTAAAGTCTTTTCCTGTTACTTCCAACTTTTATCCTCCTTATTTTTGAACAAACATTGGGCAATCTACTGGATGGTCAATTGCTTTTTTCAATTCTTCATCCAAATGCATCAATGTAACAGAGCAACCTCCCATTTCCAACGATGTAATAAAATCGCCCACATAAGAACGATATATAGAAACGCCTAGTTCTTCTAATAATTGTTGGACTTTTCGATAGATAATATATAATTCCATTCTTGGTGTAGAGCCTAAACCATTAACCAACACTGCTACTTCGTCTCCGGCTTGTAATGGCCGATCAGCTAAAATATCATCTACAAGACGTTCTGCTACTTCATCTGCAGAGGTTAATTTACCTTTTTCAATCCCCGCTTCACCATGGTGACCTAAGCCGATTTCCATCTCATCTTCTCCTATTTCGAAGCTCGGCTCTCCTGTCTGTGGAAGCGCGCAAGGAGTCAGACCTACCCCCATTGAACGAGTATAGTCATTTGCTTTATTAGCTACTCGAACGACGTCTTCTAAATTATAACCAAAATCAGCAGCGGCACCCGCTGCTTTAAATATAAAAAATTCTCCGGCTATTCCTCTTCGTTCTTCTTTTTTGTCCTTGGAAGATGAAGCAACATCATCAGTTGCAAGAGCTATTCCAACTTCGATATCTTCTTCTAAATCTGCTGATTCAGCAGCCATTCCAAAGTTCATAACGTCCCCGGCATAATTACCATATAGATAAACCACACCTGATCCTTTATCTATTTCTTTCGTTACTTCCAGTATCGGGTCTGGAGAAGGGGAAGCAAAAATATTTCCAACAGCCACGCCGTCCGCCATCCCTTGACCGACGTACCCCATAAATCCAGGCTCATGTCCAGATCCTCCGCCAACGAGGATACCTACTTTCCTATTTTCATCTGCCTTTTTTGTTATTAATGAACGGTTATTAGAATCTAATTGATCTATATAATCAGAGTGAGCTTTTACATAACCATCAATCATTTCATCAACCACATTTATAGGATTATTTAATAACTTTTTCATATTATTACTCCTTCATAAAACGCTTTTATAATTTTGAATAATTAAAACTCCATCAATCAAAAGATTGCAACAGGATACTGAATTTAAATATTTGGCAACGTATTATAATCCTACGAAAATTTTATAAAACACAGTAAGAATCTTTAAACATGTTAGAATCTTTATTAAACAAGTCAAATTCATCTTTTGCATACGAATACCACTTCAGATTTTAATTTTCAATACCTTTCATATGCCAATAAAAGTATGCATCACTGAATTAACTAGGTGTAGTTGCACTTTCGCTACTTTCAACACTATCTATAGTTCGAGCATTATTCGGTAATTTAACCCAAATCATCATTATAGTACTCGCAAAATACAAACCACTAAGAATCCAGGTAACACCTGCAGGACCAACTAAACCATAAAAAGCAGTTACTATAGCGGGGCCAACAAAAACACAAAGCCCAGCGCCTAAGTTCAAAATGGACATAGCAGCACCTTTGTCCTCTTTAACTAACGAAGGAACAAGAGCAGAAATTGGGACATAACCCGCTAAGCAAGCTCCCCATATGATACCTACAATTGTTAATAAAACAAGATTCCCTCCAATGATTTGCGGAACATAATAAAGTGCCAATGTAAATATACCACAACCTACACCGCCAACCCACATTATAGTATTACGCCATCCTAGTCTATCGCCTACTACACCAAATATAAGATTAAAAGCTATATTTGATATGAATATACTGCTCCAAATAGCTAACCAAGTCTCTGTAGGGACACCAAATGTAGCGAGATAAGTTGGTAAAAATAGCGGAAAAGCATACTGAGCTGCTTGATTAATGATACGTACAATACCTGCAACACCAACTTTAGGTTCTTTTACAACAATAGTTATTCCTCGAGCAAGTTCTTTTAATTGCTCTGCCCCTTTAGCTGTAGAAGTCCTTTCTAATTTATCACGATTCAATACCAAGGCAAAGAATCCACCAAGTAATACCCAAAAAACCGATGACCAAAGGGTGTTAATATAACCAAGGTTTGACACGGCCCATGCCGAAAAGCCAGCGCCAAGAACATTCATTCCGCCTGAAAATACAAACCAGAACCAACCGACAGCTTTTCCCAGTCTTTTCTGTGGCGTTCTATATGTAATCCATACAAGAAAACCGTAGGCAAATAATGGATATCCAATTCCTCTTAACATATAAGTTGGAAACATAATGAAAAAGTCCACATTTGTAACCCCAAAACCAACGAAAGCAGAATGGCCAACAATATAAGCGATCAAACCCCATAGCATTACTTTTCTAGCACCGAACATATCTATCAACACACCGGAAAACCAAGAAGCTATCGCAATCATAACTCCATATCCGGTTACCAAAGCTGATGTATGAGTGACCGATAATCCCTGATCAACCAAGTAAGGTGAAATAAAAGCTAATTCAAGTCCATCACCCATCATGAAAATAAGAACACCCAAATAACCCCAAGATATCTTGCTGGTAATTCCTATTTTATCAAGGAAGTTTTCGTTATTTAACATATTACCTCTCCTCATTTTTTGAAAGAAATGCCCTTTAAAGAAAGGGCACTTCCATTCAGATTGGGAACTTAAGCTTTTAAGGTTCTAATACAATTTTAAGTGACTGATCGCCTTTTTCCATTAATTCAAAACCCTTTTCGAACTCTTCTAATTTTAGCTTATGTGTTACAACACCTTCTGTTGGAAAGTTTCCATTTGAAATTCCATCAATAACCAGCGGGTAACAATACGGTCCTAGATGTGACCCTAAAATATCCAGTTCTTTTCGGTCACTTATAATACTCCAATCCACTGTTACCGGCTCTCCAAATACACTAAATTCAACAAATCTTCCTAGTTTACGAATCATCTGTAAACCTTGTTCAACTGACTTCGGATGTCCAGTGGCTTCTATATATATATCACAGCCATATCCATCTGTAATGTCTTTAATTTCTTTTTCAACGTCTACTTTACTTGGGTTTAGAACGATATCCGCCCCAAATTTCTTAGCAAGCTCTAATCGGTCTTCTTTTAAATCCAAAACAATCAGTTTCTCTGGTCCAGACTGTTTTAAAGCTCCTACCATTCCTAAACCTAAAGTACCTGCTCCGGATAAAACCACAACATCACCTAGTTGTACTTGAGCTCTTTGAACAGCGTGAAGACTGCAAGCAAATGGTTCGATTAAAATTGCTTTTTCCAATGGGAGATCTTCTGGCACTTTGTAATTTATTGCTTCTTTGGTAAACTTCATATATTCAGCCATTCCGCCATTTACATTATTTTGAAAACCATATAGATCGTGCTTCTCGCACATCCAATACTGTCCTCTATTACAAAAACGACAATCCCAACAAGGGACAATCTGTTCAGAAATTACACGGTCCCCAATATCAAAGTCATTAACTGCGGTTCCTTTTTCAACTATTCTGCCTATAAATTCATGGCCAGGTATCATTGGAGCCTTAATATACGCTGGCTGTTTTTCGTCACCCCAAAAGCTTGGTGCACCGCCATACGCTTTAAGATCACCTGCACAAATTCCGCACCCTTCAATTTCAATTATAATTTCTTGGTCATTTTCTAATTTCGGTGTTTTAACTTCTTCCATTCTATAATCCTCTGGTGCGTAAGCAACGATAGCCCGCATTGTGTCTGGTACGATCTCTTTGTTTGTGCTTTCTTTATTGATTGTCTTACTCATCCTAAATTTCTCCCTTCTTATTTTTAATATAATATTATTAACCCGTGTCTTGGACAAAGTTCTCTAGATTAAGAGCGATTAAAACACTGATAACTACAAAATTAATGATTGTAATCGCTATCAACTATTATTTTAAATTTTATCACTTATTTTCGTTTTGTCAATATTTTTTTCATTTACTTTTGTTTACTTTTGTTTCAGTTACACTAATTTTTTATTTAAGATATAATATATTGATAAATGTATTTATATACTCTAACATTATTATTAGTAAAGTAGAGAATAAGCATGATTTAAATGAAAATGTTTGCAAGTGAACGACAAGACAGAATTATTGAACTGTTAAAAGTTCAACGACGCATCACCATTAAAGAACTTGCTGGAGAAATGAATGTTTCCGAAGCTACTCTAAGGACCGATTTAAATAAAATGGAAAAGCAAGGATTGCTAACCAGAACACATGGAGGCGCTATACTTAATACAGCAGAAGAGAATGAGACAAGCTTTATAGTTCGTTCCAAAAAGAATACAAAACAAAAAATAAAAATCGCTGAAAAAGCTTTAGAATTAATATATGAAAAACAAAGTATTTTATTAGATGCAAGTTCTACAGCTTTAGAATTAGCTCGTTATATCAAAACTTTACCGATCCGTATTACAGCTGTAACAACTGGAATCCACACAGCTTTAGAACTGAACCAAAATCCTGATATAACAGTAATTTTATTAGGAGGAGTAGCAACCAAAGGATCTTCGTCTATTGAAGGAGTTTTAGGACTTGATATACTCAATCATATAAATATAGATATGATGTTTACATCAGCAAATGGTTTTTCTTCTGAAAACGGTTTAACAGATTTTAATATATATGAGGTTCAATTGAAAAAAGAAATTGTTTCAAGAGCTGATAAAGTAGTTGCATTAATAGATTCGTCAAAAATTGAAAAAAAATCAAGTGCAGTTTTCGCTCCTGTTGAAGAAATAGATACATTAATTACTGACATTTTATTACCGCAAGATTTAAACCAAAAAATGAAATTACAAAATATCGAAGTACTTATTAGTGATTAATTTTTCCCGTTAGCTCTTGATTATAAATAAAAATTATTTTAACTTATACACTTCCTATTCTCTAGAGAAAGTTCTTTTAAATGAGCTTTAAGCAAATTTATCTACATAAAAAAGCATTAGGAATTGAATTAGGTTCTACACGTATTAAAGCAATTTTAATCGATGAAAAATTTAATACTATTGCCATAGGAGAACACTAGTGGGAAAGCCAATTTAAGAATGGTATTTGGACATATGAAATCGGAAAGGTTCGGGAAGGAATTCAAAACGCGTTTCATAATTTATCGTTACAAGCAGAGAAAGTCCTGCAACCCCTCTTAACGACAGTTGGGTCTATTGGAATCTCAGGGATGATACACGGATACCTTGCTTTTGACCATGAAGGCTCTTTATTGACGGCTTATCGAACTTGGAGAAACACCAATACGTAAGAAGCAGCTGACAAATTAACTAATTTATTTAAATTTAATATCCTAGTAAGATGGAGCGTTTCTCATTTATATCAAGCAATGCTTAATAAAGAAGCTCATTTAAACCATATAAACTATTTAACAACATTGTCTGGTTATATACATTGGAAATTGACAGGAGAAAAAGTAGTTGGTGTGAGTGATGCATCTGGGATGTTCCCAGTAGATACATGTACCAACAGTTATCATTCAACTATGATTGAAAGATTCAAACAACTGCCTCTTTCTAAAACGTGTCCATGGTCTATTGAAAATATCCTTCCTGAAACACTTGTTGCGGTTATGAAAACAGATAGATTAACAAAAGAAGGAGCGTTGTTATTGGATCCTTCAGGAACTCTTCTCTCTGACATATCTTTATGTCCGCCTGAAGAAGATGCTGGAACGGGTATGGTGACGACCAATACCTTAAAAGAAAGTACTGGTAACTTATCAGCAGGTACTTTTATCTTTTCTAAATTGTTCCTGAGTAAAAATTAGATAACTATTATAAAGAAATTGATATCGTGAATACACCAAAAGGAAAACCTGTAGGCATGATTCATTGTAACAAGTATACAGGTTAAACTATTACAAACATTGAAAAACCGACCGCTATTTATACGTATACCTAGTAGTGCTCTTAATAAAGCAAATTTTCTCAGCTGTTTTTTCTGCTATAGCAACTTTAAAAATGGAGGCGGATATTTTGCTAAATAAAAAGCAAATACAAACAAACCTTAAACTTAGTAAAACTTGCTATAAAATATTTTATTTTTGTTTATTGCTTAATCATTCTCTCTTAACATCGACAAACTAAAAGAATATTATTTAATTTTTTATACAGAGTCTTTTGTTTGGTTTTTAACTATTACAGAATTTCTTTCTATTAAATATGGAGGATATACTATGGATTCAACTGGCTTTTGTTTTATCATGTTCAGAATCATTTTGCCTGCATCAACTCCCATATTTTCTTGAGGATGACGAATGGTCGTTAGTTCTGGATTTATATATTTTGACATTTGGTAGTCGTCTATACTAATAATAGAAACATCATAAGGAACATTCAAACCGAGCTTTTTAACAAAGCTAATAACTTGAATAGCTAATTCGTCATTATAACAAACAATAGCAGAAGGAATAAATTCTTTTCTTTTTAGCAGTGAATGTAATTTATAGAACAAGTTCTTTTTATTTTCTTCTGTTTGATACATCATTATATCATTCAAATTAGAAATTTCTGGCCTATGTCTATACGCTTTAATAAAACCATTCATTCTATCGATTCCTTGTTTATCGTCGACTTTAAATATACCAACAATTTGCTCGTGCCCTCGGGATATTAAATAATCCGTTATCAATTCCCCTGATTTCACATCATCCATTACGAGGTGAGGTATATTTAAATCATATGTAGAGTTAATAGATAGCATAGGCATGCCCATGGCTTTAATATTCTCATAAATATTCTTATTAATATTTTCTTCCCCACTCTTCGTTGGCTCAATGATTAAACCTGATAAATCGTTAGACAATAAATTATTAAGTCCTTGGCGTTCTTTATCCGGGTTATTTTGTGTGCTCGCAATTAATATGGAATAACCATAGCTGGATATATAGTTATCAATACCTTGAATGATATTAGAGAATATATAGCTGGTAATATAAGTGGAAACCACGCCGATTGTAGAGTTTTTCGTTTTATGTTGTTGATTATACTGCCAATTGTTTACAAAGGTTCCACCCCCTTGAATGCTGTAAACAAAATTTTCTTTTTCTAATTCATCAAGAGCACGTCTTACTGTAAATCGGCTCACTCCGTGATTTTTCATCAATTCTGTTTCTGTAGGCAACTTATCATTCACTTGATAAACATTTGAAATAATTTTTTCACTAATATCCTGCTTAATTTTTTCGTATTTTTTTAGCATTCCAATCATCATTCCTTTAATAAAAAGTAATACAATAAACGAAAATCTCTCTATGATTTTTAAGTGTTTTAATTACTTCACATTCTTTGTTTTGAAGTAGAAGTTTTATGTTCTTGATTTAATTGCGGAATATGTTGAGATTTAACTCAAAAATTAAGGTTTATACTGCTTATACAAGTATAAACCTTAATTTTATAATAAACAAAATAATGAAAGATACTGCTTATAGGTTAATAGCTAATGAATGAGATTTGTTTTGTGACTTTAATCTTGTCCATAACAAGCATCTTTCCCGTGCTTTCTGAGAAAATGCTTGTCTAATAGATAACTATCCATGGTTATATTGTTTGGGTTTAATTGCATAGTATAATAAGTCATTTTTGATACTTCTTCTAAAACAACCGCATTGTATACAGCGTTATATGCGGAATCTCCCCACGTGAAAGGCCCGTGATCATTCACTAAAACGCCAGGTACCTTTCCAGGATCTATACCCCGTTTTTTAAAAGTTTCTACGATTACATCTCCAGTTTGCTTTTCATAGTTTTCAACAACTTCATTTTTTCTCATTTTTCTGGTAACTGGGACTGGACCATAAAATGTATCGGCATGAGTAGTTCCAGCAGCAGGTACATCTATGCCTGCTTGAGAAAAAATAACGGCCCATGGAGAATGAGTATGCACAATTCCTGTTATGTCAGAAAAATGATTATATAATGTTAAATGAGTGGGCATATCACTTGACGGCTTTAAGTCACCTTCGACAACGTTTCCTTTTAAGTCAACAACAACCATATGTTCAGGAGATAACTCTTCATATGGTACGCCACTTGGTTTAATAGCAAATAAGTTATTAGTGCGATCTATACCACTCACATTCCCCCATGTAAATGTAACTAGATTATGTTCTTGTAGTAACATATTTGCTTGGTAAACTTCTTGCTTTAATTGTTCCAACATATTTTTCTCTCCTTATATAAACATCCAACTTATAATCAATCCAGTGACTAAGTATTTATTTAACTTTAAGAGATAAATAATTTAATAAAAAATTATTTTACTTAATTATAGCACATTCTAGATCAAACATTTTTGCTAACTGTTCTACTTGTTTTGCCGTAACATTAAACGATAATACTGTGTGATGCCCTCCTCCATTTTCTATCCATTCCTTAACTGCTTGATTTAAATTCGGTTTTGGAGTGAAAACTTGTCGTGCAACGGGCAAGTGCGGAGCTGGTTCATTTATTTTCTTGCCTTCAACTTCATACATTACTAGTTTAAATTTTTCGCCAAAATCAGAGATTGTTAAGTTAACAGCATCTCCAGCTTTACCGTCAAATACAAGCCTCGCTGGATCTTCCTTGTTACCTATTCCTAGTGGATGGACTTCTATTTTTTCTTTTGTACTAGCTAATGTTGGATCAACTTCCAACATATGAGAAGCTAAAATCTCTTGTCCATTTTCGTTTAAATTGTATGTGTAATCTTCCATAAAACCTGTTCCCTTGTTATGAGACATGATTTTCATAAGGCGACTTAAAGCAGCAGTTTTCCAGTCTCCTTCTCCAGAAAATCCATAACCTTCCTCATTCAAACGTTGAACAGCTAAACCTGGTAATTGTTTCATCCCCCACAAGTCTTCAAAGTTTGTTGTAAATGCACTATATCCTCCACGTGTCAAAAACTTTCTAAGGGCAATCTCGATTTTAATCTGTTCTTTCACCTGTTTTTCAAAATATTCACGATCATTTTCGCCCATATTTATTTCATATTTAGTTAAACATGTTTGATAAGTATCATTAATTTCTTCACTTGTTACAGCTTCCATTTCAGATACTAAATCACCAATACCAAAATAATCCACAGTCCAGCCAAATTGAATTTGAGCTTCAATTTTATCTCCCTCTGTTACTGCTACGTCACGCATGTTATCCCCAAATCTTGCAACTTTAATATTAAAACTTTCATTATAAGCTACTGCCACATTCAACCAATCATTAATTTGTTCTTGAACGTTTTTTTCTCCCCAGTGGCCAAAAATAACTTCATTATTTTTGTTTAGACGAGCGTTTATATATCCATACTCACGATCCCCGTGAGCACTTTGATGTAAATTTAAATAATCCATATCAATTTTATCCCACGGAAGATTTTTTTCATATTGAGTTGCAAAGTGCAACAAAGGCTTTTGTAATATTTTAGTCCCTCTAATCCAATTTTTACCTGGAGAAAAGGTGTGCATCCAAGTAATTACTCCAGCTACTTTATCATTGTAGTTCGCTTCTTTCATCACTTGCGTAATATCTTCCGCGGTCGTTGCAACAGTTTTAAAGGTTACAGGGTATGAAAGCCTGGCATCATTATTTAATTCATCTATTATATTAATAGAATTATTTTCTACGATACTCAAAGCTTCCTCCCCATATAAATGTTGACTACCTACAATAAACCAAAACTCATATTCTTTCGTTTTTAACATTATTACATCCTCCCATAAACTTCAGTTTTATATAATCAATCGTTTACATATAAGATTACATTATTTATACGTACAAGTCAAAACAACATTTAACAACATTTAGTATTGATTTTCCAATTTACATCTATAAATCTTTAAAATTTATCAGTATAATTTAAAACATTTTGATTTATTTGTATAAAAGTGATATTATTTAAAATGAAAGCCTTTTCTTAGTTTTGTATATAACTTTTAATAATAACTTTTGGAGGGAGAATCTTGGATAACAAAAAAGAAGTATCAAATGGTTTTATTTATTTTTTCGGGGCATTTGGTGGTATACTCTTCGGCTATGATATAGGAGTCATGACAGGAGCTTTGCCCTTCTTAAGAGATGATTGGGGAATATCAAGTGGATTTATTATTGGGCTAATTACGTCTTCAGTCATGTTAGGGGCAATATTTGGAGGATCTTTAGCCGGAAGATTTTCTGATAGTCTAGGCAGAAGAAAAATGATTTTGGTTTCCGCGATAATATTTATGGTTGGGTCTGTTCTTTCCGGAATAGCACCTGTTAATGGTGATTATTTTTTAATTGTCTCACGTATTATATTAGGTTTAGCGGTTGGAGCTGCTTCTGCGTTGGTGCCAGCTTATATTTCGGAAATGGCTCCCGCACATTTACGCGGGAGATTGTCTGGCATGAACCAAACAATGATTGTCTCTGGTATGTTAATTTCTTATTTGGTAGACTTTGCACTTAAAGGACTTCCTGAATCTATAGGATGGCGTTTAATGCTAGGAGCAGCAGCTATACCAGCCATTATTTTATTTTTAGGGGCATTAAAATTGCCTGAATCGCCTCGTTTTCTTATAAAAAACAATAAATTGGATGAGGCCCGAAAAGTTTTAAATTTAATCCGGCCTAAAGGAGAAATTGAGCCAGAAATAAAACAAATTCAAGACACTATTAAAGAAGAACATAAGGCAGACCAAAAAACATCATTACGTTCTTTATTAAGTGGAAGGTATCGTTACCTTGTTATTGCTGGTGTGGGTGTAGCAGCTTTTCAGCAATTCCAAGGTGCTAATGCTATCTTTTATTATATACCGCTAATTGTAGAAGAAGCTACAGGAAGTGCGGCAAGCTCAGAATTAATTTGGTCTATTATCGAAGGTGTCATATTAGTCTTAGGCGCTTTGTTATTTATGGTTATCGCTGACAAATTTAAACGACGTTCTCTTTTAATGATGGGGGGAACGGTTATGGGACTTTCTTTTCTTTTTCCGGCATTTTTAGAAATGGTAATGCCTAATGCGAATCCTATGTTTATTGTTGTTTTCATGAGTATTTACGTAGCCTTTTATTCATTTACTTGGGCTCCTTTAACTTGGGTTATTGTAGGGGAGATTTTTCCTTTAGTCATTCGAGGATTAGCTTCAGGTATCGCTTCATCCTTTAACTGGTTAGGTTCTTTTTTAGTTGGACTTTTATTCCCGGTTATGACTGGACTTCTACCTCAAGACATAGTTTTTGCTATATTCGGAGTTATTTGCTTATTCGGTGTGTGGTTTGTTCGTACTAGAGTTCCCGAATCCCGTGGACGTACATTAGAGGAAATCGAACAAATTGGAGAAATGGAAAGCAGAAAAGCGTAAAGATTAAATGTTTTAAAATTGGAGGTCATTTAAATGGATATAATACAAGTTTCTAAATCCATTCAACAAGGGAATGTTTCTTTAGGAATTGAATTAGGATCAACACGTATAAAAGCTGTATTAATTACTGATGACTTTAATACAATTGCTTCTGGAGGTTATACTTGGGAAAATAAACTTGAAGGTGGAGTATGGACATATTCATTAGATGAAGTGTGGAAAGGGATTCAACAAAGTTACTTACAAGTTGCAGCAGAAGTCCAAAGTAAATATCATGTTGCTTTATCTAAAATAAATACCATTGGTGTTAGCGCTATGATGCATGGCTACCTAGTATTTTCAGATAAAAATGAATTACTCACCCCATTTAGAACTTGGCGTAACAACATTACTGAAGAAGCTTCAAGTAAATTGACATCCTTGTTTGATTTTAATATCCCGCAACGTTGGAGCATCGCACATCTGTATCAAGCTATTTTAAATCAAGAAGAACATGTAGATGACATCCACTTTATGACAACTCTAGCTGGATACATTCACTGGAGATTATCTGGAGAAAAAGTTTTAGGGATTGGTGATGCTTCAGGCGTTTTTCCTATCGATAAAAGCGCAGCTACTTATTCTGATGCATTTTTAAAACAATTTGATAATTTGAACTCAGTTCGAGATTATAAGTGGAACATTCAAAATATATTGCCAAAAGTATTACAAGCTGGGGAAGAAGCTGGAAGACTAACTAAAGAAGGAGCCGAACTAATAGACGTCAATGGGAAGCTTCAGCCAGGAAGTAGTTTAGCACCGCCTGAAGGAGATGCGGGCACAGGAATGATTAGCACTAACAGCATACGTAAACAAACAGGAAATATATCCATTGGAACGTCGGCTTTTTCGATGATAGTGCTTGATAAACCTCTCACGAAAGTATATAAAGATATTGACATTGTCTCTACTCCCCACAATGAGTATGTAGCGATGGTGCACACTAATAATTGCTCATCTGATATTAATGCGTGGGTGAATATATTTAAAGAATTCGCAGAGAGATTAGGAATGGACGTTGATTTTGAAAAATTATATGAAGCACTATTTTTAACTACAACTAAAGCTGATGCAGATGCTGGTGGCCTGCTTAATTACAGTTATCTTTCAGGTGAAAACATTACAAATATGCCGGAGGGGAGACCATTATTTGTTAGAGACTCAAGCAGCAATTTCTCTTTGGCAAATTTTATTCAATCTCATTTATATGCTGCTTTTGCTCCGTTGAAAATCGGTATGGATATTTTAAAAGAAGAAAATATCAATATTGATGTCTTAATTGCACAAGGAGGAATGTTTAAAACCCCTGTCATTGCTCAGCAAGTGTTGTCTAATGCTCTAAACATGCCTATAACTGTAATGAATACTGCCAGTGAAGGAGGAGCTTGGGGGATGGCCATTTTAGCTAAATATGTCAATTACAAGCATGAGGATTTAGAAACATTCTTAGACCAGAAGGTTTTTTCCGCACCCGAAAGCTCTGCTCTAAGTCCAGAGCCAAAAGGAGTAGAAGGCTACGAAAAATTTATAAAAAAGTATAAAAAAGGATTACCAATTGAGTCAGTAGCAATTAATTCAATTTAATCATTAAAGTTTTTTAACTCCTTTTATTATTTTACTAATCAAAATCTAGATATTTTGAAAAGGTATTTTTTGCATCTACATCAAATAAAACCTTATTTCTTCAATAGTATAGAGATAAGGTTTTATTATGTTTTTATGTGGTATTCTGAAATTACATTAAATTAAACAAAAAGATAAATGAGCAGCTTTTACAGAGGTAAGCGCTCTTCCATCACTCTTCCGATCCCCACACACCCTAAACATCTTCCTCCACTATGTTATAATAAGCTGCTTCTTCTTCATTATATGTTTCTGTAGCTTGATTGAAGCTTTTCAAGTGGTCTTCCATGTCTTCATTCGTATCGTTGACTTCATCAATTTGCTGGCTCATGTCGTCGAGAGGGACGTCATCGCTTTCAAGCGCTTCGTAAAAGGTATATAAGGTATGTAATTGGTCTTCATAAAGGTCAAAATAAC
>Ga0079226_10001953_pt1 | contig 15835 bp, 11 predicted proteins | sample Poulit2014_FD_76345 | JGI IMG/M metagenome (GOLD analysis project Ga0079226, IMG submission 76345) | Agricultural soil microbial communities from Georgia to study Nitrogen management - Poultry litter 2014 | ecosystem: Environmental > Terrestrial > Soil > Agricultural land | place: USA: Georgia...
CGGAACAAACAGAATGAATATCTATACCATCCGAAAAACGGTGGAAGGGTTAGCCCGTTATGTGGCAGAACGTGGGGAAACCTCATTGATGCTTGAATTAAATCCGGAAAGGGTTGATATGAGTAAGGCGGTACGGGAGTATGCTGATCAACCCAATTTATATGGTAAGTCGACTATTTCCCTCGGGAGTTTAAGTGAAAGCGGCGTTTTATGGCGATGCGACACTTGCTACTAAAGAAAAAGGGGATAAGATGTTAGACCTTTTTGTCCCGGAAATGGAAAAATGTAACCGTCAAGCGAAAAGTTGCAGTTTTCGATAATTAATTTGAAACACTTTCTTGTTCAAAGATAGAGGATCGATGTTTCATTCGATAGCTTTCCCCACTTAAGTGAATAATCTCTGAACGATGGACAAGCCGATCTAAAATAGCCGTTGTTATGGCTGGGTCGCCCAATAATTCACCCCATTCCTTTGGCGCTTTGTTAGAGGTTAGAATAATACAAGCATTATTGTAGTGTACAAGCTCTCCCATTGAGGAAAAAATCACTTTAAACCCCTGATTTATTGCCTGTATTCCAATGCCGACGGCCAGATGTGTTTTACCGACACCTGGCGGCCCCAATAGGATTAAATTATATAATTGCTCTATCCATAGTAGTTCCTTGAGTTGATTAAATTGCCTTTTACTCATGGATTGTTGTTCACTAATATCAAATTCATCCAATGTTTTACGAAAAGGAAACGTTGCCCATTTAAAATGTTTTTCAATCTTCTTTTCTTCTCGTCTTTTCTGTTCATACTTCATGACATCCATAAGAAAAGTTGCATAGGTATCATCATTTGCCCCTGCTTTCTCTAATAAAACCGGAAGGTGATTGGCTGCCTCACCAAGTCGAACTGATTTTAGTGTATCTTGTAATTTTGTTATCGAACTCATTGTACATCACCTTCTAATACAGAAACATATTCCTTGATCTCTCTTGTTTGGGCCTTCGTTTGCACGATAGATTCATTCCAATATTTAATCGGCTTTATGTCATTGTTACGATGTTTTTTATCTGTAACACTTTCCAAACGTTGTCGGTTCAGGTACTGAACCATATCGATAAAATCTGTTGCACTAAATAGCTGTCGCTTCATACATTCTTCTAAAGCCATATCCAATAGTGCCCGCTCTTGTAATTTGGTATGCTTCATAATTAATTGCAATTGATCACGAATATAACGCTGTCGCACCGTTCTAATCTCTTCTAGATAGACTTTTGCTTTATCTATGTCGCTAAAACAGGATGCAACTGTTTCAATATAAGCATCAATTCCTTTAGTTCGATCCCGTTTATGATTCGTGTCCTGAATGAGTTCCTCTTTCCCGTGAACTATTTTATGCTTCGCAAGAATTGGTCCTGATTCTGTTTCTCGAATGATTAAAAACCCATCATCTGTGTTTTCAATATAGACCTTTTCTGTCTTGTGAAACGTTCCTAGCGGAACAGTATATCGATTGGATAGATACCATATAGTATTGTCCTTTCGAATACTTCTTGATATACTAGATGCATGGTAGCCATTGGCATGCGAATTGTCGATGGTCGGGGAGATTGGTCGCAAGTGTTGCTTTTCTAGGGTGAACACTTCGACTGGTCTCTTTTTTGTTGTATTATGATATTTATAGTTCCCTGTACGTTCAAGCCATTCCTGGCTAACCTCATTCCATGAATCAAGTCCATAATAGATACGATGTTTTGCGAAATTAAACTTTACATACTCCACTACATTCTCTATTTTTCCTTTGCTTTCCGGATCCGCCCCTCTACACATCCAAATGACTAAATTCCGTTCTTCTTTATATGCTTGAAACTCTTTCGTTAAAATAAGATCTCCACTATTTTCACTTACAACAAGCAATGCATCCTGATCATATACTAATTCATCTGGCATACCGCCAAAGTACTGAAATGCATTTTCGTGGGCCCGTACGACATCACGTGTTGTAAATGGCCTGTCTAGCCATTCCATATATTTAAATCTGGAATGTGCTAATACGAAAGCTATAAAACGTAGTTTTATCTTCGTGCCATCTGCATTCAATTGTTCTGTTTGTCCAAAGTTGACTTGTGCCTGTGAACCCATTGGTAATTCAGGAACCGACTCGTGAGCTCTTGGTGATTTTTCCTTTGGAATATTATAATCCTTCCGAAGTGCCCTTACATAAAGACGGACGGTACTTTCAGCTACTGTCAAATCTTTATATTTATCTATTATCCAATCATAAACCTGTGCAGCTGTCATATCGGGATGTTCACGTAACCAAGAAAGAATAATCTCTTTGTAATCATCTAGTTTTTTCTTTCTTGTTTGCATGCTATTTATCCATTCAGCCATGGTTTCGGGATTACGCTTTAAATACCGATAAACTGTTGGCCTTGAAATGCCAAGCTTTTCAGCTACCTTTACTTTACTAAAACCTTGTTTTAATAATTGTTGAATTTCCATATACATTTCCCACTTATCCACCTTTGCTTCCTCCATCACTATCAATTCTATGATGCAATAATAGTATAGCAAGTGATGAAGAAAAATTTTATAGTCTTTTTTTCGAGAAGTAGTTTGTAATAAAGCTGCCCGCGGGCAGCTTATTACAAACTACCACTATCTTCTTTCGGCTTAATAAGTGTTAATTTTTATTTATCGGAAACTGTAATATTTAGTTTATCAGTTACAAAAGCTCTTATTAGAGGCCTATCAAAGGTAAAAGTATTTGAATAAGAGATTCAGACTAATAAATTATACTTGTAACTCCAATTGCAATATATAAAATTGTAATTGGAGTTATTACTTTTTAAAAATTCTGTATTAGAGGGCTAAAATTATTTTTCCCTGTTTGTTTTCTAATATTTCTCTAAAAATAAGAATAATGTGAATTTTATATGATCTGCTCAACCGTTTCAACATCACTCGTCCTCTAACTCTAACTGTAAAGGTTTTTGGTCTTTTCACAACATTTCCTTTGCATCTAGTTTCGACAAAAGACCCAAAATCCTTGTGGAAATTGAAGATTTTAGTTTTTCAGTAGCACCTAAATAAACAATTACAGATGTAAAAAAGAAATGAATTTTATGCACATGTTTAGTGCACAAAAAAGCATCCACGTCTGTAGATGCTCCTGCTAAAATTTATTGAAGATTAAACTCTTTTAATTTGCGATATAAAGTTGTTCTGCCTACTTCCATTTGTTTTATTAATTTTGTTTTATTACCATTAAACCTCTTTAAAAAGGAAGATAATACAGCTCTTTCTGCTTCAAGTAAAGAATCTTTATAATTGTCCATAATTGGGATTGAAACCTTCTCGTGAAATTGATGATCATCAATCTCCATGCATTCTTTTATTAGTTGCAAACAAAATTCTCTAGTTATTTCATAGCTGTTGGCCACGCATAAAATTGTAAACCTTTCCAAAACATTATATAACTCTCGAATATTACCAGGAAAATGATATTTTTTTAATTCATTACATATATCCTTGAAAAATGGTTGAAGAGAATAATATAATGCTTTGTTATTTTTAAGTAAAAACTGTTCTGTCAAGGCATTAACATCATTAATACGGTGACGTAAGGGGGGAATAACCACTTTTAAAACGTTTAACCGATAAAAAAGGTCTGTTCTAAACTTATTTTCTTTTACCAAATTTAATAAACCCTCGTTGGCTGCGGCTATAACTCTAATGTCAATCGGTGTTACCTTACTTCCTCCAACCCTAACTACCTCTTTCTCCTGTAAAACCCTTAAAAGACGTGACTGAAAATGCAGAGATACAGAATTAATTTCGTCCAAAAAAACAGTACCTCCATGTGCAATTTCAAATAACCCTTTTTTCCCCTTTTTATTTGCTCCGGTAAATGCACCATCTTCGTATCCAAATAGCTCACTTTCAAGCAAATTTTCAGGCAAGGCACCACAATTTATGGTGACGAAGGGATATTTTTTTCTTTCACTGTAATTATGAATGCTTTGAGCAAATAATTCCTTTCCTGTTCCTGTTTCACCAATAATTAGAATAGTTGAATCAGTTTTTGAAAACCTTTTTGCTTTATCGATTACTTTTTGCATTAAATCTGCTTGATGAATAATTTCATGGAAATATGTTTTAGCTGTTAGACCTTTGGCTTCAGTTTCATATCGATACTTTTGTTCCATCTTTTGAATGTCCGTGATATCTTGAAAAACCATAACGTTTCCGGCTTTTTCCTCTTTTATCATAATGGGAAGCCGATTAACACTAAATGGAGTATTATTATAGTTTATTAATTCGTTATTAATGATTTTTTTATATAAAATACTATGATATTCTGGGTAAGAAAAAATCGATTGAATATCTTTTCCTATTTTATTCTTTTCTAATCCTAATAATTGATAAGCTGACCGATTAATTAATGTAAATTCATCCTTCTCGTTTGTGGCAATAATACCATCCCTAATAGAGTTTAATACTGCCTCAAATTCTTTTGCACTCTTTTCTTTCTTTCTATTAAACTTAGTAATTTCAATAGCTCGATTTATAGATTCTAATATTGTATTCTCTAGGGAATAAATTAATATATTATTTAAATTATGTTTTTTAGCATAATTAATTGCTACGGTTGTCCCAATTACTGTTCCGCCACAGGAAGAGAAACTTTTAATCTTATTTTCCAGTTCTTGCCGTGTATTATATGACAAAAATTCAAATTGAATATCTAAAAGATCTACTAAAATGGAGTAATCATATTCAATTTCCTCGAAATTTGCCATAGCTATTGCAATATGATTAGAGTGTTGCAATGCTTTTTTTACAGCTGATAAAATATCAATTGCAGTAATTTTGAAAGTAATAATTGGGATATCTGTTATTTTTTCAAGGAACTGTTGGTTAGCTCTGCCGGTTATAATAATGTCTGTTTGTTCTTCTTTCAAAATAGGAAGTATATCCAAACACTCTTCCAATAAACATTGATAGACATCGATATTAGCGGGTTTATTCAAACTTTTTGTAATTCCCTTTGTTAAATCTAAAAAATCTTTATAACCTAATATAGCAATGTTAGGTTTGAATATTGACAACTTGCTACCCCTCCCTGTAAATGATTGATTATACTAATTATAAAACAATATTCCTGAAATTGGAACAGTTAATAAAATGATTTGCGTTTATAATTAAAGTATTCATTATATTTATAACCATTTGAAAGGTTATTGTAGTGGTTGGCATATTTATTGCATTAATACTGTACAAAGCCATAAAAAAGGAGGTTTATTTATGAAACGTTTTTTAAGGTTTTCTTTCTTTTTATTAGTGATTTTGATAGTCTCTGGATGTTCAGAGGAAGGTGGTGCAGATGGGTCTTTGAAATATTCAATCGGAGCTGGTACTACTGGGGGAGGATTTCATACAGGTGGAACCGCTTTATCAACTGTAATAAATGATAACATGCCTAACTTGGAAACTGTAATAGAAGTCACCGGATCCTCACAGGATAATGTTCAGTTAATACAAGCTGGTGAAGTTGAATTAGGCTTGTCATCTACCGAAGTAGCTTGGGAAGCTTATAATGGAGAGTATTCCTTTGAAGGAAAGGCTCATGATAAGTTACGGACACTATTTCCAGGTTGGCCAGGAGTTTACATGTTCGTAACACTTGAGGAGTCAGGCATTGAAACAATTAAGGATTTAGATGGAAAAAAGTATAGTTCGGGCCCCAAAGGAAGTGCGAATGAAGTGTATGCAAATAGAGTTTTTAATACTTTTGATATAGAACCGGATATTTCAAATTTGCCAACCTCAGACGCAGCGAAGGCTCTTAAAGATGGTACAATAGATGGATTCTCGATAGCTTGGCCTTCTTCAGCTGTTACTGAATTGGAAACAAGTCATGATGTGAAAGTACTAACTTTTCCTGAAGATCAAAAACAAGAGTTTTTAGACAGTAATCCACCTTATGTCTGGTTAGAAATTCCAGAAGGTGAATATGAATCCGTTCCCGAAGCTGTGGAAGGGTTTGGGTTATACAATTTACTTCTTGTGAGCAATGATGTGGATGAAGAAACCGTTTACAATATTCTTGAAACAGCATATGAAAATACAGAACATATAAAACAGGTTTGGCCTCAAATGGCAGATGGTATGAATATGGATAATATTGATCAAACTACTATACCCTATCATCCTGGTGCTGTTAAATTTTTTGAGGATCAAGGTGAAGAAGTTCCGGAAGAATTACTTCCCCCCCCGAAATAAACTAGGAAACTAGTGGAGAGGGTAAACCCTCTATACTTACCTAAAGGCGGTGAATCAAAAAAGATGAAGAGTATTTTAATCAAATCAATAGGAGCAATTCTATCCCTCTTCGTTGTAATTGCTTTAAACTTTTACCCGTTGGGCCCGGATATATTCAGGCCTGCAATCGTACTATTGTCAGCGATTATTATTTTTTCTGTTTACAATTCAAAATATCGTTGGTTAGATTATACTTTATTGATATTAGGGATTTTAACATTCGGCTATGCTCTTAAAGAAATTGAAGGGATTTTAGAGCGAGCAGGTATTTTTACAACTAATATGGACTTGATCTTTGGAACACTCGCGATAATATTAATTCTGGAAATGACTCGTAGAACAGTTGGACTTGCGCTTCCTATTATTGGAATAGTATTTTTTCTGTATGCTGTTTTCGGTCAGTATATACCAGGAGAATTCGGACATGTCGGTTATTCCTATCCTAGAATTATAACAGCTCTTTTCACATATAATGGTATATTCGGCACGGCGTTGGCGGTTGTTTCAACGTTTGTAGCAATGTTTATTGTCTTTGCAGCTATTCTAGAGTTAACAGGAGTTGGAAAAATATTTTTAGATTTGTCAAAAGGAATAGCTGGTAGAACAAGGGGCGGTCCAGCGAAAATGGCTACTTTAGCTAGTGCTCTTTTTGGAAGTATTTCGGGAAGTGCGGTAGCAAATGTGGCATCGACAGGTTCCTTTACTATACCAATGATGAAAAAGTTGGGATATAAGAAGAAATTTGCTGCAGCCGTGGAGTCAGCAGCATCAACAGGTGGACAAATTATGCCGCCGGTTATGGCGGCAGGAGCATTTTTAATGGCAGAAATCCTAGGGATATCTTATACTGAAGTTATAAAAGCTGCGCTTATTCCAGCAATTCTTTACTTTGTGACAGTATGGTTCTCGATTGATTTACGATCGTCGCGTATTGGACTAAAAGGTTTACCGTCTTCAGAAATACCTAATATGAAAAAGCTTCTTTTAAAAGATGGTATGATGTTAATCCCTTTAGTCGTTTTGATTGTTGAACTTACTATCTTTAAAGTTTCTCCTATTCGTGCTGCTCTAATTTCAATATTTGTGGCACTATTATTAAGTTTGATTAATAAGCAAAAAAGGCCAAATGTAAAAGCAGTTTTTAACTCTCTATTTGATGCGTCTAAGGGTATTGCATCAATCATTGCACCTGTTGCCTGTGCCGGCATTGTAATTGGAGTAATTGGTTTAACAGGACTAGGAGGGAAAATTGCCAGCTTAGTGATTAGCTTTTCTGGCGGCATTTTACTAATTGCCCTTATACTATCAATGCTAACAGCGATTATTTTTGGAATGGGCTTGCCGACAACAGTTTCTTATTTACTTGTAGTATCTGTTTTAGCGCCTGTTTTGACAGAATTAGGAATTGAACCATTAGCAGCACATTTATTTATTTTCTATTATGCATCTTTATCTGGTATCACTCCACCAGTTGCATTGGCAGCATATACCGGAGCTAATATTGTTGGAGCACGCCCAATCAGCACCGCAATCGAATCAAGCAGGCTAGGAATTGCTGCATATTTACTACCTTTTCTCTTTGTTTTTAACCCGGAGCTTTTGATGAACGGCTCATGGACATTTATGTTTATTGAATCGTTTATTGCAATGATCGCAATTCTGGCCATAGCAGCAAGTTTTGAAGGTTGGTTAATAGGCGTACTAAATCCGTTGAAAAGGTGGTTATTATTCTTAGGCACTGTTTTCCTTGTCATGCCTAATTGGAATGTAAATGTTGCAGGATTAGCTTTAATACTATTAGTCGTAGTAATTCAGTATCTTCCAAGATTCTCCCAAAATTCAAGAAGTAAATTAGAATTAAAATCAAATTCATAAGGAGGAGTAAAAAAGAGCTTTAAAGCTCTTTTTTTTATATTTATTTAACTGAAATAGATATTACCAACTATGGGACTCATGTTTCTTAAATGAAACAATCTGAAGTAATAACTTCTATTAAAAACAGTTATCTAGCTTTTGTTAGTCGGTGATTTAATAAGAATTCTTTTTTGGCATGAATATTGCAACATCTTAATTAAATAATTCATGGAAGGAGAAAAATTATGGGATACAAACTTGGTGTAGACGTGGGAGGGACCTTTACAGACCTTTGTCTTTTTAACGAAGATCAGAAAAAAACAATGGTCTTGAAAGTCCCATCTCTTCCTGAAGACCCTTCAAAAGCAATTATAGAGGGAATAAAAGAAATTTTGGCATTAAATCATGTAGAGCCAACTTCTGTTCAATATTTAGTTCATGGTACTACAGTTGGCACAAATGTAGCTATTGAAAGAAAAGGTGCTAAAACGGCATTAATTACAACAGAGGGCTTTAGAGATTTACTAGAATTAGCAAGGCAAACAAGACCATCTATTTATAATCTTTTCGTCGATAAACCTGAGCCATTAGTGAATAGAGGCTTGCGAAAGGAGGTATCAGAACGATTAAATTTTGATGGTTCTGTTGTTAACGCTATTCAGAAAGAACAGGTAGAAAATGTTATCGAAGAACTTATAGAAGAAAACATTAAAGCTGTTTCTGTTTGTTTCTTGCATTCCTATATAAATCCGGTTCATGAACAGATAGTTAAAGAGACGATACAAGATCTTTTACCAAATGTTTATGTATCAATTTCAAGTGAAGTGCTTCCGGAGTATAGAGAGTACGAACGGTTAATGACAACCACATTAAACAGTTATTTAGGACCTACTGTTAGTGAGTATGTAAAAAAATTCTCAGATAATGTCAAAAATATAGGAATACCGGTTAAGCCTTATATAAACCAATCTAATAGTGGTGTTATGTCCATAGAAGTTGCTAAAAATAATCCTATTCGAACAGCGCTGTCCGGGCCAAGTGCTGGTGTTTCAGGGGCTGCTTATATATCTAAACTAGCTGGATTTGAAAATATTATTACGTTCGATATGGGAGGAACAAGTACGGATGTATCCTTAATTATAAATTCTATACCAAGCGTAGCGACAGGGAAAAAAATAGCTGGATTCCCTGTTCAAGTGCCGATGACTGATGTTCATGCAGTTGGAGCAGGTGGAGGAAGTGTTGCATGGGTGGATAATGGAGGAGTGTTAAAAGTCGGCCCCCACAGTGCTGGAGCTAGACCAGGACCTGCAGCTTATGATCACGGAGGAACCGAGCCCACTGTAACTGATGCTAATGTTTTCCTACAAAGGCTTAATCCAAAATACATTTTAGATGGAAGTATGAAAATAAACTACCAGGCGGCTAAAAGTGTAATTTCGGATAAATTATCAAATTCATTAGGGTTAGAGACTGAAGAAGCTGCTAAAGGAATTGTTAGGATTGTAAATTCTAATATGGTTCGTGCAATTCGAGTTGTTTCTGTTGAACAGGGGTATGACCCACGAGAATTTACACTCGTGGCCTTTGGGGGAGCAGGTGCATTACATGCTGCACATGTAGCAAAAGAATTAGGGATTAAAAATGTGCTTATACCAGATAACCCAGGTATTTTAAGTGCATTAGGATTACTTGCTTCCGATTTAAGAATGGATTATGTAAAAACAAATAGATTACTATCGAATATCAAAAATCTTCCATTGATTAATAAAGAATTAGAAAAATTAATTGAGCAAGCAAATGTGTGGCTATACCAAGAGAATGTATCTGAAGAAAATCGTACTATTGAACAAAAAATTGATATGCGTTATTTAGGCCAGAATTATGAATTGTCAATTCCAATATACAGTGAGTTGAAGACTGACGAAGACCTGAAAATATTGGAGAGCTCTTTCCATAAAGAACACGAAAAAATCTATGGATATGCAAATGAAAAAGAAAAGGTGGAATTTATTAATTATCGAGTAACAGCTAAAGGGAAGGTTTCAAAAATCAATCTTCCAAATTATGAATTGTGTGGTAGCGATTCATCTCACGCAATCATAGAGGAAAGGGAAGTATATTTTGAAGAGATGGACACTTTTGTAATGACAAATGTATATCAAAGAAAAAACTTACTACCTAATAATACTATTGAAGGACCCGCCATTGTTGAACAAATGGACTCTACAATTGTAATACCAACTAATTGCAAAGCTAAAATTGATGAGTATAAAAATATTATTATCACTTTATAAAGGGAGGAAAAACAATGCAAACAAAATCTATTGATCCAGTAACAATAGAAGTAATGGGAAATGCCCTATTATCTATTTCCGAAGAGATGGGTGTGACCTTAGTTCGTACTTCCTATTCTACCAATATAAAAGAGAGAAAAGATTCGTCCACTGCCATCTTTAATGAAAAAGGAGAAACGATTGCACAGGCTGCTGCGATACCCGTTCACCTAGGATCAATGCTTGGTATATGCAAAGAAATACTTAATAAATATTCGTTAGATGAAATTTACCCAGGGGATATGTTTATTGCTAATGATCCTTACAGCGGTGGTGGCACACATTTACCTGATATTACAATTGCCCAGCCGGTTTTTAAAGATGGTAAGATTCATGCATTTGTGGCAAATATTGCCCATCATTCTGATGTTGGTGGGAGAGTAGCAGGAAGCTCTTCAGGAGATTCAACCAGTATTTTCCAGGAGGGAATTAGAATTCCCCCAATTAAATTAAGCGAAAGAGGAAATATTAATCAGGATATTTTAGATATGATTTTGCTTAATTGTAGAACGCCTAAAGAGAGAATGGGAGATTTATGGGCACAAATAGCATCAAATCGGATTGGAGAAAAGAGGATTCAAGAATTAATTGATAAATATGGTAAGCCCATGTTTAAGCAAGGTATGGAAGCATTCTTAGTATACTCTGAAAAGAAAATACGCGACGGGATCAGTAAAATATCTGATGGATCTTATGAATTTACAGATTATTTAGATGACGATGGAATTGATTTAGCTAAAGAAAATTTGCCAATTAAAGTGACGATAAAGGTGGAGAATGAAAACATTTTGCTTGATTTTACTGGTTCTTGTGAACAGGTAAAAGGAGGAATTAATGTTGTACAGACTGCCTTATATGCAACGGTATACTTCGCTTTAAAAGCAATTATTGATCCTAATATCCCATCCAATGCGGGATATTACCGGGCCATTAAAATTAAAGCGCCCGAAGGGACAATTGTAAATGCAGTGCCTCCTGCAGCTGTTGGTGGAAGAACTGATACATGTCAAAGAATTGTAGATGTTATCTATGGGGCTCTTGCAAAAGCTGTTCCGAATCAGGTTGTTGCTGGTTGCAATAGTGCTGTAACAACTGTTCTGTTTTCAGGTATTGACCCACGAACTAATAATTTTTTCGTTTATCCAGAATCCCTTGGGGGAGGTTTAGGAGCAAGGCCATATAAAGATGGTATGGATGGGGTTCACGTTCATGTCACAAACTCCTCGAACTTGCCTATTGAATGTTTGGAAATGGAATATCCAATTAGAATTGAACAATTTAAATTAATACAAGATTCTGGGGGCCCCGGAAAATATAGAGGAGGTTTGGGCATTAGAAGGGACTATAAAATGCTGACCGATATAGAATTTGCTTCCCATGCGGATAGACAAAAAAATCGACCTTGGGGATTGTTTGGTGGTTTACCTGGGAAAACAGGAAAATTTATTATAAATCCCGGTACAGAAAGTGAACGCAATTTGCCATCTGGTAAAGTCTCAGAAATAACCCTTAATCCAGGTGATATATTGAGTGCACAAACACCTGGTTCAGGTGGATATGGTTCTCCTTCTGAAAGAGAATATAAAAAGATAGTCGAAGATCTTGCAAATGAAAAAATTAGTAAAGATGATTTCCTTGCTTAGTATTATCCAAAATAAATTAGAAAAGGATGGGAATAATGAATCAATTAAAAACACTATTTTTGAATCAAAATGATGTGAAGGAATGTGGAGGAGAGCAAATGCCAAAGTTTGTAGAAACAATGGAAAAGGTATTTTCCCTTCACGATAAAGGTGATTATATTTTACCAAATAAAACAGTTCTTCGTTGGGGGGACATGGACTCGGAATCGTCAACAGGGCGTATTAACTCAATGCCAGGATATATTGGTGGCGAATTTAACTCATGTGGAATTAAGTGGATATCTAGTGCGCCAAGTAATCCATTTAAGCATAACCTTCCCAGAGCAATGGGAATAATTGTTCTTAATGATCCTGAAACGTTAATTCCAAATGCAATAATCGATGGAACATTAATCAGCGCAATGAGAACCGGAGCTAATTCAGGGGTAGTCGCCAAGCATTTAGCGAAGAAAGACGCACGAGTGTTAGGGCTAGTTGGTGCTGGTGTTCAAAATAGAACACAACTTATGGCGATTTATCATTCTGTACCTACATTAGAAAAAATTAAAATTACGGATTTAGATTATAATCGGGCCCAGAACTTCGTAAATCAAATGAAAGAAACTATTCCATTACCAATAGAAATTGTAGACAATGCAGAAGAAGCTGTAAAAGGATCAGATATATTTACTACAGCTACTGTTACCAAAAAGCCGATTATTCAACCAGAATGGGTTGAAGATGGATCTTTGTATATACATGTTGGCAGCCATGAATGTGAATTTGATGTAATTAATCAATCTAATAAAATCGTTGTTGATGATTGGGAGGAACTAAAACATCGTGGTGTTGAGACAATTTCTATTATGTATAAGAATAACGGGTTTGATGAAGCCAATTTGTATGCTGAGCTAGGAGAGATTGTTAACCGTAAAAAAGCAGGTAGAGAAAATGATTCTGAAAAAATTTACTTTAATAGCTGTGGATTAGGTATTCAGGATCTGGCTATGGCTAAAATTATTTATGAAAAAGCTTTAGAGGAAAATCGTGGACAGTGGATTTCATTTTGGGATCAGCCCTCTTTTGTTTAACGAAATAGAATAATAAGGCAGTGAATAATACTTCATTGCCTTATTGAAATTTATTTCAGATTACGGTGTAGAGTAGGTTTTTGATAATGTGGATTAAAAAACTACAAAAAATTTCATTTAAAAAATCATATGGATACATGGTCTTTTTAATGTGTCTACTCTATTTATTAAATTTTTTAATTGAGTCAAGATTTATACAAAATATTTTTGGTATTATAGTTTTTTTAGTATTTCTAACATCCTTATTAAAAGCAAATAAACTACTTTCACTCTTTAGTTCATTAATGTTCTTAACAGGGGCACTAGTCATATTTATAAACGGCGAGGGGAATGATGAATTCATCCGTGGAATCCAAACAAACGTCCCTGTGTTAGCGGTGATGTTATTAGCTCCTTTGCTTTCAATACCTTTCCGTTTGGGAGGATACTTTGAACCTTTTCAAAAGTATTTGTTAAAGATTTATAAAAATCCAAGTAAATTCTTTTTTGTAACGACCATATTTATTTTTTTTGTTGGTCCGATTATGAGCATAGGTGTCATCACGGTTTTACACGAATTAATAAAGGGTTTTAAAGTAAAACCAGAATTATTAGCAAAGAGTTATCTTGGGGGTTACTCAACGGTTGTGATTTGGTCTCCATATCACTCATCTGTCGCCCTTGTTCTTTATTATTTAAATGTATCTGTAAGAGACTATCTGCCTCTCTCATTAGGATTAGCACTATTGTTCTTATTTACCTTAAATGGATTATTTCTGATTACTAAAAAAAACCAATCTGATCTTATTAAAGTAAAGTATGCTCATAAAGCTTCTAAAATTACTCATAAAAACTCACTAGTAAAACTGTTATTCTTAGTAATATTACTTATCTGTTCTTTATTTACAATTGAATATATTACAAAATGGCCAATGGTCTTTGTTGTCACTTTAACTGCAGTTGTTTTTCCGTATATATGGTCTGTTTTTCAACGCAAATTTAAGGATACTCGTGAAGAATATAAGAATTCCATAAAAGAATTAGGTGTTAAGGCAAATAATGAAATTATTTTATTTATAAGTGCTGGGATATTCGGTATTGCATTAAAAAATGCCTCGATAATGCAACATTTTCAATTATTATTAGGAAACGTTTATGATAAATCTTACATTATTTTTATGGTGTTTATTATTTTAATTATTTTAGTATTCACTTTTATTGGTATTCATCAAGTTGTAATTGTAACTGCTTTAATTTTACAAATTGAACCTAATGCAATGGAAGCTTCAGCGGAAGTATTAGCACTTTTATTTATGCTTTCCTGGTCTATGTCAGCTGTGTTAAGTCCGGTTAACCCTCTAAATTTGGTCGTAAGTCAGCTGGTTAATCGTTCGGGGTTAATAATTGGTGCAAAACAAAATGGTTTATATTTGTTAATTATGATGTTAATAGGATGTTCTTATGTCTATACTCTTCATTTGTTTATAGATGGATGATTCAAAATTACGAAGTTACCTATTTTTGTCTTTGTGAACATTTAGAGCTATTTATAGAAATTAAAATGATTACACAAGGGAGGGGAAAGGGTTGTAAAATAGAGAAGATACAGAGATAAAAAGGGAGGAAATATATCAAGACCTATGCAGAGCTTTGAAAGGTGATGTGTAGGTTTTTTGTTTATTTTGCAGTTGTGCTTGATAATAATATTTGCGCCTTAGAGAAAATGTGCTGAATCGTTTTTCTGTCAGACAAACCACCGTCATAATAAATAAAAATGCTTACCGATTTGAAAAAGTTGGTGAACATTTTTGATGGGGATTTTCACTGGGCCATACTCTATTATTCATTTAAAAGATACTTTAACATCCTAGATTCAGTACTTACGATTAGCATGCAGTATTTTCCACTATGATGGGATAAGAATGATTTTAATCTTATTAATTAGATATGAAACTACAAAGGATGTTTAGTATTCACAGGAGAGACCAAGACCGAAGGAAACAGGACGTTCTGAAATGGCTTGATTATAAAATTGCGGGAAGATTGCATAGCAAAGCGGCAACCAATAAAAATTCCCCTCTTTATTAGGAGGTGTTTCATGATGGTTTTAATGAATAAGGCTAAAGTTGTCCCGGTTTTGAAGGCCAATCTGATTTTGATGTTGTAAGACATTATGCCAGACCGGATATTTTCCAATTGGGAGTAAACGAAAAAAAGCAAGAAAATGTAATTTGGAATAAAAACAAGATAAGACAAGATAAGTATACATTTTAATAAATAGAAGTGAAACACATGCAAGTCCAAGTCAAGTTTGAATGCTATAAATAGTTTTATAGAAGCTGTTAGAATGATGTTAATGAAGCTTTTCACATCCGTTCTAACAGCTTGTGATTACTCGATCATACTAAAATTAGTTTATAGATGTTCAACTCGGTTATTCTAGAAAAAAATATTGCCAGACGAAAATTCTCCTCCATATTTGTACAATCGTCTTTTATTATTTTACCTATCAAAATCCCCTTACTCCCTATTTTTTGAAGAAACCAATTTAAAGGAATATTTAAATGGGTGAAAGTAGATTTTTGAGTATTCAAAGATAGTGCCATCCTGGAATGTGGAATAGGCTTGTAAAAATAA
>Ga0079226_10001954_pt1 | contig 15834 bp, 14 predicted proteins | sample Poulit2014_FD_76345 | JGI IMG/M metagenome (GOLD analysis project Ga0079226, IMG submission 76345) | Agricultural soil microbial communities from Georgia to study Nitrogen management - Poultry litter 2014 | ecosystem: Environmental > Terrestrial > Soil > Agricultural land | place: USA: Georgia...
CCTTTGGCATAGCCCAGAGCCTTTCGAATTTCCATGGCGCCTCTGACGTGTTGAGCATTATAGCCACCGCGTTCCCATTCTGCTGAGAACTTGTTAGCTAAACTTGCAACACTGCCGCTTCCCTCCAATATAGAACGAAGAATTGCACTGTCAGAGCCTTCACCCTTAACCGCAAAGCTCAACTGTGTCCCGGCATTTTTCCAACTAGTACCATGCCGTCTAGCATAAGCGATTAAGTTAGCCTTACGACCACCTAACCACTGACCCAAACCGGAAGCACCACCGCCGGGGTTAACTGCACCAGGGTTTAAACCGCCTGATTCGAAATTCCAGTTACCAAGAATGGCAGCTATACCGTTCTTAGTAGCATTCGGGTCAAGCTTTCTTAAACCAGCAGCTAGTGCCTTAGCTCTCTGAGCTAGATCACCGCCAATGCTGAAAGAACCAAGTGAACCTAGATCATCACTGAGGTTTTTCTTGATCCAGCTAATTGCATGATGACCTAATTCTTGCTTAGCAAGTGAAATTAAGCGCTTATCCGCGACTGCTTGCTTCTTCGATTGAGAAGCATTGTGCAAGCCACGAACACGATAGTAGCCATATCCCATGCCTTTATCGTCAGCAATCGAAGTGACGCGAGCATGGGGTGGTGTCTCGTTGAACATGGTTCCGGTGTGAGGATTTTTGATGATACCAACGTGTCCCGCGGCACCTGTGCCGTGACCGAAAATAACCAAGTCACCTGGAATTGTCTTAGATAAAGATTTACCCAGGTATTGCACGCCAGAACTGCTTTGCATTGCCACGGTTGTACGACCAATGTTAATGCCAAAGTGTTCAAGGGCTTGTGAAACCATACCGGAACAGTCAGAAAGTTTCTTTGATGCCGCACCCATTTGATACGGAACACCTGAAAAAGTTCTTTCAGCGTATTTCAGGAATGCTTCACGAGTACCACCCTTACCATTAGCGCCGCCAATAGCATCATTGATGACCGTCCACATGGCGTTAGACCAAGGATTACCGAAGTGTTGAGATGAATTTTGCGCAAGTCCGATAGAACCACGCTTTAAATTCGATCCACTCGGTTTGAGCTTGTCTAAGTACATTTCTTTGAAGCTTTGTGCTGGATTGGCTCCCGCCTTCTCAGCAAGCTTTCTCAATGCGCTATGACTTAGCCCCGACCCTTTGGCAAAATGCTTTACGCCGGCTGATTTTGCCACCTGCTGTGTCTGTGTCCCGTTGAGGACACCCCAGCCCTTTGGTAGCATCATGGTGACATTGTTGCCACGTGGCAAGAACAATTCATTCTTGTCACTAACTAAGGCTTCTTGTCTTGGTCCTGTTTGTGCATCGTTGACCATAGCAAGGGTGTTTTCGGTTAAACGCCCGTTTGCGTCAGTACCAGTAGCAAACTTAACTGGCTTGATAACTGAGGTATTACCGCCGAATTGTCCAAGGACCTTGTCAATTCCAGTAATACCCTTGTTGATCTCGCCAATTGAGTCACTCATTGCATCCCGTGCGTAGCCCTTGGTCTTGTCTAATGCCTTGCCAAAGCCTTTGGCAGTGGACTCGCTAAGACTGATAACACCGTCATGGGTCTTATCCATCTGCTTGACAATGCCTTTGTGCATGTCTGAGTAGTCAGAGATAGCCCGTTTTCGGGTCTTAGAGCTGTCTTTACCCGTTTGACGTGTAATCTTATTCCAAGTGCTTGAGCTCTTCTTAGAAAGGCTATTAAGTGACTTGGATGACTTGTCCGCAATTTGCTTATAGTCATTGGTTACCTTTTTTGAGGTTTTACCAAGTTTATCAGTTCCGCTTGCGTAGCCTTTGAGCGTTAGCCCATTGCCTAAACCGCCGTTTAATACCTTTGCGGTATCGCGTGCGTTCAGGATATGCTCGCCAGCGTGAACCTTTGTAAATTGTGGACCATTGGCACCAAGCAGACGAACGTGGTTAGCATAAGGCTCGTAAGCTAATTCGGGACCAGCTTCACCAACAAGCGCACCGTGCGTGGTATGCATAGTACCGCCGTTAGCGTGTGCCTTGCCTGTCAGCTTACCTTTAACCCAGTTAATGCCCTTGCCAACTGCACCAAATGCCGCCTTAACAGGCTTAGGTGTGTGGTCACTGACCCATTTACTTAGACCTTCAAAAGGCTTTTTAAATAGGTCAACGGCATTTTTACCAAGATTGCCAAACCAGGTTTTAATGCCTTTCCAACCAGATTGAACGTCCTTGTTAATTCCACCAGCCCAGCTTTGCATGCCAGACCATTTAGACTTGAAGAACTTACTTGACCTGTGACTTAGATTTCCTGACCATGAGGTAAAGCCATGCCAACCGCTCTGTACGTTCTTATTGACTGCGCCAGACCATTTTTCCATGCCGGACCATTTGCCTTTGAACCAATCATTAGACTTTTTGCCTAATTTTTGGGCCCAAGCTGGAAAACCTTGCATCCCTTTTTGAGCGCCTTTTTTGACGCTTATGCCGATAGATTTACCATCACGAAGGGCTTTTCTTTGTGCCTTAGTTAGCTCTGCGGCTTGAACTTTATTACCAGAGAATAGGCTAGCTATCCATTTTTCACCTGGTGTACTTTGGTAGGCTCTCCCAGCATTAGGTTTGCTTCTAAACCAGTTTCCGATTGCGGTTCTGAACCCTTTACCAATATCACCATGATCTTTAAATTTTGGTTTCCCCATCGGTTTGAAGAAGAAATCATTAAACCATCCTTTTTGCGAACTTGCATTAGCAAATTTTATAGATCGTTTTAAATAATCAAGATCATTTAAGTGAGAAATAAATTGATAACCGCCAGATAATGCACCAGTTACAAAATCTACTGGATTCTTAGCTTGTAAGAACTGTGTAACATCTAGTCTGTGACCAGTATTTAGTTCCTTTTCACTATAGTTTCGTTGATCCTTAAAATATTTTTGCTTTCCTTTGCCAATGGTATAGTAATAACCATTTTCAGTATATTGGACAATATGCTTTTTACCATGTGCAATTGGTTTAGGATTTTTTAAGTTAAATCTAGTGTTTGGATTAAATGCTTTATTAAAACTTTTAGCGGCTGCTGGTCCCATAGCTTGACCAAGCTGAGAGCCGATTGCTGCTCCTGTTTTTCCACCAAGAGCGGCACCAATACCAGTACCAATTAAGTTGCCAGCACCTGCACCAACGTCAGCTATCCTGTCTTGGGTACTTTTAGCAGTTGCAGCTTTATAAAAGTCAGTGCCAATTTGTGCAGCACTAAACGCTACGGTCGCTCCAAAAACTAATCTGTTACCAGTCAAATACTTAGAAAGCCCGGATTTAACACCAGCAGATCTGCTAGTAACATTTTCTAAGTCCTTAATCTTAGGAGTGATGCCAGTCAATCGCTTGTATTGTTCATACAATCCGCCCACAAATGATACAGCCTTTGCGGCTTTGACGGTGGCATATCCTGCTAAAAATCCACCACCGACAAACTTCATCATCGTTTCATGCTGTGTAGCAAATCGAATCAGGCTTACAAGACCGTTTGCAAAATCGCCAACGACTTTACCGACATTTTTCTGGAATTTCTCACCATCTTTTGACAGCAAGAACTTAGCAAGTGAATTACTTGCTTCATTGATTGCCGGCAAAACGGCGTTACCAAGTGTCATCTTGAAGGCATTCATAGCCTGACGGGCACTGTTTGCACTACCTTGTGCGGTTCCCATGTTTTTAGCTGCCAACTCAGAAACGTACTTTCCAGTTTTACCGGCTTTTTCCGTTCTCCTAGTTAAATCTTCAACTTCTTTTGAAGATTTCGCTAAAATCATGGCACCGTTCATGCCAGTTGTTCCAAAAATTGACTTAAAGAATCCGTTCTGGTCGGAACCGCCCTTGCTGTGCTCTTCAATGTGTTTGTAGAGTACAGCCATATCTTGCGATAAGCCTTTAAGGTTACCGTGTGCGTCCACCATTTCGGACTTTTTGATACCAAGTTTGTCGAAAATGGAATTCTTTTTTCCAATCTTGTTAACTTGATCAGTTAACCCGTTAATTGTTGCACGTAAAGCAGTACCAGCCTTGTCGGATTCCAAACCGTTATTAGATAGAACACCTAGCGCTGACGCTGTTTCTGCTAAGCGAATGTTATTAGAGTGTGCCGCCGTACCAACGTACGACATAGCAACGCCTAGATCACTAAAACCAGTAGAAGTTGCATCAGCTGAGTAAGCCAGCTCATTAACAACATTCTTAGTATTTTTTAGCATCGTTGCGGTGTCATCCGCACGCATTCCAAAAGCATCAAGTACTTGTGATGAAACCGTAGTAACATCGCTGAACTTATCACCAGATGCCACACTAGCTTGCAATTCAGTTTGTAGGGCTCCGACAGCTTGCTTTGTGGTATAACCACGCTTTACAAGGTCTTCATACCCTGCGGCGATTTCTTGCTGTGACTTACCATATTTAATGGACATGTCACGCCCTTGGCGTTGCATCTCCATAACTGACTTGGTTACTTCTTTTTGCTTTTCGCCACCGAGAACTGCCAAGTTGTTAATTTCGCGGTATCTCTGTTGAATTGCCGCTGATTGCTTTGCGCCAGAAAAGGCAGCCGCACCAACGGCACCAATTCCAGCCGCCGCAACCGTTGCACCACCTCGAATGCTGTCCCACGCACTGTGGAGCTTGTTTTTCATCGTGCTGGTGGCTTTGGTAACATCATTGGCACCCTTTACCCAGCGGTTAAACCCAGTTGGATGGATTCGTTCCATCTCAGATTGAGCGGACTTAATCCCAGCCTTGAACTTATTTATCTCAGCTGTGGTTTGATTGAGCTTTATTTGCTGATTTCTATAAGCATCACTAGCCTTGTCAGTAGAACTAGTGGTGCGGTTTAAGGCACTTTGTAAACGGCTCTGCTCGGCGCTTAATTTGCCGATTGCGCCCTGATATGCCTTAACCTTTTGTTGATTAGCCTCGTAAGTTTTGCCCTCAGATTCCAGACGTTTAACATATGACGCGGTTACCGTGTCAATGTGGTTTATTTCCCTTGGGAAATTAGCAGACATGTGCAAGTCGTTTGCACGTCTCTGCAATTCCCCGAACGCTGAGTTTAAAGCCTGTGTAGCCTTTTTAGCCTCATTCACTTGCGCAAAATTAGCTTTTAAGGACAGCGACATGCCTTCATGTGCATCAGCCATTTATTAACGCCCTTTCTTTTTGGCAAAATAAAAAGCCATCAGTTTATTCTCTGATTGACTTCACCTCACTATTTCTTTCCATCGCCCCAGACACCTAGCCCAGTGGCACTTGCTTGCATGTTAAAGCGTTGTTTTTCTTCTCTTCGCACGATCTCCCAGTACATATTTAACTGGTTTCTGTTCGCTTTCATGGTTAAATCCAGCGGAATACCGTGCATAGCCAACCTAATTGGGTCTTCCCAACGGTCAGCCGCTTCTTTTAAGTATTCTTTATTCCAGGTTGCCGTCGATTCCGTCGTTAAGAAAGGAAAGCACTTCTTTTGCAACTTCGCCGTAGCCCTTGTGACTATCCCAGAAAGCAACACTCTTGATGTGAGGACTTACAAATACATCACTTTCTACAGCACCTTGCATTAAGTCAGAAAATCTAATTGAGCCGTTTGGATTTGTTGCGTCATCTTCAATTTGTGAAGCAATGCCGATACCAGGATATTGAATAGTCAAAGTGTATTCATACTTAGTGCCGGCATTGATAGTAATGTCCTTAGTAACACCACGTTGGTTAGGAATTTCACTAGTTTGTAATTGCTTGTTTCTTGCGGCAATTTGGTCAGCCATGCTCATTTGAGGAGCTTGGTTTTGTGAATCAGCAACAGCAGTGTTATCAGTTTGAGTGTTTTCTACTTGTGTGTTTTGGTTTTCAGTGTTGTCCATTAGTTAATACCTCGCTTAATTATTAAGAACAGAATTTTCTACAACGTTTAATGCGTTAATAGTCCAGGTGCGTTCGCCGGCTTCATTAGCCGCACCACCATCTGGCTTCTTTTTGATGTAGCAATGAATAGCTACGTAGTGACGGGATGCATCACATGCATCAACAGTAAAGCCGCCCTTTCTGCGTTCATTTGCTAACGCGTCGAGGACGTCATTAAATGGTGACATTTGATTAAGTGTTACAACGAATGTGGCGCCTGTTTTGTTGTTGATGCTTGATACACCTGTACCTTGTGGATCTTGTTGTACATTTTCCAAATCGTTATCATATGAGAAAGTGAATAGAGTACTTGCACCATACCCGTAGGCAGTTTTACCGTCTGCGGTGAAATAAGTGTCATTAGCGTCGTAAGTACCCATAAGACCAGTTTTAATGTTGTTATGAGCTACCATTTAAATCTCCTTTCGTTAAGCGGCTTTCGTAATTGTGTCTGAATCAACTTCACCATTGACCGTAAGCGTATGGATTGCGCCGGCAGCATGGTAAGTAAAGCCAAGACCGCCATAGTGACGGTTAGACAAATCAACTTGGGATTGGGCACTGCGTGGCGAAGCTGTAACAGAATAATCTCCCTTGCCAGTGGCTTCGTTTTGCTGAATGATTCCGTGTTGATATGCTTGTTCCAGCACTTGAGTTACAACGCCTGAAAGCTGAGTAATACCAGTCTGGTCATATGGAACTTTTCCGTTGTCTTGTAAAAACTTTTCAAGCTTGCCTTGCATTGTGGCACGTACCCAAATAATTCCATGGATAGTATCGATATATTCACCAGACATGGTTTTGCCTTCGCTAGTTTGGCCTTGACTATTCACTAATTCGTAAGCCATGACATTTAAGTTATTGAGACCAGAAACTTCGGTAGAAGTTAAAATTTCTGGTGTAATACCTACTAATTGCTTAAATTTCCAAGTAACTGATCCAACAGTCAGAGTTGCGATTGCACCAATCAGTGCTGCATCCATAGCTTCTGAAAGATCATGCTTAACACCAATTGTGTAATTGTGCCCTTGAACCAAAGGGAAATTGTTAATTTCGCTAGATTGGAGCACTAAAAAGTGATCTTTATTAGCTTCAAAAATATTAGATAAACTCTGAGCATCAGCGTCAATTTTGCTGGTTGCTTGAATAGCAAAAGTCCAATTAAAGTACCAAAATGCTTTAAGAGAGTCAGAAGCCTTGGTAGGGTCGTAGTCTAAAATAGCGACACGGTCTGAATGATTTTTTTGTGCAAAATAGGTTTTTACTTTGCTCATAATGTTGTTATTTGAGCTGTAATCGATTGATACAGCATCTTCGTCTCTATATTCGCGATAAACGGCGCTTGTTGCTGAATCAACTTTGCGTAATAAAATACCTTTTACTATGTCGTCTCCGTCTACACCGTCTTTAACATCTTTATCCGCACCTGCTGTAACAGGATTAAGAATTAAAATGTTTCCTAACCCCAAGACAGGACGCGGACGAATAAGAGTCATAATTACATCGACGTCTGAAACTCGGTCATAAGGTTGGGATACCGTGCCTGTCGCTTTTGTATCTGCCATTAGTTTTCCTCCTTATTTTTGTCTGCAAAAATAGCATCCTTGGCATTAGTTCCAAGAACACTTTCATCTGCCTTAACTGTTTCGATCGTTTGATCTTGAAACGTAAAGTTAAGGTCTTTTCTTTCAAATAAAAAGCCACCAGTGACATAGAAAGTGCAATCAAAACCATAATCGTTGTCGTAGTTGATTCCTTGCAACGTGGTTCGATTAGAAGCATTTCCTACGGTCTGGGGCACAATGTATGCTTGTTTGAAAAAGCGGCGGTATGGCACTTCATGGAGTGCTTCATACAATCGTTGTGATAAATTCATAGCCTCTATATCAGAAGCTGCGTGTGCATCAATTTGCATCGTGCAGGTGAATTGTCTATGTTGTCCTAGCCAATCGCCAGTCGTTTCTTCACCTGGATCAATCCAGCGAAACGTGAAAAACGGATAATCTTCCATCTCATCGAGATTACTGTCTTTGACCAGTTCGCAATTGGCAACTTGATGTACAAGCTCAGTAAGGATGCACTGCACTAGAAAGTGGTCGTGCGCTTTCCAATTTTCTTGAAGTTTATCGACCATATGGGTGCTTAGCATCCCCTTTCAATACATAGATGACGATGTCAGAATAGCCTTGCCAGTTTGAGGAATCGACAACTCTGTACTTCTGACCCGGTTGAGAGGGCACTTCTACGATCGAATTCTTTGGGTAGAGCTTAGTGCTTATCCAAAGAAGTTCTCCCTGCTCCATCTCACCGCCCGATAAAAATTGAGCCATGAAAGCATCTTGTGGATTAAAAGGCACAACAGGCTCATGACGGGCTTCTGGTTGTGCCGTGGGTGTTTCATCATCTTCAATTTTTTCACCGCCCACGTAGTGAAAGTGAGCCTTTTTTGCTGGGCTGTCATATGGGTAAACGGTTAAGTCAACCCCGAAACTGTCCAGCATATCCGCAAACGGAATATAGAAACTCATAGCGTGCCCCCTGTCATTGGCAAAATTTTCCAAGTAATGCGCTTTTGAAGCTGTCCAGTGTCAACTAATGGGTTATTAGCTCCACGCTTGTTGTCAATGGTCAGCGGTGCATTACCTGGCTTTGTCCAACGTCTCATTACCTCTCTCATATCACTCACGCCCATGCGTCCTAGTTTTTCAAGCAGGGCTTTACCAGTTTTGCCATCATACATAATTTCTTCAATACCTGCCTTGATGTATCGGCGGTATTTTTGACGGTAATCTATGCCGGTTTTCCTGATAAAGGCACGGGCTGGAATGTCTACTTTTTGCATCAGATAGAAATACGTAACCAATTTGCCGTCTTGATTGACAGCCGCAATGTGCTTTCCCTTAGGGATGAACAACTGATACTTATTTCTAACGTCCTTTGCAGTAACATTTTTTCCGAATTCTTTAATAGCCTGCCTTGACGGAATCCATAAAAAGCCACTGGCGTTTTTAGGACGGATATGCGCCCCATACTCGTTGGCTCTCACGACTGTTAAAAGCAAGCTATTTTCATCGCTGAAAAAGCCAATTACTACCTGATGATGGTTTAAATAGTCCATTTCTTTTGTGATATGATCTAGCCTATTTTCGATTTCTTCAAAACTGTCAGCCATTAGTGTTGCACCAATCCATATCTTGTAATGCTCCCGTTGCCGTAAAGGTTATACAGCCATAAATATAGCTGCCCCCACGGTGAGCGCTGGAACAGCTTTAATTTGCTAACGTCGGCATATGTACGCTTCAAAACAGAAACCTGTTCACTGGTGACATTAGCGCCACCAGTACCCATTGCCTTATTCATCGTAATTAAGTGCAATGCAAGATACTCCGTTGCCATATCACGAGCTTTTACAACCTCACCAGCGTTGTTTGTTGCTGTCACTGGGAAACCATCAGCCATTGAAATTTCACGGGCGTTGATTAGCAAGCCATTTAGTGCATCATCTGACATGCTAGAAGTTAAATCTGGACTCAATTGTTTAATGCTAGATAGCATTTGCGTTAAATCGTCCATGATTTACCTCCTATTTTGATTTATTAGGGTCGTTAATTCCGTGCAATTGTACAAATGCATGTGGATAGCGCATAGCTAAACCACCGATTTTTTCAACATAAGGAATGCGAGTAGACATGTTATGTGTTTCTTGTGGCATTTGTGTTCGTTCCATTGCCAAAGGAATTTGAGCAATTTCAGGAGTGCGCAAGCAAATATAACCCATATCAGTGTTCTTATCAGCAGTAGATGCATTCTTGTGGTGCCAGTATTGACCTTCTAATTCTGGAACCGCAATAATTTGATCAAACCAAGGTTGAATCATTGATAGAACAGTGATTTGAGGATTGTATTCGTTGAATGGGCGGTTAAGTTCTTCAATTCTAGCTTGTGGAAGCATTAAAGTTGGTCTAGCGCCTGCATAACCTACCAAGTGAGTAATCTTACCAACTGCGGCTTGAAATTCGTTTCTAAGCTTGATATTGTCAGTTGCATCATCAAATGCTTGACTAAAAGTGAACTCTTGAACGCCTAGGTCATTAGCTTTATCAGTTAAGCCTTTAATATTCATGTTTGGATCTGAATTGTGTTGACCATTAAAGATAAGTTTATCTTCATATTCTGCCAAACCACGGGCTACCAATTGAGCTTGATCAGCCAATAAGTTAACGCCAACTTTTTGAGCAGTTTTTAATTCAAAGTATGAATATTCTGCCGCTAAGGCGAACATAGTAACTGGTACTTGTGTTTCGCGGAATGTTTCATCTACTACTGGAATATCAGTCGCACGGTCGTTATATGCTGCCGCCTTTGCGGTACCAGTCTTTACACGGTAACGGTAGCTGTCGTTTTCCGCACCAATATTGATAGTGCTAAATAAAGATCTTGCTAAAAGAGGGGCAACTTTTGGGCTGTATACCGTATTATCGATATAAGTAAGTTGTTCTCTGGTAGCAATTGCATTAATTGCCATTGAATCTTGTCCTTTCTAAATTTTGGGTAGAAAAAAAGCGCCCTTTTTCAGGACGCTTAAATATTTTTGTCAGTTTTATTTACCGGTTGATGTTGAACCAGAGTTATTCTTGGTGTCAGTTGATAGCGTTGCTACTGGCTGTGAACCAGTAGCAAAGTTATCAGCATTGCCAGAAGCTAATTGAATTCTAGTTTGCAATCTTGCTGTATTACCCTTATCGCCATTACCAACGAATACGCCAACAACAGTATCGCCAGCAGTTGCCGGCTTAAAGCCACCATTTGCATCAACAGCTGCATTTTCGCCAGCGTTTACATCGGCAGTAATTGGGACGGCAACGATACCATCACGTAAAACAGTAATAGTTTCACCGGTAGTAAATTTGTCGTTTTTAATATCTGAGTCATAGAAATGGTCAGTATTAGCCCAATTACGTCTCAATGCGATACCAAAAATAGGGCCCTTAGTAGCTGGGATCACTTTACCGTTTTGAATGATGACACCATAACCAAAACCGACATCTGCACCAGTTTGTTCAGTCAATGCGGTGTAATCTTCAATGCTGGCAATCATACCAGCACCAAGTTCATCTTCCATGTACATTTTTCCGTCTGGAATCATTAATTTTCACCTCTTTCTGCATTGCGCTTGTTGTTTTCGTAGTACAAATTACTTAAAGCATTGCGTGGGTTATCTAAGTTGTCCTTTTTTTCAACGCCTGGATAGCCCACAACACCAGAAGGCTTTGAATTAGCAACGATTGAATCGAAATATGCATCAATGTAATCATCTGACTTATCATCTAAGTTAATTGAGTCATTAACTGATTTAATTGCTTCGACCTTCATTTCTTTTGGAGATTTGCCGCTAAATTCAAAGGAATCACCTACAAAAGGCTTAACTTCATTGATTAAGTCCATGCGTTTGGTGATTTCCTCGTCGAGTGCATCCCCTTCGTACTTCTTCTTTGCGTCTGCCAATTCCTTTTCAAGAGAATCATTCTTAGCTTTGGCTTCGTCTAACGCTTTTTTATTGGCATCAGCACCGCCTTTTAGCTTGTCACGTTCTGCTTCAAGCTCCTTAATTTGTGCGTTAAGCTTGGCAATCTTTGAATTATTTTCTTTATTAGCTGCATCAAGCTTTAAAATTGTGTCTGCGTCGTTGGTGGCAACTGTTACGTCTGCACCATCTAAACGGATCTTTGTTGTTTCCATTGATGTTCCTTTCTCTTGTGAGTTATCTATAACCATTTCTGCGCTGTCCCCTGTGAGCCGTACTGAGTGACCAGCACGCCCACGTTTCACTCCGGCAACGTGCTTGATTTGAATGTTTTTTTGTGCCGAATCGTAAGCCATACCCTTGAACTCGCCCTTAACCGGCACCACATCGGTTTGAAAACCGATTGAAAGTTCCTGCTTGCCGCCTTGAATTTCTTTGATTAATGCACTATCTGTGATGGTCATGTCAACTTTTAACTTGTCACCATCAACATGGGCATTATTGGCGGTAAATCCCTTCATATAACGACCTGTATTGGTCGTGTTCACTGATTCTGGTGGGTGATCATCCGTAACTGGCTTCGAATTGGCGCTCTCAACAACGGAATCATTCAGCAGATCATCTGGAAGTTTGGCTTCCATTGTGAACTTGCCACTCTTGTCGACATATGGGAAAACGCCCACACGGGCAATCGGTACGTCTTTCACATGCAAGAAACCGGTTTGTGAGTCAACAGAAAATTTGTTGATTGTCGCTGTATCGTACCGTGTCAGCATGATTACTTACCTGTTGGCACGAATACTGGTTTCTTAGGGATGTACAACGTTTGCTTTGGCTTAACTCGCATGGTGTCTTTTGGTACGTGGTTGAAATAGCGTAATTGTTGCAATGCAATCTTGTACTTTTGAGCAACATCGAATAGCGTTTCTCCATCTTGCACGGTGTACTGTTCGCAACCTGTATAATCGAACATCCCTTTGGGGTCTTTTACTTCTGCCATTGGCTTCACCTCCTTTGCTACTGGTGTTGGTTTGACAACTTCAATTGGCTTTTCTACCTTTGGAGCCACGTCCACGGTCTTGGTAAATGGTTCTGGCTTCAAAGTGTCAATTACTTGCTTAGTTTCTTCATTGGTTAAATTGGTTAAAACTGGTTTAATTTCGTTTGAATCTGCCATAAAATCCTCCTAAAATTTCACAAAGTAAGAATATTGATTTGACAGGCTTAAATGAGATTCGCCCACGGGCAAAATACTCGATTTTTTCACAAAGTTTGCTAATTTTGGGCATAAAAAAAGCGCTCCCTCGCATTGAGGAAGCGTTTGTGTTTCATTTAATTTTTAGTCAATCGGGTCAGCGTAACACCTGCACCTTATCGGCTCACCAGGTAACTGCCCATTATCCCCGCCATTAGGGTCATCATACTTGAATTCTTTGCCGTCTAATTCCCTGTGCTTTGGTCTTACTCGGTTATCCTCCATTGAACGCCAGATATAGCGCGTTGAGCCTGCCTGTTTATTCCGGTAAGCGTCAATCTGGGCTAGTATCTTGCCTGTTTGATCGGTTGCTATTAAGTCAGCATGTTTTAAAGTCATCCCTGTACGGTCTCTAATCGCATGTGTAATATCAGTAAGACCACCGCCAGCGTTGATATTGCGATAGATGTCGCCTTTTAGCTGATCGATGTATCGTCCTTGCATTGTCTTGATCAATTGGGTGTTTTCTAAGATCTTACTCCATGTATACTCACGCAATTTTGCATTATCTCTTAGCGGATTTAGTGCATATGGTCCCATCTTAGCCTGAATTGCTACTTGATGTGTACGCGTTTTATTAGCGCTAAACTGGCTTACTGCATAGACAAAACGCATTGTCATATCATGCAAAATTTGATCTGTGACCGTACTTTCCATGCTGACCGACATCAAATTTAAGGTTTGCTGTACATAATTTGTCCAGTCTGGATTATATGAATTATCCGCATCTGAGAGCATTTTAGTGCCGTTAATAAGATAACGCCTTAATTGATTATTAACCGCTCTGAGGGCTATTTTTTGCCATTCTCGAATGAGTTTGGACATATTTTGATAATATGACCGTTCAATTTTCAATGGATAGCCATTTCTTCGTCTAGCCATCGGGATGCGCCTTTTCTAAGTCCTTATAATACTGATCTATTTGATCTTGTGTGTACCGCGATTCTATATCATCAGCACTATCATTGGTCGTATTCTGGAACCCTTGAAGCTGTGAATTACCTTCACCGTCGAGCTTTTGACGCATTTCATCCGGTCCATAAATGCCAGAGTTAACACCAAGTGCGGCGGTTTGCATCCCTAGATATTCGGCTTCTTTTTGTGTCTTAGCATCTGGCGTCCATAGTGGATTAAACTCGATTTTCCAATTAATAGAGTCTGGATCAACTGCACCACCTGCTATATCTTGTGACTGCATTACGATCCTTACAATGCCCTCAATTTCAGGCTTTAACATTTGTTCCTGTAATGCCCGTACTCTGTCGTAATAATTTAAGACATCTTGAGTGGCACCTGCTAGCGTTCCAGCTTGCTCACCAGTCAAAACAGACTTCGGAATATTACATGCAGCTGCTAAATCTTGCCAGGCAAAATCTAATAGCGTGTTAATTCCATTGGTTGGCGTTGAAAGCTTAACAATATCGTCTGAACTGCCAATAAATGCAGTAGCTTCCGTATTAAGAGATTGACTCATTGCATCCCGATCACGCTTAAATTTAGCGTCAGTTTCTGACATCATCGCATCGGACTTAACAATTTTGAAAGTGAATTCTCTCAACATCTTGCCAACTGTGGTAATAGCGATATTCATAGCCTTTAACTGGTTATCACACCGCGTAATAATTGAAGTACCGTGCATATCACCATCCATTTTATCGAGCGAGATGTGCCAGTAGCGGCTACGGTCGATTACTACGGATTTGGTTGGCTTAGAAATTGGTATCTGCTGACCATCTCGGTCAACTGTGTACCCCGGTTGTTGTGGCTGAATTACAATGGCTTGTTCTTTGCCATAATCCACGCTTGTTGGATCGTCGTTAGATTGATATGCCTTAATGTGGTTTTGTCCGAATGCGTGGACAAATGCCACATCTAAGACGTTTTCGGGATCAATTGGTGTATCTGCACTAGTGGGATGCAATTCTTTAATGCCAATCGTTAAATAGCCATCTCCGTGACCAAAATAATACCGAACTTGTTGCGTCAACTCTTTTTGCAATCTCAAATTATCTAGCTTGATCTGTATTCGCTCCTGCAAATTCGGATTATCAGGAATCATCACCCTAAATCCATTTCGTGTTGCATCTTCTGCCATCTGCGAAACTATTTTGCGTGCAATCGGGTCTAATTTAGTGCGATTGTCTAGCTCGTTATAATACTCAACATCATTTTGAAGCTGCCAACCCAATTCGCTATATTTTTTGCGGGGATCTAAGTCTAATTCATCATTTCGCACCACAGTCGGTGTTTTGTAATGCTTAATTTTCTTTTTAGACATATATTCTCCTTCCTAGAATCGAATAGCCGGACCGCTAAACTTCGTGTTAAGTCGTCTTAATGCGTACACCATCGAGTCCACATTGTCATCGTGCGGCATGTTTGGGAAGCCTAGAATTTCAGTAATCCAGTCTTTAACTTCTGGGTGCCATGCTGGGTGTGGTATATAGACCTGTCCAGCTTCCCACATTGGAGACACTGATGCCGCACGTGCTTCCTTGCTGTCTGCACCTGGTGAAACTGGCATAATTCCTGGAATCTCACGTCTAAGCGTGTCAATGATTGCCGGACCGTTTGCCTTGTCCTCCACTAGCTTTACAGTAGCGTCAGGATACATGCGGGACATAGCTCTAATAGCGTCTAGCGTCTCAGTAAAGCTTAAACGCTTGTGGCACCAATTAGGACGCAAGTAGCAATTAGCATCACGACGTGACCAAACTTGACCAGCCACAAAGTCGTCATTAGCTTTACTTTTGAAAGTTGCATCCCATGCTTGAACGGTCTGATCTAGGTGACGTGGCAGAATTGCAGCATCTTTGTCGGTTAATCCTAGCCTTGCCTGCGTCTCTCTACTGTCCACGTAGTACTTAACCCATTCATCTTTGAAAATGTTACCGCCCTCGATAATTGGGCTTTGCTGGTACAGTGCGGTAAATTTGACCGTCCCCATATCATGTTTGTGGGTAAGCAATTCATCGAGTGTGTGCAACTGTGGGCACAGCGGTTCACCGTTGTGCCGCCCAATTGCGTCTGTTGTCCCTGCTGGGATATCCTCCGCAATCGCTGGCAACTTGATCTCTTCCCATGGGAGGGATGATTCAGA
>Ga0079226_10001955_pt1 | contig 15833 bp, 24 predicted proteins | sample Poulit2014_FD_76345 | JGI IMG/M metagenome (GOLD analysis project Ga0079226, IMG submission 76345) | Agricultural soil microbial communities from Georgia to study Nitrogen management - Poultry litter 2014 | ecosystem: Environmental > Terrestrial > Soil > Agricultural land | place: USA: Georgia...
CACTCCCACACACCGAACAGCTTCTCCGCCACCGGCACAGCCTGCCGAGGAGTCGCCCGATACGTCTCCATAGCCAACGGCAGGAAGTCCGCCGCCGACACGAACTCCGAGTAGTCTTCCCACACGTCTGTGGTATCCGCGACCTGCACCGCAATCAGATTCTGAATCCACTCCCGCAATTCCGCATACGTTTTCGGATTCCGCTGATTGTGCGGCTTGTGGAAGAACCCCTCCAACGCCGTCAACGACGACTCCGCGACGATCAGGAACTTCCACGACGTGGCACCCTCGTTCGCCGGATGATTCGGGATCGGATCGCTCACCATGATCCGCAATCTCAACGTGCTCATTACCTACTCCTATCTGACAAATACTCGAACTCGTACAGTCTCGTCGCCGTGTTGTATCTCAGCTCCGTGGTGGAGAAACCCCGGCGAATCAGCTTGTTCCGATCCACCGTGGCGATCATCTCCGAATTGCTCACCGACTTCCGCCAGCGCACCGGCCCCTCAGCATCGAACGCGAACACGAACTCCTCCGTGCTCTCCTCGTACCAGATGCCAGTGACGTTCTTCTCCGACTTCCGCAACAGCTTCCGTCTCGCCGCCGCGATCCGCTCGTCCGGCGACACAATCTCCATCGTTCCCATCACGACACCACCTTGAACTCTCGACTCAACACCCGCACCGGGCCGGACACCCGGACGGTGGCCGGGCAACCCAGCACCGTCCGAGCAAACTCCGCAACCCGCTCCGCGTCGACTGCGCTGAGACTGTCGACCTCCGCCCCGCCCTCGACTTGCAGGGCGAGGTAGGCGACGGCCTTTTCGTCGTCGCCCATGACCTCCACCATCGTGCTCACCCCGCCTTCACCTTCGCCGTGATCCGGTCAATGCTGACCGTCCAGTGATCGAACTCCATCGTTTCCTTGACCTCGCGGCTCACGCTCACCTGGTCGTAAGCACCGACCGGGCGCATCTCCCACTTGCCAGACCAGGCGTACTCCTGATCGAACTGTGCTCGCACGTACCTCAGAGCCACGTCCTTCTCCTCACGGAAGATGTTCAGTGCCTCCCACTTCGCATTTGCACCGCGACCCATCTCGATGATGATGCCGACGTTCGGGAGCCAGTAGTTCGTGCGCTGGAACTCACCCGGCGCGTACTCGGTTTCAACCGTGACCCGTGGTCCGCGTGCCGGTCCGCCGTCGAAGCACTTGATCAGGGTGCCGACCGTGGCCGATCCCGTTGCCTTGTCGGTCACGATGGTGACTTCAGCTCCGTTGAGTGCCTTGATGACGGACCGCATGGTGCCGAGTGTCCAGGTCTCCCGGTTCACATCGGTGACGCGCTGGCTGAAGTCCTGGGGCTGGATTGCGAGTGGCATGGTGTACTCCTTTGAGTCGGTTGGGGCTTGTTCCCCTGTTGGTATTTATAGTCTATCACCTAGACTTCCCGAAGTACACCCGAGAACTCACGAATTTTTCCGCGCCTCACGCACCCGCCGCGCGTACTCCCGCATCACGTCCTCGTTGGACGGATCAGTCACGCCCTGCTCTCGCATGTCCTCGACGATCCGGCTCATCATGAACCGCATCTGCCGGAAGTTTGACGGCGCACCTACTCGTCTGAAGTCGACCGGACTGTTCCGGTGAGTGTTCAGAATCAGATCATCGTCGCGCTCGTCTGCGGCCATACCGCCAGTATTCCATGCCCCACAGACACGAGACAGCTCCGTGACGCTCTCGAACCGGCTCGGTGGGGGATTGTGGGGCCGCGCTCGCACTATCACACGGACGGCCCCACAGTGCCCCAGACGACCGGTCAGGATTCGATCTGCCCACGGCGCAGACCAACCACGAACTCACGCCACGGTGTCCGGCCTGCCAGATACGCCTGATACTGACTCCGAGACACCTCACCCCGACCAACCGCGTCCTTCACGTCGGCCAGCGCATTCTGGAAGTCCTCGAACGCTTGCTTCGGCGCACCCGGTCCCCGGTGATCGTCGACCGGGTTCAGCTCGAACCGAGTGACCTCACCCATCCGCCTCCGACGCTTCAGCCTGATCTGCGTCGTGATGTGATTCGGCTTCAGAAACTCCGGCTCCGTCGTGTCGTAGTGAGCGACGACCGCTTCCCGGCATTCGTGAAGCTCATACTTCCCGAGCACCTGCCACCACGCGGCCACGGTCTCTTCGGTGAACCGCCGATAGTCCAGCTCAGCAATGAACGCGAGCAGATCGTTCGTCTCAACCAAGTTCATGCTGACCACCCGTCTTCGCATCCATCTCGGCTTGCAGTTGGATCATCTTCTCACGCACCGACCTGTGGTCTTCGACCCGCTGTTCCGCTGAGTTCGGCTTCATGCCACCTGCAGGTCCACCGCCGTGCTGTTCTTTGGCTTCGACGACCAGCCGGTCGAACTGTTGCCGTAGCTTCTCCGCTGAGCGAATGTTCTTGTACCAGAAGTGGTGATCCGTCGCCCAGCCGATCATCCACGACACCTGCGTCTCGGTGTAGCCGTCCTTCGTCAGCAACAACCGCATGGCACGCTGATTCGCTTTCGTGCGTCCTGGTCGCTTGAACCCGTTCGACTCAACAGCGTCATCGAGAGCATCGAGGAGGCGGGTCTGCGTCTCCTCCGCTTCGTCTACGACCTCCGGTTCGATCACGGCGTCCGAATCGGCAGGTTCGGACTCTTCTTGAACAGATGGTTCTTGAATATAGGTTCTTGAATTGTGGGAAACCTGTTTCCTGGGGTCAGGTTGTTTATTTTCCTGGGGTTGGGAAACCTGTTTCCCAGGGTCATCGAACACGACCGTGTAGAAACTCGCCACCTGTTCATTTCCCGAATACCTCGGCGTGACCCTCAGCGCACCCGCTTCCTTCAGCTCCCGGAGGTAGTTCGTGGCCGACCGACGTGTCTTGCCGATCTTCTCGGCCAGCGTTGATACGTTGAACACGGCCACGCTAGTTTCGTAGCTCGCCCATTTCATGAGCCATGCGTACACCTTGATCGCTTCACCGCTGACTCCGGCCTCTAACAGCCAGTGCGGGATACGCGAATACGTCGTCGCTTCTTGGATGCCTACGCCGAACGGTAGGTCTTCATCTAGTGTCTGCGTTGTCTCCGCACCACTAGCTACTGTATTCTTAGACATGAACGGTCTACTCCTATTCATTGAGTCTCGCCAACTCATTTACTGAAGTCCCTCACCCTGCCAGGTGGGGGACTTCGCTCATTCTATCAACCTGACTACCCCACGTCAGATCAAACACGTAGGATGGGGAACACCCATCGTGTCTCCTACACTGGGCCGAACCGCACCGTGACCCGAACCCTTTCACGGTGCGGTTCACTTCATTCACACGACGGGCACGTGTTGCCCCGCTTCCGGACGCGCGACACCGCCACCGTGAACCCCTGACCGCATTTCACACACTCCACCGGCACCCGCCGCGACTCATGGAAACACGACCGCGAACAGTACCGCCGTTCCCGAGCCTGCGTCGGCCCTTGCCCCAGGAACACACCACCGCACTGCTCGCACACGCACCGGCGACCCCGCTCCTGGAACGCCACCCGGCACTCCGACGAACAGAACCGACGACCATACAACGTGCTGAACGTATCGAACCGGCTCCCACACTCAGGGCACTGCTGAACCTGCATCAGACGCTCACCGCATTCGCCAGTCCCTGCCGAACGTAGAAGTCATCGAAGAACAGCACCCGGAATCGCACCCGCTCCCCGACGTACGGATTCGCTTTCTTCGACAACGACCGATCCACCCCACCATGAACCGGCAGAGGCCCAATCAGATGATCGTTGTCGTCGTCGGGTAACAGCCCGTGCCGCACCACCGCATCCATGATCGGTTTGCACGTCTCATGGAGGTTCGCCGCATCGTATCGGTAGTTCCCGCCACGGAACACCTGCACCACCACGAACACCGAGTCCATAGCTCTCAGCCCGTGGAGATGAGGCTTCGTTTTCTCGATGATGTTCTTCACCTTCTTGCCGTGCCCGTACCTGTCACCACGGCCACCGTTCGACGTGAGCACTTCGCTCCTCGGCAACGTGATCGTGAACTCCTGCAACAGATTCACAGCAACGTCACCTCGCCCTTGTTCCGGATGATGTGCGACACCAGGAACTGCGACACACCGAACTCCGTTGCCGCCTTCGTCTGCGACGACCCCTGCTCCAACGCTTCATGAATCAGCCGGTCACGTTCGTCCCGCAGACGCGACAGCTGGTAGTCAGCTGTCTCCCACGCATTGAACGCCTCCTCGAAGTCAGCAACCGTCGTATACCCGGACACCTCCGACCCCGCCGACACGTAGTGACGGATTCGTGATGCCTGCACCGACACGTTCTCCGCCAGCTCCGACGACGTGAACCCGGCCTCACGCAACGTTGCCGCCGCGTCGTCCCGGTTCGCCCGGAGACGGTTCGCCTTCTCCTTCTGCGCCTCAATCTCAGCCGCGATCTTGTGCTTCACTGAACTGCACCTCCTTTCGAACTAGACCTGCATTCGTCAACGCGAGCTTTCGCCCTCGCGCTGTCACATATACCCGTTCCGGGTCCGCCGACTGCGCCAGCATTAACCCCAGCTCCTCCGCCTCAATGGGATGACCATGCACCCACCCATGACACAACCGGCACAGACTGATCAGATTCGCCAGACCGTACGTCGTCAACGCGTCCGACCCACCCATCTGCTTCGGCTTCCGGTGATGCACGTCCAACCCTGGACGGCGTGACCCGCACTTCTGGCACGTGTCCCTATCCCGTTCCCTGACGATCCGCTTGACGTGCTCCCACGCACCATCCGCCACGGTCTTCTTCGCCTTCCCAGCCCACCGAGCCGCCGTCGACACCTTCACATGCTCGAACACCACATGCTCAATTGCTGTGTGGAGACTGACCCGACGACCCGCTGGGACTTCCTGTGTGGCCCGTGGACGTGGTTTTGTGCGCCGACCTGAGTTCACCTTAGTCTTCCTCGTTTTCGACCGCTGACACGTCAAACACGCACGGATACCGTTCCGCATCACCGTGTTCGCCTCCGACCACTCATGACCGTTCTTGCAATACTCAGCCATTGGCGTAGTCTCCCCACGACGCACTGATCTGATCCGCAGTCCGCTCATCGACACCCCACGACCGGCCCTGATCCATCCGCTTCTTCAGCCCATACAAGACTTCCTTGTGAACGAACACCAGGTTCTCCAACACCAGCTTCTCTTCCATCACCGCGTTGATATCCGGGTCCGAATCACACATCGAGTCGATTACCGTGATCGGGGTCTTCGGTAACTTGTCCCGCTTCGTCACCTTGAACTGGCCGACCATCCGCCGATATTTCGCCGTCACCTTCGCCAGACGTTCACCATCTGCCTGCAGGTCAGCGACCACCCGGTCATACCGCTCGAACGCGTCCTCTACGAGTGCTCTTGCGTCCATCAGTCACTTCCCCACGAACACATGGAACACCAGCCCCATATCTGAGAGCTGGAACGTCCCAACGAACTCCGACGCGAGGTGGTGAACGTGGTGCCCGGTGCCGTGAACGAACACCCGGTGCTCCACCTCCAACGCGGAATCATCGACCAACACCCACAACACCGGTTCACCGTTCTGCAACTGAACCGACAGCGGATGCCAGTCACGGGGTGCCCGGATGATCTGCTCGTCAACAATGTCCAGCCCGTACTTGAACACACGCCTCACGACTGCGCCTCCGGCTCATTCGGGAACGACTCGTCCTGCTCCGCCTGCTCGCCGGCATCACCGGTCTCCGCCTCACCGAGCACGTCACCCAGCTGAGCCTTGTATTCGATAGCCCGTTCCGGAGACTGGTTCTGCACGTTCGTCCGAACCGTGGAATCCACGACCTCGGCGGTCTGGTAGCTGATCGACTTCGGCAGGTACTTCAACGCCTTCAGGATCATCGTCTTCCGAGCCATAGCCTCGAAATTGTCCCGCCACGGCCCCACCACGGTGCCGTCCTTCTTCTTCGCCATAGCGAACCGATCCCGATGCTCCTCCATCTCCGGCAGACTCATCGGACGCTCCACGTGAGTGTGACCGTTCGCCATATGCACGACCGCATAGAACGCAATCGGACGACCCTTCGGCTTCGTGAAGTCAGGCTTGTGAACCAGCTGGTCATTCGAGAACGAGAAGTCGAACACGTCATTCTCGTACACGGTGCGTGCCTCGACGTGCTTCACCTGCTCCGAGTTGTAGGCCAGTTTCAGGTAGCCCTGGTAGCCGACCACCAGTGTCGCCTGATGCCCACGGCTTTTCGTGTTCCACATCGGCACCAGCCATGCCTCACCCAGCACACCGGGCCGCAGGTTGAGCTGAGAAATAGTCACCAGCCCACCCAGCACCGACATAGGGTCACACTCACGGAGCTTCGGAGTCGCTTCGAGCATCTGAATCGCATCCGCGACGATCTGATCCGAGTCCCCACCCTTCGGCATGAGGAGTTCGAACTTCTTCTTGTACGACGCAATCGCGCCATGCGCCTGATCGTTCGGGTTCACAATGTCCTGCACTGTGGCCTTCTTCTGTACTGCGTCCTGGAATCCTGATCCCATGATCCGTCCCTTTCTTACTTAAATCTCACTTACGGTTACTTAACGCGGAGCGTCCGCGTCGTCGTTTCTTCCCTGTAGTCCTCCGGGTCCAACCCGGCTTTCATCAGCGCACCATTCGTGACGCGCCGACTGGTCTCCGTGCGATACGTGAACAGTTCCTTCCCGCCCACGGTCTCCACGGCCTCATATTCGCCAGCGATCCGCAGGAGACGGGCCTTCGCCGTGTCCCTGATCTTCGTGCCCTTCGACACCATCGACCGGCCCTTCTCGTACAGTTCGAGCGCGTCGAGCACGTTCTTCCGTTCCGTCGTGCGCACGTGCTTCACCGATCCCGGCAGACTCTCCCGGTACTGACCGAGCAGACTGTCCAACGCCCGATGATCCGGCTCCGGAGGCACGTCTTTCAGCACGTGATCGTGCCAGAACCGAGTCATCTCCTCCCGCACCGTATCCACGGTGAGCTGTGAGAACGGGATCGTGTACTGCATCATGTTCTCCGCGTCCCCAGCGATCATCACCTTGATATCCGCATCCACGTTCGGCATTCCGAGGACCATCATCCCCGCCGCAACCTGAGCTTCATCATGATCCGATGACTCGTCCCGCCATTCGTTCGGACGGCGTGCAGTTTTCGCCTCGAACAGACGCGGGAACTCTGTCACCAGTCCGTCCGGCGAATACCTCAGCCACGAATCCTCAGCGTGAACGAACATGAAGTTCGGACGGTGCCACACCGTGACCTCGTTGTCTTCCTCGTACGCTTCCCGCACGATCTGCTCGTTCAGCTGACCGTATCGGAGTGTCCGGTTCGGCAACGTCGGAATTGCTCGGCCTGTCTTCTCCGCCCACAGCTGGTACTTGTCCTTGTACGGGTTCACCCCGAACACTGTGGACGCGTCAGACGCTCCGAGTCCTTTGAACCGTGCTTCTTGCCAGTCCTCATAGTTGGCGAGGTCGAGCACGCGCACGTTGTCACCTACCCATTCCGGCAGGTCTAGTTCTGCACTCATGTGTCTCCTTCCCCTGAGTGGTTATATATAGTCTATCATATTGGGGTGAGAATGGCCCCTACCCAACAGGGCAGGGGCCAAACCTCTCAGTGTCTCGGCTGATACCCGTCACCGGGCGAAGTCTCACCCGCCTCGCGCGGATCATGGTCCACAGGACCGGTGTACCCGCCCGGACGGTACGTGAGCTTCGCCTTCGGCTCCGGGGCCAAACCGATCTTCTGCAGGACTCCGTTCACACCCGGAATCGCCATGATCCGAGCCACAATCGCCGCAATCAGACCAGCCGCCACAGCGATCCCCGACAGAGCCGCGAACAGCCAGCCCGGAGGCTCCACGCCAGCCTTCCCGAACTCATCGAGGATGATGTTCACCACCACCGGAACAATCGGAATGATGATCACCGCCGCCGCCACAACGGTCTGCACGAACGTGCGCACCGACGCTTTGTTCGGGTGCTCTTCCTGAGTTGCCAGGGGTTTCATGCTCTTCTCCTTCATCTCACGTCACCGGGTTCTTGAACGCGGCATCCCACGTGGACTTGCCAGCCAGACCATCGACGGAGAGTCCCTGGTCCTTCTGGAACGCACGGATCAGCGATTCGAGTTCGTCGCCGTACTTCCCGTCGTTGCCGTACTTGACGAGGTAATCCGACTCCGGGTCCCAGCCACGCGCTTCGAGCTGATTCACGAACCGCTTGTTCCACGTGCGGTCGAGCACGCCCTTGGACTTGCGGCCACCGATGCCCGAGTGAGAACGATTCGGCCCATCCTTCGGGCCGATGTAGCCACCAGACTCGTACGGGAACGCGTACTTCTTCCCCGGCACCTTCCCGGTCGGCTTGCCAGCAGACGATCCCTTCGGGAGCTGACGGACAACCTTCGCGGCCTTCAGAGCCTTGATCGTGTCGGTGTACACCTCGCCGTCGACCTTGATCCCGGCTTTCTTCTGGAACGACCGGACGGCCTTCTCGACATTGTCGCCAAAGTCGCCGTCAATGTCTCCGGGGTTCTCCCCCACCTTGTACAGACGCTTCTGCAACCACCGAACGTCAGTGCCGGAGCTGTACTTCCGCATGACGCGGGAGCCGACTTCGTACTTCGCGTTCGAGTTGCCGAACTTCGATCCACCGCTACCCGGCGACGGCGTGGCACCACCGGACGGTCCTGGCTTCTTGCCAGCACGGATTGCCTTCGCGACCTCACGAACACGGGCGGACCCGGCGTTGATCTCAAAGTGCATCTCGTCCTTGCGGCCACTGTAGTTCCCGCCCCAGCGGATAACTCCACCGAGATCAGACAGAATCTTCTTGATCTTGCGAACCTGCGACCGCGAGAACGTACCAGACTTGCCCAGCGGGTGCCGAGGAGCGTTCAGATCAATCGCCGTGCCCGACGCATGATTCGAGGTCGTGCGCGAGCCACGAATCGGACGCTCAGCGTAACCCCAGTTTCCAGGCCACACCAGCTTCTCAACCTCAGAGTCGAACCGCTTCGCGAGATACACCATGATCGTCGCAACGTCACCCTTACGGACGGCAACCTTCCCGCCACCAGGGAACGAATACGACGCGACCAGACTTCTATCGTTGGCGAGCTAAAGCCACCCGTTTTGAGAACGAGCAGACATGGGAATCACCTACCTTTCTTGGCCTGCCGTGCGGCAAGCGTCAGGGCATCACACTCTCTGCAATGCCGTTCCGTATACCCCTGGCTGGACAGCCGGATATATGTGTTCTCAGCAGTGCGGGGATGACCACGCCTGCACTCACTCGTGAGTTTGTTTCCGCGCTCCCGAATGTCCGCGTTGTTCGTGAAAATATCGCCCCAATAGAGGTGTTCGGGGTTCACGCATGAGCGGTTGTCGCAAGTGTGGCAAGCGAACGAATCGTCAGACGGGGCAGGTCCAACAGCGAGTTCGAGGGCGAGTCTATGCACAGATTTCTGCCCTGACCGTCCGGTGCCCAGAACACCGTATCCGGTAGTAGGGTCCACCCGTTTCCATAGCCAGCACTCGTCAGCCGCACCCTTCTCGTAGCCGTCGTGGAACCGCTGAACGAGAGATGCCTGCAACTGCTCAGGAGTCATCGGGGGACGACCCACAGTCAGTCATCTCCTTCATCGTCAGGGAAGTCATCTTCGTCGGCTTCCTCTTCCTCGTCCGCGTTATCCGGATCAGGCACATCGATTCCATCCACGAACTCGAATTCTTCGTGCTCGTCGCCCTCCTCGAACTCGTCCGGATCGAACACGACCGGTTCGTCCTCGATGCCTGCGTCCTTCAGCGTGTCAGCCATGATTCTTCCTTCTCTCAATGGTCAATATCGGATGGTGGAGCCGGAGGATAGAACTCCTTGTCCTCCGGAGGCAAGCGCATATACGCCGCCCAGAGAACAGCGTAGTTCGCGCGATACCAGTTCACCAGAGTCCACGCCTTCTCCGACCCCCTCATGCATCTCTCGTAGTCATCGTTCAGCCGCGACAGGGCTGTATCCTCCCGCATGCCTTTCGTCTTCGACCGATCCTTCTGCCACGAAATTAGAGCGGAGATGAGTGCTATACCCCCACCACTGCCGAGGATCGCGTTCCATACCTCCACGTCCATCGGCTGTTACTCCTCTTCATCGTCAACGATGGAACTTCGTCCCGGCTCGTCTCCTGCTACTGCTTCAATCACCACAACGTCTTTCCCCAGCCGGTCCCACCGTTCCAATGCCCACATCGAGCAAGCCAGGTAGAACAGGCCACCGCCGAGACGGGACCACAGAATCGGATGATCGAACATCAGAAGACCGTTGTTCAATGCCAGGGCCAGTGTCGCCACCGCAACGAACGCAACCCCCAACTTCTCCGTGTGCGTGCGCTTCATGAGCACACCCCACAGCGAAATGATTCCGCCGAGGAGGAACAGCAGACCCCAACTCTTGGCAGGCCACGAACTATCGAAATATGCCGTGGAGGAACGTGGCGGGATCAGCAGATACGCCAACCCCGACAGGGTGAAGAACATGGACCCGCAGAACCGGAAGAATCGTGCTCTCATGCGTCACTCGCCCCCTCGAATTCGTCCTCGCCGTCTGGATCGTCGTACACCATCTCTTCTTCCTCTTCGTCGCTTTCATCGGATTCCCCCGGAGACAGCAACACGTCCGGCCCCGGAAGAACAGTCTCAGACGGCGACGATGGGTAGGCCGGATCATCACCGATACGCTCCCACGCATCACCTTCACCCGGTTCTTCAATGTTCCCCGACTCACGAGACCGCCACACACCAGCCTCATGCGTGACCGTCCAGTCCCTCGGATACGATTCAGACGCTGTTGACGGACCCTCCCACTCGGCACCATCCACACGACCGAGAGCCTGGAAATACCGGAGATTCAGGTCATTCACCATCTCGGCGGCAGACGCAATAGTCACTCGCCGCTGACTCTCACTCTGAAGCTTCTTCAGATACGCCTCAGTCGTATCGAGCATGTGCTCCAACTCCTCGTCAGGGAGTTCTCTCAAATTAACCACGGCGGAACCTCCACGTCTTCCACTTCCTGCAATGGGAAAATCTCACGCCCACACACCCCACAAAACACGGACGAGTTGTAACCAGACGGAATCTCGATCTCCACCCGGTAGTTGAAACACGTCGGCGTTGAACACGACACAGTGATCATCAGTTACCTCCCCACCGCTGTCCAACGAACATCAGACGTACCCGATGCCGCAGTAGTCCAGTTGTAGGCTCGCAGATCGAACGAACTCGTCGTGATCGCCTCAATACCAACAGTCAGACGCGGTGACGCAGTGACGGGGATGATGTTCTGAATCGACGAGAACACACCTGCAGGCAGAGTAATCGTTGTGTTGTAGCCCTTCCCCGGCTCCACACCACTGAACCTGTGGATACCACCCCAGAAAATCGGCCACACACCCTTCGACTTCCCCAAAATCAGGGCACGCCGGTTCACGAACTGGCACCACACCCGATCCCCCGTGTTCAGCAACGACATGGGTATCAGCGTCTGCGGAGTCACCCCAATCGGCTCCGTCTCACCATCACGGCGAACCGTCAACGGGTTATCCGAATAGACAGTCGCCCACGCGAACTCCGACTCACTCACGAATCATCAGCCCCTTCTTCTTCGTCCGGCTCCTCCCCGGACAGCACCGACCGGAGCTTCGTCTTCACCATTGCCTGCGGGTCCAAATCGAACTCCGTGTTCGTCACCGCACCGGTCATCTCCACGTCACCAGCCCGGAACAGGATCGTCTCGTTCATCAGCAGGTCAGGCAGGAACACGTGCTCAATCTCGACCTTGTTCGACGCGTTCACCAGATCGTCGAGCTTCCGTTCCGCCCACGCGTCCAAGTTCGCCTGAGACGTGGCCTCCACCCCGTCATACACTTCCGTGACGAACCGGCCACGGTTCTTCTGATTGAACCGCGAACCAGGATCAAGAATGTTCAAATCAGCCACCGACGACATGCCCTCCTCCTCCTCGTCGCCCTGCTGGACAGCAACCACCCGGTTCGGGATCGAATACAGGTCTTCATCATGGGTCCATGCGACCCCGAGGAGGGAGTTCTCGCCCTCCGCCAGCGGCTCCTCCATCTGGTAGATGGGAGTCCGGTCCTTCGGTGCCCGGTACTTCGTCACCCGGAACCGTCCAGCACCGTCACACCACAGACTGAAGTAGTTCGCCGCATCCAACAGGTCATTGATGATCTTCAGCCGAGACGTGCCAGCCGGGAACACAATGTCCGACTGAGCCGTTTCCGAAGACTCCTCCTCCACAATCGCGGGGGAGGACTCACCGAGGTCAGCAATGATCGCCTTCACGGTGCGGATGATGTTGGTGCCCTTCTTCACCGTGTACGTTTCAGCGTTCCCACGGGGGTCCGTGATGATATCCGTGTCGAGCATGGAGAGTTTGTCGAGCAATTCGACCGTGTAAGTCCTTGCCCCGTCATCCCACTCATGCACCGGAGCGGCAGGCATGTAAACACCGACCGGTGTGGCTGTCTCTTCCCCGTCATCGTCCTTCGTGTAGATGGTGATCTTCACCCGAGAGTTCAACCAGTCAATGTTGTCACCGAGGTCGGACATGTCAATCGCCCCGGAGGAGTGGATGGACGCTTTCGATGACCAGGCCAGGTTGCCGCCCTTCACGCCTTTCAGATCACCGATCAGTTTCTCGTTCCGATCCATGACCTCGAACCGGAACCGAGTCTCACGTGCCCCATTGACCCCCAGAATGGAAGGCCGGAGCACCCGGTACTCTTCACCCGTATCGAGTTTCATGCGTCACCACCTGAGTACGGGTTCACGATGATATTGCCCCAACCCGGCTGAGTCTCAACCTCTCCGGGCTGGACCTGCAACGAACCATCCTGCGCATCCACGACAATGTTGTCCCAGATATCCGACTCGTCAATGACCAACGGGTTCTCCGTGTAGTCGGTTTCCGTGACCGTGAAGGACACTTCCGCCGCGTTCATTTCTGTCTCCAGCGGTGTGATTTCCAGACCGGACATGGCTCCGAACACACGCTCCCCGGATGGTGCCCGGAGGCACACCGTGGTGGAGTCGTACTGAGCACGCCGCCACTCGTCCGGGTTGGCATCCGGTCCCGGCCACCGCTCCGGCACCGAGTAGGACTGTTTCACCGACATGCCGCCGAAGTTCCACGGTGACTGCCGTTCCGGGTGCTCCCCGTTGACGATCCACTCCACCCACGTCCGAACAGACCGGGCCTCTTCCGAGGTCGAATACTCCCCAGACAGTGTGCGCCACCGGGAGGAGAACTCCTCAGCATCCATCTCAGCCACGATTTCAGGACCACCGAGCGCTTCACCGTCCTGGTCGAACTCCTGGACCATGAGGTTCGCCTGGTCAATGTTCTCAGCACCGAACTTCTCCGGCTCCGACTCATCGAACCAGTCACCATCCGTCTCCGCGTTCTCCCAAGTGAACCGGTCCCAGAACGTATCCACGGTGGTGTTGTTCTGGAAACGAACATCGATACCCTTCGTCCCAGCGGGGAGAGTCACCGTCCCGACGTACCGGCCACCGTCTTCGTCCGTCGAGAACTCACGCTTGATGTACTTGTCATCGGTGAACCAGTCCCCATTCGAGTCCGTGGGGTAGAACAGGATCGACAGATCATCCGCGTCACCACCCTCCGGCCACACGTCCACACCGAACGTGAACTTCTCGTCCTCAATCGAGGACAGACCCATGAGTGAAGCCGTCGCATTGCTCGCCACCTGAGCGTGACTGGACCCGAACGCGGACTTCTTTGCGATCCGCACCGAACTCGTGCCCTCAGTGCCACCTTCGTCCTCAGACCAAGCCGCACCAGGTCCGTCAATCGGGGTCGATCCCCACAGTCTACGGTTCGACTCGAAGTCACCCTGCGAGGTGAGATTTCGGCGTGAACCAACCCGCATTTCGGGTGCCCGAATGTACGCCTCCAACTCGTAGGTCTTCGCACCCTCCACGATCAGGTTGTCCGCATACTCGCCGTATCCGTCCGGTCGTGCTGGCAGGTATTCTTCCGACTCCGACTTCGCCTCAGCACCCGTCCACCGGTACAGGTGCAGGTTCTCCCGCAGATCGACCTCGTACTCAATGGACGGGGAGTCACCGGGTTCACCCTCCCAACCGTGGCGGAGGGCAGGTGTGCGCTCGTACTCCGAGGACGTGCCGTCATCGTTCAACTCGAACGTGGTCTCGTCGGTGTCTGGGAAGTCGCCGTCAAAATATTCGCCTTCGATCCCGAAGTAGTGTCCGTCCATGTAGGCGACGGCATTCGCTTCGGGGTTCTCATTCGACTCGTTCCGCAGGTTCACGACGATTCGGCCCTCCGTCGCACCGTCTGGCGCAACGTCCTCGTAGGAAACAAGGTTCCATTCTCCGGGAGTGACTTGCCGGTATCCGGTCCCCGAATTGCTCAGTTCCGAATGGTCCGAGTCTTGGAAGTTGATGTTGACGTTGATATAGCCGATGCCTTCATCCGGGAATACCTGCATCGAGTGGGTGTAGGTCTCCCCTGCTCGCACGCCCTCCTCGATGGTTGCGATATAGGCGGCTCCGCCCCCGTTAGTGGTGAGCTTCATCGACTTTTCGCCATAGAGGAACTGATCGCCCGAGACCTCAGCCGACATGCGTGTAGCGGTCACGGTGTCTGTCGATTCCTCGAACGACGGGTTGCGCACCAGGTTCGTTCTCAGCGGTTCCCGTTCGTACTGGTCGCCGTCGAAGAACGTGTCCACCTGAGCGAGAGCTTCACCCTCCGAATCAGCCAAGGCACCACGCACCATGCCGAACCAGAGTTTGCCGCCAGGGAACTGCTGATTCGCCACCAGTTCCAGATGAATCTTCGGACGGACAGAGACCACGCCGTCCGGGATCGTCACCGACTGGTCATCCCACACGCCAGCCTCACCAGTGGACTCGTGGAAGTCACCCTCCACCGTCTCCACAGTGTCGCCAGCATCATCGAGCAGGTCGATTTCCATCCGGGCCTGATAATCATCCTCAGTGGCGAACCATGCCCTCCACGCGAACTCTTGCCCCTCGACAACCGGGATCGGCTCCGACACCCGCACGCTCCGGGACGTGACACCAGTACCGATGCCCGAGACTTTCGCGTGAGCGATCTTCTCCGTCGTGTACCCGTCAATGTCATCGAACGGGTCAACACGGCTGAGTGCCCACTGCGGTGATGTGACCCATCCTGCGGTGCCGTGCTCGAAACCGCCGTTCGGGATGACGTTACGGCGGAGTAGGGTATCGAGTCGTTTTGCCCCGTCACCGTTGAACGGCATATCCGGCGACACATCATCCTGCACCAACGTGATCCCGTCGAGGAGGGTGAGTTTTCCGCCCACAGGCAGGCGAGGATCGTTGGTGTCCACACGCCAGGAGAAACGGATAGTACCATCGTTCGGCGCGACCATGTTTTCGATCTTGATAACCCTAGTCTCGCCAGGGCTGAGCCACCGAAGTCCGCTGGTCTCCCAACCGGAAGGATCGAAGTAGGCAGTCATGCGGACCGGGAACGGGACCGCTCCACTGTTCCTGACCGGAACAGCAAGACTGTAGGTCTCCCCGGCCACTACATCGACCCGATACGCGCCATTCGTGTACGCCGGGGACTGGGAACCAGCACTCTCGCTGGTGATCGTGACCTCCAACCCGTCATCCACCTGCTTGCCG
>Ga0079226_10001956_pt1 | contig 15830 bp, 17 predicted proteins | sample Poulit2014_FD_76345 | JGI IMG/M metagenome (GOLD analysis project Ga0079226, IMG submission 76345) | Agricultural soil microbial communities from Georgia to study Nitrogen management - Poultry litter 2014 | ecosystem: Environmental > Terrestrial > Soil > Agricultural land | place: USA: Georgia...
ACCAGAACCAGAAAACATGTTTCAATTTGTGCATTATCGCTCCTCGGTATTGTTTTTATGCTCAATCTTGGAGCTTCTTGCCGCCTGGCCGGTCCGGCTTTGCAGCAGATCGAGCTGATTGTAGCTCACTACAGGAATAGGACTGTAACCGTGCGCGCCGATGCTGGCTGCACGAACATTAGCCGGCATCCAAGCGCCACGGAGCAGACGCGTCAACGATTTTCGGCTTCAACCTCCAGGCTGGTGATCTCGCCGTTCGGCGTCAATGTGACTTTCACCAGCATGGGCTGGCAGCAGACGCCGCAGTCTTCGACATAGGTTTGGCTGCCCGCTGTGCAGTCGATGAGCAAGCTGGTCGGTTCGTAGCAGTACGGGCAGGTGACGGTGCGTTCTTCCTCAAGCATCGGGCAGCACCTGAGTGAGGATGGAATCCAGATAATACCAGCCGCGCTCGCTGGCGCGCAGGTTATCTGCATCGATCAGTACCAGGCCATCGTCGCTGGCCGGCGCCAAATGTTGTTGCAGCGCCGCCCAGGACAGGCCGGTACGGGTTTCATACTGTCTGCGGGTAATGCCATTTTTCAGGCGCAAGCCATTGAGTAGGAACTCGAAACGGCGCTCATCCGGTGTCAGCTCGCGTGTCTCCGTGATCACGGCGCTGCTGCCGGCGAGCTGCATGTAGGCACGCGGCCAGCGTTGCCGTGTGCTGCGGCGGATGCTGCCATCGGCGCCGGTGAGCTTGCCATGTGCGCCGGCGCCGATGGCGAGATAGTCGCCGAAAGTCCAATAATTGCGATTATGCCGACAGGCGGCGCCGGGCCGGGCCCAGGCTGAGACCTCGTATTGTTGGTAACCGTTGGCGGCGAGCGTGGCGGCGCTGGCTTCGAAGATGTCGACAATGGTGTCGTCGTCGGGGCGCGGCGGCGGGCGGTGATAAAACGGCGTGCCTGGCTCCAGGGTCAACTGGTAATAAGAGATGTGCCCCGGCGCCCTGGCAAGAATGCCGGCCACGTCAGCCGCGGCGGTGGCGGGTGTCTGGCTGGGCAGGCCGAACATCAGGTCGCAGTTCATGCGCTCGAAACCAGCGACCTGCACGGCATCGATGGCGGCCAGTGCGGCGCGCGCGTCATGCACGCGTCCGAGCTGGCGCAACGCCGCGTCATCCAGGCTTTGCACGCCAAGCGATATGCGCGTAACCCCGGCGCTGCGATAGCCGCGGAACTGGCCGTGTTCCGCGGCGCCCGGATTGGCTTCCAGCGTGATCTCGCAATCGTCGGCCAGCGCTATTCGAGCTGCCACGGCTTCGAGGATGCGACCGATGGCCCGCGGCGAGAACAGGCTGGGGGTGCCGCCACCGAAGAAGATGCTGGCGAGCGGGCGCGACTCATTCGCGGGGATGGCGATTGCAAGGTCGGCAAGCAACGCGTCGACATAGTCCTGTTCGGGCATGTCGCCAAGCAGCCGATGCGAGTTGAAATCACAATACGGGCATTTGCGCACGCACCAAGGCAGGTGCACATACAGCGCAAGCGGGATGTCGGCGCGCTTGATGCGAGCTGCGGTGTTGGCGTTGGCTGCTGCTTCAGGCATCTTGTTGCAAGCGTTGCAGCAGCTGCGCCATGGCCTGGCCGCGATGGCTGATGCGGTTCTTGTGCGCCGGTGTCAGCTCGGCGGCACTGGCATTTTCGGCCGCGATCCAGAACAGCGGATCGTAGCCGAAGCCGTCCTCGCCGCGTGGTGCGCGCAGAATGCGCCCGCGCCAAACACCTTGGCAGATGATGGGGGCCGGATCGCGCGCATGGCGGGTTGCGACGATGCAGCAATGAAAACTGGCACCGCGCCTGCTGTCGGGCACTTGCTCGAGCGCGGTCAGCAGCTTGCGATTATTGGCCGCATCATCATGCGCGCCCGCATAGCGAGCCGAATAAATACCCGGCGCGCCATCCAGCGCATCCACCGCAATGCCGGAATCATCGGCAATGGCCGGCAGGCCGGTCTGCAAGGCGGCATGGCGCGCCTTGATCAGGGCGTTGTCGACGAAAGCAATGCCATCCTCGATTGCTGCGGGCACACCAAACTCGTCCTGCGCCACGACCTGCAGCGCCAGTGGCGCCAGCAGCGCCCGCATTTCCGCCAGCTTGGCGGCATTGCCGGAGGCCAGCACCCAAGTGTCAGCCACGGCTTGCTTCCAGCGCGGCGCTTTGCATGGCGAGCAATTCCTTGATGCCTTTTTCAGCATGGCCGAGCAGGGCGTCGAATTCCTGGCGATTGAAGGCATGGCCTTCGGCCGTGCCCTGGATTTCGATGAAACCGCCGGCCTCGTTCATGACCACGTTCATGTCGGTCTCGGCTTGTGAGTCTTCGGCATAATCCAGATCCAGCACCGGCTTGCCAGCGTAAATGCCGACCGACACCGCTGCCAGCTGGCCGTGAATCGGGCTGTTGCTGAGGCCGCCCTTGGCGCCGACCAGGGCTCGCATGGCATCGACCAGCGCCACATAAGCACCGGTGATGGCGGCCGTGCGCGTGCCGCCGTCGGCCTGCAGCACGTCGCAGTCGAGCGTCACCGTGCGGCTGCCGAGAGCCTTGAGATCCATGACTGCACGCAGGCTGCGCCCGATCAATCGCTGGATCTCGATCGTGCGCCCACTTTGCCTGCCGCGCGCCGCCTCGCGCGCACTGCGCGTGTTGGTGGCGCCCGGCAGCATGCCGTATTCGGCCGTCAGCCAGCCTTGATCGCGCCCGCGCAGCCACGGCGGCACGCGCTCCTCGATGCTGGCCGTGCACAGCACGCGCGTCTCGCCAAAACTGATCAGCACCGAGCCGGGCGCGTGGCGCGTAAAGCCGCGCTCGATGCTGATGGGGCGCAATTCATCGGCCTGGCGGCCGCTGGGGCGGGTCATGTTCATGGTATTGCTTGAGCATGGAAGGGGCGCAAAGTGTAACAAGTGTGGGCAGCCAAGCCACACCGGCCCGTGCTGTGCGATACTGCAGCGTCGATTCGCCACCAACAACCAACATCAGGCTCGATTATGGCACGCAGCATGACCGGCTACGCGCGCAGCGAAAGCAGCGGCCCCTGGGGCAAGCTGACCTGGGAAGCGCGCAGCGTCAATCACCGTTATCTCGATGTGCGCCTGCGCCTGCCGGAGATGCTGCGCAGCATGGAACCGGCGTTTCGGGAAGCGGCGGCGAAGCAGCTCGCGCGCGGTAAGGTCGAGCTGGATCTGCGCCTGGAGCCCGCCGAGCAGGCGCAGGCCCTGACCGTGGACGAGGCCCGGTTGCAGGCGCTGCTTGCAGCGCTGGAGCAGGTGCACCGCGCCGCGCCTGCCGCGCCGCCACCGGATCGCCTGCAAATACTGCAATGTCCCGGCATATTACAGGAGACTCCGCCGGACACCGAAGCGCTGCAAAACGCTGCGCTGGAGGCACTGCGCGCGCTGCTCGCCGATTTGCAGGACATGCGCCAGCGCGAAGGCGAGCGCCTGGCTGCCATGCTGCGCGACCGGGCGACACAAATTGCCGAGCGTGCCACGGCCGCGGCCGCGCGCCTGCCCGCCGTGCAGCAGGCCTGGGAGCAGCGCCTGCGCGAACGCCTCGCCGAACTCGATGTCGTCGCCGACCCGGCGCGCCTGGAGCAGGAACTGGTGTTCACCGCCCAGCGCATGGACGTGGCGGAAGAGCTGGAGCGGCTGCAAAGCCATGTCACGGCATTGGCAGAAGCCCTGAGCCGCGACGAGCCACTCGGCCGCCGGCTGGATTTTCTCATGCAGGAGTTCAACCGCGAGGCCAATACCCTGGCCTCGAAATCGCAGGACAGCGAGTTGACGGCGCATGCAGTCGAGATGAAGGTGCTCATCGAGCAGATGCGCGAGCAGGTTCAGAATCTGGAATAATTGCAGCACCATGGCAGATCAGCAGCAATCCCGTGGCCGCTTGTACGTGATTTCGGCGCCGTCCGGCGCCGGCAAGACCAGCCTCACGCATGCGCTGATCAAGCGATTGCGCAGCCGCGAGCACTGCATCCGCTTCTCGATTTCCTATACCACGCGCCAACCGCGGCCTGGCGAGCGCGATGGGGTGGATTATCATTTTGTCAGTGAAGCGCGCTTCGAAGAAATGATTGCTGCCGATGAGTTTCTGGAACATGCGCGCGTGTTCGAGCGCTACTATGGCACCGCGCGGCTCGCCACTGAACAATGGCTGGCGCAAGGCTGCGACGTGATGCTGGATATCGACTGGCAAGGCGCGCGTCAGGTGCGCCGGCACGCAGCCGACGCAGTGCTGATCTTCATTCAGCCGCCGTCACTGGACGAGCTGGCGCGCCGGCTGCGCGCGCGCGGCTCGGAAGACGAGGCCAGCGTGCTGCGCCGCCTGCGCGAAGCCGAGGCCGAGATGCAACATGCCAAAGAATATGACCATCAGGTGACGAACGACTGCTTCGCAGAGGCGCTGGCCGCGATCGTAGCGATCTTCGACGGCTCATGATTTGGCCATGAGTGCACAATAGCTTACAATCTACAAGTTAACAGTTGAAACCCGAGTGGTGCATCATGGCGCGCGTTACAGTCGAAGACTGCCTGCAGCAGATTCCAAACAAATTCAAGTTGGCAACCGCAAGCTCAAAGCGGGCGCGGCAATTGGCGCGTGGCGCGGAAGCGCATTTGCCGTGGGAGGATGACAAGCCCACGGTCATGGCGCTGCGCGAAATTGCCGAGCAGCATGTGGACTACAGCATCATGCAGGAAGCGGAGTTGCCACCGCTGCCGGCGGCCATGGATACACCGCAACCGCCGCCGGAAGAGGCCGAGGATATTGCCGAGGCCGGCTTGGCCGGCAAGGCGGATACGAAAACCGGGCAATAGCCACTACCTATGCCGGGCTCGACTTTCTTGCGGATCAGTCCGAGCCGGCAACATCCAACTGTGCTGTCGCGAGCCGCAACGAATTCAGGCCTTGCGCAAGCCGTGGGTTTGCGCGCTTGCAGCGACGAATTTGCGCGAGTAAGCCACAAATTACTTGGCCAGCCGCGTATAATGGCATAATCTTGTGGCATGGAATTGCCGCACAGCCTTAATCGTATTAAAACGACGTTACGCACGTCGCGGCTCTCGCGCGAGTACGGTATCGCTGCGCTGGCCGAGGAGCTGGCGCACTATTTGCCGGAAGAAGATATTGCCCGGGTGCGGGCCGCCTATGAGTTTGGCGAAATCAAGCACCGTGGCCAATTCCGCCAGACCGGTGAGCCTTACATTTATCATCCGCTGGCTGTGGCGCGTATTCTGGCTGACATGCGCCTGGATGCGACGACGCTGGTGGCGGCCATTTTGCATGATGTCATCGAAGACACCGACGCGGCGCGCAGCGAAGTCGAACAGCGTTTTGGCGCTGATGTCGCTTATGTGGTGGATGGCGTCAGCAAGCTGGATCGAGCTCAGTTCCACAGCCGTGCCGAGGCCCAAGCCGAGAACGTACGCCGCCTGATGCTGGCCATGACGCGCGATTTGCGCGTCATTCTGGTCAAGCTGGCGGATCGCCTGCACAACATGCGCACGCTGGCAGGCGCCAGTCGCGAAAAACGAGCGCGCGTCGCGCGTGAAACCTTGGAGATTTATGCGCCGGTTGCGCGTCGCCTCGGCATCAATACCATTCGCGAAGAGCTCGAGGAGCTGGGCTTTGCCAATCTCTATCCCAACCGCTACAACGTACTCAAGCGCGCCAGCCGGTCGGTGGCCGGCAATCGGCGTACACTGTTGCGTGAAATCGAGGAGACCTTGTCGCGCGCCCTTGCTGCTGAGGGCATACATGCCCGGGTCAAGGGCCGGCGCAAGAACCTGTACAGCATTTATCGCAAGATGCAGGAAAAGCGCCGCCAGTTTCTGGAGGTGTTTGATCTTTATGGCGTGCGTGTCATCACCGAGAGCGTGGATGAGTGTTATCGCACCCTCGGCATCGTACATCATCACTATCAGCCGATTACCGAGCAGTTCAACGATTTCATTGCCAACCCGAAGCTCAATGGTTATCAGTCGCTGCATACGACCGTCATGGCACGCGGTGGCCTCAAGTTCGAGGTGCAGATTCGCACCGACGACATGAACAAGATCGCGGAAAGCGGCATTGCCGCGCATTGGCACTACAAGCTCGGAGCCGATGCCGCCAAGCTGGGCAACACCACTGCGGAGAACTGGCTGCAGGCTCTGACCGAGTTGAACCGCGACGAACGCGATTCACAGGCTTTTGTCGACAATCTGCACATGGACCTGTTCCCCGACGAGGTCTATGTGTTTACGCCCAAGGGCAAGATCATTGCCATGCCCCGCGGTGCCACCTGTGTTGATTTTGCCTATGCGGTTCATACTGAGCTGGGCACGCGCTGCGTCGCAGCACGCATCGACAATCATCTGGCGCCGCTCAACAGCCAGCTGGTTTCGGGACAGACGGTCGAAATCATCACGGCAAAGCATGCGCGGCCCAATGCGGCCTGGCTGCACTTTCTGAAGACCGCCAAAGCGCGTACCGGGGTGCGCAAATATCTGAAGAATCAGCGTGCCGACAAGGCCGAGCGTCTTGGGCAGCGACTGCTGCACAAGGCGCTGGGGGATCTCGGCCTGTCGCTGCGCAAACTGCCGCGCGCGGATATAGAGCGTGGCTTGGCGGAAATGAACGAACCCGATCTGGCCACACTGTATGCCGATATCGGCCTGGGCAGGCGGCTGGCGCCACTGGTCGCGCGCCATTTTCTTACGGAAGATGTGCAAATAACCGAGGGACGACGGGCCAAGCCGCTGGAAGTGGAGGGCACTGAGGGGCTGGTGGTGGAATATGGCAAATGTTGCCATCCGGTGCCTGGCGACGCCATTCATGGTCAGGTCAGCATGGGCCGCGGGCTGGTCGTGCACCGCTTTGGTTGTGCCTACAGTTCGCGCAAGTCACCATCTGCCGATCGCGTCGAGCTGACCTGGGCGCCGGAGGTCAGCGGCGAGTTTGATGTCGAGCTGAAAGTCGTGGCACGCAACGAGCGTGGTGTGTTGGCCAGCCTGACTGCCAAATTCGATGATGGTGACTGCAATATCGAAACCGTAACCTTTCCGGATCATGGCGGGGCATTGACGACCATGCGCTTTTTGATTCAGGTGCGCGACCGCCGCCATCTGGCCAGCATGATCAAGCGCCTGCGCCGGCTTAACGCAGTGCAGAAGGTTGTGCGCTGCTGACTGTCGGGCCGGTCTTTTCAACAAGGAGCGGCAATATGAAATAATTGCTGCTCATTTGCTTTCGCTACAAGGATCAGGCCATGTCCGAAAATTCCTCCCGCCAGATTGTGACCACCGAAAATGCGCCGGCCGCCATCGGGCCGTATTCACAGGCCGTGCGCAGTGGCGACACCATCTATATTTCCGGTCAGATTCCGCTGGACCCGCATACCCAGGAGCTGGTCGAGGGCGACATCGAAGTCCAGGCGACTCAGGTTTTTGCCAATCTGGCAGCGGTTGCAACGGCCGCCGGCGCCAGCCTGCAGCAGGCGGTGCGGATCACCATTTACATGATTGACATCGACAACTTCGCTGCCGTCAACAGAGTCATGGAGCGTTTCTTCGAGGCACCATTTCCCGCGCGCGCAGCACTGGGTGTAGCTGCGCTGCCCAAAGGGGCGGCCATTGAAGCGGATGCCATTCTGGTGCTTGAACAGCCTGCATGAGTACAGCGCGTGGCGCCTTGCGCGCCACCGATGCCTGCACCCGCCTGGCCGGCATCGGCCCGAAACTGGCAGAGAAGTTGGCGACGCTGGGCATTCACTGCATCGGCGATTTGCTGCTGCACCGGCCGCTGCGCTATGAGGATCGCACCCATCTGACACCGATCGGCGCCATGCTGCCACACACTCAGGTGCTGGCGCTGGTGCGCATCGAGGCGGCCGAGGTGCGGCGCACACGCCGGCGCAGCCTGCTGCTGACGACCAGCGATGGTCGGGCGCGCCTGTGGCTGCGGCTGTTTCATTTCAGCGTGGCGCAGCAGGAACGCTTGGTGGCCGGCACTTGGCTGCGCCTGTTCGGCGAAGTGCGTGCCGGCATCTACGGCCCGGAAATGGTGCATCCTGAATATCGCATCGTCGCCAGCAAGGCCGAAGGCGAAGCATTCACTCCGGAATTGCTGCCCGTTTATCCGACCACTGCCGGCCTGAGCCAGAAACGCATCCGGCATGCGGTGGATCAGGCGCTCGCACTGCTTGCGGCGCCGGCTTTCTGGCCCGAGTATCTGCCGCCGGAACTGGCCGCCGATTTTGCTGATTACAGCAGTGTCCAGGCCCTGCATCAACTGCACCGGCCGCTGCCGGGCACTGACCTGGCGGCGTTGGCCAGCGGCCGGCATCCGGCGCTGGCGCGGCTGGCCTTTGAAGAACTGCTGGGCCACCAACTGGCTTTGCGCAACCGCCGGCAACAGATTCGGCAAGCGTTGGCGCCTGCATTTGCAAATGCCGATATGCTCGCGCATTTCTTCGCCCGCCTCGGTTTTCAGCCGACTGCCGCGCAGCATCGCGTCATCGACGAAGTGAGGCGCGATCTGGCTCGTACCACGCCGATGCTGCGCCTGATACAGGGTGACGTCGGCTCCGGCAAGACCGTGGTTGCGGCCGCCGCTGCCTTGCTTGCAGCTGCCGCAGATTGGCAAACGGCGTTCATGGCGCCGACGGAGTTGCTGGCCGAGCAGCATTACGCCAGCCTCGAACGCTGGCTGCAGCCGCTGGATGTGGCAGTATGGCTGCTCACCGGGAAAAACCATGCCGATGCCGAGGCGCGGGCAGCCATCGAGGCTGGCCAGCCCGGCGTGATTGTCGGCACCCATGCACTGTTCCAGCAGGCCACGAACATCGGCCGGCTGGGTCTGTGCGTGGTCGATGAGCAGCATCGCTTCGGCGTCGATCAGCGCTTGGCGCTGCGTGAGAAGGCGGATGCAGCCGGGGTCGTGGCCCATCAGCTCATCATGACCGCAACGCCGATTCCGCGCACCTTGGCCATGAGTGCTTATGCGGACCTCGATACTTCGATCATCGACGAGCTGCCGCCCGGACGCACACCGGTTGTCACCGCCGCCATCCCCAATACGCGCCGCGAACAGGTCATCGCACGCATTGCTGCGGCAGTGCGTGATGGGCGCCAGGTTTATTGGGTCTGCACCCTGATCGAAGACAGCGACAAGCTGGAGGCGCAGGCGGCCGAGGCCACCGCGGAAATGCTGGCCGATGCCTTGCCTGACGCGCACATCGGGCTGACGCACGGACGCATGCGCGCGCTCGACAAGCAGCGCGCCATGACGGCCTTCAAGACGCAGCGGCTGGACGTGCTGGTGGCGACCACGGTGATCGAGGTCGGGGTTGATGTGCCCAATGCCTCGCTCATGATCATCGAAAATGCTGAACGGCTGGGGCTGGCGCAGCTGCATCAACTGCGTGGTCGCGTGGGCCGCGGCGCAGTGGAGAGTCATTGCGTATTGCTTTACCAGCCGCCGCTGTCGGATACGGCACGCAAGCGCCTGCGCACCATTCGCAAGACCAGCGACGGCTTCGCAATCGCGCGCGCCGATCTGGAATTGCGCGGGCCCGGGGAAGTGCTGGGCACGCGCCAGACGGGGCTGGCCAGTTTCCGCATTGCCGATTTGTTGCGCGACTTCACGCTGGTCGAGAAGGCATTGGCCTGCGCGGATGATGTGCTCGCGCGCCATCCGCAAGCAGCCGAACAGCTCATTGCCCGCTGGCTGGGTGCGGACAACAGCTATGCCGGCGTTTGAGTGGGGTTCGAGCTGTGCCCGCAGCGGGTCGCAATGGGCGCGTTGAAGCGATTGCCTGAGCGGGCGCGTGCCCGGGCATAAAAAGCCCGGCCAGGCCAGTCGAGCTGTGCCTGCCGGGCTTGTTGTCGCCGATTCCTAGTTATGCGCGTGCAAGCGCTCAGGGTGCATATCCTGCAAGTGGATATTGTTGCTGATGAAGCTATTCCGGCTGGGCCGGCGCAGGTTCAGAGCCTGGCGAATCTCATTGCGCGCAAAGCCCAGATCGGCCAGCGTCCGATCATCATGGGCCAGCAGTCTGCGCAACTGGCGGCGCTGGCGTAGGCTGGAAACCGAAAAGTGCTGATTGTGGATAATGTTTCTCATGGGCGAACTCCTTGTAATTAGTGGAAATGGGGGTGCTGTCTGCCACCTGTTGAAGCTTGTGTTATGTATTATGGGGGTGAAAACTTGTTGAATCAATCGAAAAAATCTACATTGTATTTTCAATATTATTGAATCTAAATTGTTATGTCACCATCCGCCAAAATGGCCGTTTCCTCGCCTGCGCCACTGCTGGATATCGAGGTATTGCGCAGTTTCATAATGATCGTGGAAACGGGCAGCTTCACGCGTGCCGCAGCCAGGCTTTTCCGCACGCCTTCAGCCTTGAGCATGCAAATCAAACGGCTGGAGGCAACCTTGAATGAAAAGCTGTTGCTGCGTGAGGCGCGCCGTGTCGTGCCGACCCCGGAAGGGGAATTGCTGCTGAGCTATGCGCGGCGGTTGCTGCGCCTCAACGAAGAGGCGGTTGCCCGTTTCCTGACGCCGTCGTTGGAAGGCACGGTGCGCGTGGGCACACCGGACGATGTCGGCACGCGTGTGTTGCCGCAAGCCCTGCTGCAGTTATCCCGAACCCATCCCGGCGTGCAGGTGGAGGTGGTTACCGGGCGCAGCGCAGACTTGCTTGCGCGCCAGGGCCGGTATGCGCTCGACCTGGTCCTGATCACTGTGGGCGAGCTGCATACGCCGCCCGATGCCGGCGAAATCGTGCACCGCGAGCCGTTGGTCTGGGTCGGCCTGGAGGATGGCGTGGCCTGCCGGCGCACGCCGCTGCCGCTGGCGGTGGCACGCCACGGTTGCGCCTGGCGTGCCATGGCGCTGGCGGCGCTGGATGAAGCCGGCATCGATTACCGCGTGGCTTACATGAGCGAGCATTCCGCCGCCCAGGAGGCCGTGCTTGCGGTTGATCTGGCAGTGGCGCCATTCCCGGCCAGCCTCGTGCATCGGCCGCTGCAGGTGCTGACTGCCGACACCGGCCTGCCACCATTGGGTGAATACGAGATTGCGCTCCTGCGGCGCGGCCGAGCGGGCCCGGCCGGCGATGTGCTGGCGGATTATATCGTCGACGCGTTTCGCGCATTTGCGCAGTAAACAGGTGCTGAGGCGGACGTTCAGGCGCGCGCAATGCACCAGACTTGTACCGAGGCCGCGCCATTGTGCCTGAGCGCCTGAGCCAGCGCGTCTGCCGTATGGCCGGTGGTCACGACATCATCCACGATGGCGATGTGGCGATTGCAGCAGCTGCTGTCGGCTGCAAACGCGGCATGCAGATTGTGCTGGCGCTGGCTTGCCGGCAAGGTCATTTGCGGCGCCGTGTCGCGGATGCGCCGGGCCAGGTGAGGTGTTACCGGCAGCTGCAGCGCACGTGCTGCGTGGCGGGCGAGCAACGTCGCCTGATTATAACCGCGTTGGCGGTAGCGGCGAGGGTGCAGCGGCGTCGGCACAATGCTGTCGGGCAGGGTGGGTGCGCTACTGGTGATGCGCTGGGCAAGCAGGCTGCCGAGCACTCTTGCATGTGCCAGACGGCGGTGAAATTTCAGTTGCGTAATCAACCAATCCACGGGTGTGGCATAGGCGAAGGCTGCAATGGCGGCGTCAAAACGAGGCCGCTGCAGGCAAGCGGAGCAGGGCGCGTCGGCGCCGGCCGCGGGCAACGGCAAGGCACAATTGCGGCAGGCGTGCTGCTGCCATGGCAAGTCGGTCACACAGCCTTCGCACAGGTCGAGCGCAAGCGAGGCGGGCGCGTGACACAGCAGGCATTTGGGGGTGAATACAGTGTTACGTATTGCTCTTGTCCAGTTGGTCACTGCTGCGGGCCAGGTAATGAAGGGACTGGCATTTTACTGCGGTTCAAGCTCTGTTGCCGTTACATGCACAACGAGTGGCCAGGATAACCAGGCCCAATGGATGAGGCGCTTGCAGCAGCCAAGCCACGAGAACGGCCCGCTCAAGCAGGCACTGCCGGTGCCGCAAAATGTAGTGCGAATGCTCGCGCGCTGCGGCCTAATGTTTGCCAGAACAGGGCCGATTGCCATAGACTGCATGGCAGAGGTGAGAGCTGATGCCTAGTCAAGTCAGCAGCAGTGGACCAGCACGAAGGTTGGTGATTGCGCCCAACGCTTCGCTGTCCGTGGCGTATGCGCAGTGGTTCTTTGTTGTCATGTGTGCCTTCGGTATTATCATAGGCGGCATTCTGACTTGGCGAGGCTTGTGGCTGGTCTGGCCGTTCGTTGGTCTGGAATTGGGGTTGCTTGCTCTTGGCTTGTACCTGAGCATGCGTAACAATAACTATCGTGAAGTCGTTTCTGTTTATGAAGATGTCATCGAGGTGGATGCGGGGCGTGGCCGCCCGGAGAGGCATTGGGAGTTTCCGCGCTTGCTGACCCAGGTGCAGCTGGAGCCCGGCCAAGCCCGCAATAGCCCGACACGCCTGCTTGTTACGCGTTATGGCAAGGGTTGTGAATTGGGGCGCTGCCTGACTGACGAAGAGCGTGAAGACGTGGCTGCGCGCCTGCGAAGCTGGGTACGCACACCCGAGTTGGTTTCGGAGTAAACGCATACACAGCGCAGCGAGAAGTGTTGCTTAGAGAATGAATATGAAGAAGATCATTGCTATATTCCGGTCAGCCGCAATAATGCCGGCGATGTTGTTCGCCGTGCCGGCATATGCCGACTGGCAGGTGAACATGTCCAAGGGCGTGACCGACATGACCCATGAGGTATGGAACTTGCACATGCTGATCTTCTGGATTTGCGCGGCGCTTGGCATCGGCGTCTTCGGCGCCATGCTCTATTCCATCATCCGCCACCGCAAGTCACGCGGCTTTGAGGCGGCCAAGTTTCATGAGTCCACGGCAGTTGAAATCACGTGGACGATCATCCTGTTCATCATCCTCATATCGGTTGCGATTCCTGCAGCCGGCACGCTGCTCAAGCTGGAGGATGCGCGGGATTCCGATCTCTCGATCAGAGTGACCGGCTACCAGTGGCTGTGGGAGTATGAATATACCGAGTCAGGGGTGCACTTTTATAGCCGGCTGGGTGATGCCAGTACGCGCGCCCGACTGCCGGACACGGGTGTTTCGATAGACGACGTCGATCATTACCTGCTTGAAGTCGATAACCGCCTGGTGGTGCCGAAAGGAAAGAAGGTCAGGCTGCTGATTACTTCCGGCGACGTCATACACTCGTGGTGGGTGCCCGAATTGGCAGGCAAGAAGGACGCCATTCCGGGCTATATCAATGAATTGTGGTTCAATGCCAACGAGACGGGCATTTATCGCGGCCAGTGTGCCGAACTGTGTGGGCGCGACCACGGCTACATGCCGATCGTGGTGGAAGTGGTCGAGCAGGATGAATTTGAGCAGTGGGTCGCCGAGCAAACTGCAGATAAGGAAGGTGGTGAGACCTAAAATCCTGCCTTGGCCGGATCAGCACCTAGCCTGTCCGGCACGCAGACAGCATGCAGACCAGGATAATTGCCAACAATGTTCAACCCTTCAGCACTACAATCATTAGCGAGCTTGCCGGAGCAGCGGCCAGGAGTTAAATCATGAGTACAGTGAGTCCCGACATCCATGATGATGAGCACCATGGCCCGGCAACCCTCAAGGATGGCATCGGCAAATATGCCATGCGCTGGATCTCGACCACCAACCACAAGGATCTGGGCACGTTATATCTGCTCTTTTCCGGGTTGATGCTGATTGTTGGCGGCATATTGTCGCTCGTCATTCGCGCCGAACTGTTCGCACCGGGAATTCAGGTCGTCGATCCGGGCTTTTTCAACCAGGCCGTGTCCCTGCATGGCCTGATCATGATCTTCGGCGGCATCATGCCGGCCTTCGTCGGCCTGGCCAACTGGATCGTGCCGATGGAGATTGGCTGTCCCGATCTGGCCATGCCGCGGGTCAACAACTGGGCTTTCTGGCTGTTGCCGTTCGCTTTGTTCACGCTGATCGCCACGCTGTTCATCGAGGGCGGCCCGCTGGCTTCCGGTTGGACCATGTATCCGCCGTTGTTCCTGCAAACCGGCTATTCGCTGGCCTTTACCGTGTTCGTCATTCACATGACCAGCGTGTCCTCGATTGCCGGCGCCATTAATATCATCGTCACCATTCTGAACATGCGCACGCCAGGTATGTCGCTGCTCAGAATGCCGCTGTTCGTGTGGTCCTGGCTGGTGACGGCCTTCCTGTTGCTGGCCACGATCCCGGTGCTGTCCGCTTCGGTGACTTTGCTGCTCACGGATGGCTACTTCGGCACGACCTTCTTCAGCGCGGCCGGCGGTGGCGATCCGGTGCTGTTCCAGCATATCTTCTGGTTCTTCGGCCACCCTGAGGTCTACATCATGATTCTGCCGGCGTTCGGCATTGTCTCGATGATTATTCCAACCTTCGCCCGCAAGAAGCTGTTCGGCCATGATTCCATGGTCTATGCGCTGGCCTGCATCGCGCTGCTGAGCATGATCGTCTGGGCGCATCACATGTTTGCCGTCGGTCTGCCGGTTTCCGCCGAACTGTTCTTCATGTTCGCAACCATGCTGATCTCGGTGCCCACCGGGGTGAAGATCTTCAACTGGGTGGCGACCATGTGGCGCGGCTCGATGACATTCGAGACGCCGATGTTGTTTGCCCTCGGCTTCGTCGTCATGTTTGCCATCGGCGGCTTCTCCGGATTGATGATGGCGCTGGTGCCGGTCGATTTCCAGTACCACGACACGTATTTCATCGTCGCCCACTTCCATTACGTGCTGGTGCCGGGTGCACTGTTCTCCATCATCGGTGCCATCTATTACTGGATACCGAAATGGTCCGGCGTGATGTACAACGAGAAACTTGGCCAGATTCACTTCTGGTGGAGCGCCGTCTGGATCAACGTGATTTTCTTCCCGCAGCACTTCGTGGGCCTGGCCGGCATGCCGCGCCGGATTCCCGACTATGCGTTGCAGTTCGCCAATTTCAACATGGTTTCATCCATTGGCGCCTTCATGTTCTTCATTGGCCAATTCATATTCCTGTACAACATGTACCAGTGCATGCGCGGCGCGGGCAAGAAAGCTACCGATCGCGTTTGGGAAGGCGCACATGGGCTGGAATGGACTGTGCCCTCACCGGCGCCTTATCACACGTTTGAAACGCCGCCTGTGCTGGAAGAAAGTGAGATTGTCTGATGTCGCAACGGCGCCGCAATATTGTACTCGCCTTGATACTTGCGGGTGTGGCGGTGGCTGTGTATGTCGCCTTCTTTTATCAGATGGTGACCACTTAAAATAATACACGCCGCTCTATGGCGGGTGGCGCCGGTGCGCGCCACCCGTTCGGGATAATAGCTGATAAGTAGATTAAGAAGGACCTGTGCAATGGCCACGGCAACCAACACCGAGCACAAGTATTTCGTACCGGAACCGGTGCCCTGGCCGTTTCTTGTCACTGCCGCCTTGCTGCTGGCCGCCGTCGGAGCAGCAATATGGATGAATGGCGCGAGCACCATCGGCGCCTATATCAGTGCAGCCGGCACGCTCTTTCTGTTCGCCATGGTGTTCATGTGGTTTCGTGGCGTCGTCAATGAAAGTGTGGCCGGTGTTTACTCCACGCAGGAGGACATGACTTATCGCATCGGCATGATGTGGTTCATTTTTACTGAAATCATGTTCTTCGGCGCCTTTTTCGGCGCCCTGTTCTACGTTCGCGTACTGTCCATACCCTGGCTATCCGGAAGCG
>Ga0079226_10001957_pt1 | contig 15825 bp, 13 predicted proteins | sample Poulit2014_FD_76345 | JGI IMG/M metagenome (GOLD analysis project Ga0079226, IMG submission 76345) | Agricultural soil microbial communities from Georgia to study Nitrogen management - Poultry litter 2014 | ecosystem: Environmental > Terrestrial > Soil > Agricultural land | place: USA: Georgia...
AAAAACAGCTGTGGTGAATAACAACCTTGCTGATCAAATCGCATCACATCATAAGCCGCATCTTTAGCGACCTGGACAGCTTTATCCGCCTGTAAACTTTCACGTGAAATGATACCAAAGCTGATTTTAGATCCGTAGACGACGAAGCGCGTCGTGATGGGCAGACGAGTTTTGATCGATTGTAAACTAGCATTATGCCCATATCCAATGACAATCTCAGACATCTCGCCCATCAACCGCTCTTTCTCCTCATCTCCGCCTTTCCACCAGACAATTGCAAAACATGTGGCGAGCTGCGGATCAATTTCTTTGATCGCACGGGCAAACAAACCTGCAAATAAAGGTTCGTCACTGGATACTTTTCCAATGCTACCCGCTTTTACGAGAAGGCCGGATATGAAACTCCAAATCGGAATACCGGGAACATTCCCTGCCCAAATATGAGTCAACAAATCAGGAGCGATCGCTTTTGAAAACCCGCCTTTTGTTCTCGGTTGAAAATCATCAAGAACAGTCCAATTTCCGAAGTCTTCTGTTAAAAATTTTTGCAATTCTTTTTTCCGAAACGTTTTTAAAAATGTCGTAAAACTCAGTCGGATGATTTCCTCATCATAACCTGTGATTTTTGGAAGCCAGACCTCTGCCTGTTGCCTCAACCCGGACGTTCGATTCAACATCAGATGAATCGCCTGATCAATCACGTTTATAATTTCTGTCAAGGTGTATTTTTTTAATACTTTTTGTGTATTTTCTCTTACTTGCTCGGCAGTATATTGCAATTGTTCCGTTGTGAGTGCTGGTACGAGTAGCGTGTCTTTTCCTTCTTCCCCTACTGTAAATCGTTCATAAGAGATTTCTTCATCGGGTAGAAAGGGAATAAAGCCTGCTTTTATCTCCATTTACAGGTCTCCTTTTGTTGCTTGTACAAATGAATCAAGCGCGAGAGAACAGCCTTTTGCCTCTGCTCCTTCAGCTCGTCCGAGCAGATAAAAGCCATTTCCTTCTTTATATCCGACATCCTCTGTCATAATCGCGGGTACAGAATTAATATTAGCCAAATCATAGTGAATGAAAACCCCTTTTTCACCGTGCGGTTTGTCTTCACTTGTTAGTGGATCAACGGCACGTGTTCTTATCCAGTGTGGGCCATATTTTAATGAAGGGACCTGTTCATTTCCAACATCATAAAACTGGGTGCTCAATTCAGTCATGCCATACATGTTCACACAATTTTTTCGGGGAACACCGAAGGAAGATTCCAACCGGTGATAAAAGTCGTCAAGTTCCAATTCTTCGGACTGATTTTTATAACCTCCGGTATCAAATATCATGCTCCCTTCCGGAAGAGTAAATGTCTGATTCCGCTTCTTTCGTTCTCTAAATAAATGAACATAACTGTAACTTGCTCCAAGCAGAAGGACCGGTTCATTCTCTTCTTCTGCTTCTGTTAAGATCGAAAACAGCTTGTCGTATTGAATTCCATTTTCATCAAAACAATAGGCACTTCCGGTTGATCCAAATTCCTTTTTCGCTAGGTCTAAATAGTGAGCGAGCGAAGAATTCGGCATTTCCTCTGCCGTTGGATACAAAATAATCATTCGGATGGTGTCCATCTCTCTCATAACATGCTTTTTAAAATGGATCTTCATTGATGTATTATATACATCAAGTGTCGCGTGATAATGTTTGCCTGGCACACCTGACGTTGAACCACTCGTCATAAAGACAGCTACCGCTTCTTCTATCGGAGTGCTCGTCAAAGGTAATTGCTTAAACGCATCGACCGGAACCGATGGAATGTCCGTCCAATGTTTAACTGTTCGTAACGTTTTTCCCTTCTGACGGCAAAACTTCTGATACGCCGGATTGTTCCTAAATTGGTAGGTAAATAGAGTTAGGGCCTGTTCATTAAATGCTTCTTCGGATGCATCGCCGCTTTCTATATAAGCGAATGTTTTTTCCGCCATTTCTTTTGCATTCATTGTAAAACCCCCCTTGTTTTATGTAAGTTTTCTAAACAATAGGCACACTGCGCTGGAACACAGTATGCCTCTATGATTGATGAAAAATAGTCATTTCCTGCGCTGGCATGATCCAACAGGTTCAAACGGTCTATGACGGCTCAGTCATACTCTCAGCCTTTCCTTCAGACTCCCGTATCGTTTATGAAATTATCAAGGTTTACTTTAATCAAAACACTTTTGTCCTAGCCGGAGGGAGACCCACTTCCATCACCTTCATTGATGAATCTTTTCGATCCGTATAAGCGAATACAGCACAATTTCCCCTATCATACAAAAAACCGCTTCTTTTTCTATAATTGAAAAAGAAGCGGTTGATGTCTGCACATACGGATCCAAAGTGACGTCCGAACACCGCTTCCTTTCGCTAGTATCAACTAGATCAAGTTCCGAGGGTTGAGACAACAATTGAATCTGCCTCTCTCAGCATGAGTGCACCCCTAGTGGTGAGAATTATTCTATTAATCTAAGTATTACATAATCAGATAGCAAACACAAGAAATGTCTCATGATTCGGCCGGCGTTGCTATATCTTTCCGATAGAAAAAGGCTTCATCCTCTTTTTCCGGGAACAGTTGATATGTCCGTTTTGCTGCATTTTCCAGGGTGTCGGCTTTGGCTCCGACAAGAAGCACACGCCCACCGTCAGAAACAATATTATCGCCGTCTTTCTTCGTTCCGGCATGGATAACGTATGTATTTTCCAAATCGTCAAATTTTGGAATAACGGCTCCTTTTGCGTATTCACGCGGATATCCCTTTGATGCCAGTACAACTCCGACACAATGGTTATCCTCCCAAACGAGCTCAGGGTTCTTGCCTTCCATGACATCGAGCATCACCTGGACCAGATCATTTTCAAGAAGCGGAAGCACGATTTGTGTTTCCGGATCGCCAAAGCGTGTGTTAAATTCAATCACTTTCGGCCCGCTTTCCGTCATCATTAAACCTGCATATAAAATCCCGGTAAACGGACGGCCTTCCTTGATTAAACCATTGGCTGCCGGTTTTAAAATTTTCTCCATGGAATAATCAATGTCTTCCTGCGTAACGTCCGGTACCGGAGCAAACGAGCCCATGCCACCTGTGTTCGGACCTTCATCGTTGTCATAAGCCCGTTTATGATCACGAGCTGGGATCATAGGATAAACCCCGTTTTCATGAACAAATGCCATTAAAGAATACTCTTTTCCGACGAGACATTCTTCCACAACAACTTTTGCTCCAGCTTCTTTAAATGTCTTGTCAATCAGCATCTCATCAACGGCTTGTTTGGCCTGTTCTACTGTTCCAGCGACAACAACACCTTTGCCGGCCGCAAGACCATCTGCTTTAATGACAATCGGGGCACCTTGCTGATCAATATAAGCTTTGGCTTCTTCTGCATCTGTAAACGTATCATAAGCTGCCGTTGGAATATCATATTTTTGCATAAATTCCTTTGCAAAGCTTTTACTTCCTTCAAGCAATGCTGCATTTTGAAGGGGCGCAAAAACCTGTAATCCTTCCTCTTGGAAACGATCTGCTATACCTGCATTTAAGGGATCTTCAGGTCCAACCACCGTTAAATCCATTTCATTTTCTTTTGCAAATTGAACGAGTCCGTCCACATCCATCTCATCGATCGGTACGCAAGAAGCAAGGGATTCAATCCCACCGTTTCCGGGCGCCGCAAATATTTTCGTTACACGATCACTTTCTGCAAGCTTCATTACAATACTGTGCTCTCTGCCACCACGACCAACAACAAGAACTTTCATGCGTTCTCCCCCTTAAGGTTTTTCTTTTATTAATGTTTAAAATGGCGCATGCCTGTATAAACCATTGCAATGCCATGTTCATGACAAGCATCTACAGAGTCCTGATCCCGCTTGGAACCACCAGGCTGAATGATTGCCTTCACGCCAGCCTTGGCTGCTTCTTCTACTGTATCCGGCATCGGGAAGAAGGCATCAGAAGCCATCACACTGCCTTTCGCTTGCTCACCGGCACTTTCAATTGCAATTTTCGCTGCTCCGACCCGGTTCATTTGACCGGCACCAACACCAATTGTCTGCTTGTCTTTCGCTAATACAATCGCATTTGATTTGACATGTTTAACGGCTTTCCACGCAAATAGTAAATCTTCTATTTCTTCTTTCGACGGCTCCCGTTCTGTCGCAACAGTCAGCTTGTCTTCTGTCATTCTTCCATCATCTTTTGTTTGAACAAGAACACCGCCGTTGACAGCCGTGATTTTCAATGTTTGTTCGTCTGTTTTCGTCATATCCATTTCAAGCAGACGAATGTTTTTCTTTTGCGTTAACATTTCCATCGCCTCTTCTGTAAACCCAGGGGCAATTACAATTTCTAAAAAGATTTCGCTTAATTTCTTTGCAGTTTGTATGTCAATGTCACGATTGAAGGCGACAATTCCGCCGAAAATGGAAATCGGGTCTGCAGCATAACAACGTCCGAATGCTTCAAATAAATCATCACCAATTCCAATTCCGCATGGATTCATATGCTTGACCGCCACCGCTGCGGGTTGATCATAATCGGATAAAATTTCTACTGCCGCATTTCCATCTTGAATGTTATTGTAGGATAGTTCTTTCCCGTGCAGCTGCTTTGCTGTTGCAAGACTCATTCCTTTTGTTAGGGGATGTTTATAAAAAGCAGCTTCCTGATGGGGATTCTCCCCGTAGCGAAGCGACTGTACTTTTTCAAACGTCACCGTATAATTTTCAGGGAACGTTTCTTTTGTTTCATTTGTAAAATATTCCCCGATTAAAGCATCATAGTTCGCCGTATGACGGAATACTTTGGCTGCGAGTGTTTTACGTTGTTCTACACTGAGCTCGCCTTGCTTAAGCGATTCAAGGACTTGATCATAATCAGTTGGATCAACGACCACTGCAACATCTTTAAAGTTTTTTGCAGCCGAACGCAACATCGTTGGACCGCCAATATCAATGTTTTCAATGATTTCATCCTCGGACACATCGTCTTTTTCCAATGTCTGTTTAAATGGATATAAGTTCACAACAACCATGTCGATCGGTTCAATCCGGTTTTCTTTCAATTGCTTCATATGGTCCGGATTGGAACGTTTCGCAAGCAATCCTCCATGGACATTGGGGTGCAATGTTTTTACACGACCGTCCATAATTTCCGGAAATCCTGTAATTTCATCAATGGCTACGGCTTCCACACCTCCATCGACTAATTTTTTTAGCGTTCCACCTGTGGAGATTACTTCATATCCCAATGCTTCAAGGCCTTTTGCAAATTCAACGACCTTGCTTTTATCGGATACACTGATTAATGCTCTTTTTGTCATGAAATAACCCTCTCTTTTATTTTAGAAAAACATTCGTGCTATTTACCTTTTTCAATCAAAGCATTCACAGTTTTCGGGTACAATTGATGTTCGATCTTTTGAATGCGCGATTGTAACGTCTCCATTGTATCATCCCCGTAAACAGGAACAGCTTGTTGAGCGATAATTGGTCCAGTATCAATCCCCTCATCGACATAGTGAATCGTCACACCTGTCTCATGCACACTTGCCTTCAGTGCTTGTCCAACCGCATCCTTCCCCGAAAATGCGGGCAAAAGGGAAGGGTGAATATTAATAATTTTTCCTTCATATGTACCTAACAATGTTTTGCCAACAATCCGCATATAACCGGCTAGGAAGATCCACTCCACTTCGTGTTCCTGTAATCTTTCAACGATGTCCCGCTCATAAGCTTCTTTCGAAGGATAACCTTTCGCACGAAAAACAAAGCTCGGAATATGAGATTGTTCGGCTTTTTCTATCACCTTCGCATCCGGCTGATCGCAAATAAGTAAAACGATATCCGAGGCGAGATTTTCAGCTTCGATTAAGGCTTCAAAATTGCTGCCTGTTCCTGATGCAAAGACAGCTGCTTTTGGTTTCCTCATGATGTAAAATGCACTCCCTCATTACCAACAACTTATCCGATTACCTGAGCAGATTCTCCAGCTTCTTTCAGCGTATCAACGACATGATCTGCATCTTCCCGCTTCACGACAAGTGCCATACCAATTCCCATATTAAAAACACCATACATTTCTTCCTCTTTCATGTCTGCTTGTGTCTGCAGGAAGGTGAAAATCTCTGGAATATCAAAACGGGAGCGATCAATTTCCACACCTAACCCATCTGGCACCATTCTTGGGAAGTTTTCATAAAATCCGCCCCCTGTGATGTGAGCCATTCCTTTCACATCATGTTTTTTCAGTACATGTGTAACGGATTTTGCATAAATTTTTGTCGGCTCCATGACTGCTTCTCCAAGCGGCTTCGATAAACCTGAATACATTTCGTTCAAATCGAGATCTTGAATAATCTGACGCACGAGAGAGTAGCCGTTTGAATGGATTCCGCTTGAAGACAAGCCGATGATGACGTCATCTTCTTCAATATTTCCACCGGTGATGAGCTTTGATTTCTCTGCAATCCCTACAGCAAATCCTGCCAAATCGTATTCATTTTCTTTATACATACCTGGCATTTCTGCTGTTTCACCACCGATTAAAGCCGCATTGGATTGTACACAACCTTCGGAAACGCCGGAAACAATCGCTTCAATTATTTCGGGGTCGTTTTTACCGCAGGCAATATAATCGAGGAAAAATAAAGGTTCCGCCCCTTGCGCAACGATATCATTCACACACATTGCAACTAAATCAATCCCGATTGAATCATGTTGATCCCGTTCGAAAGCCAATTTTAACTTTGTGCCAACACCATCTGTCCCGGAGACGAGCACCGGCTCTTTATAAGAAAAAGACGAGAGATCAAAGAGTCCGGCAAATGCGCCAATCCCCCCAAGCACTTCGGGGCGTTCTGTTTTAGCGATATGTTTTTTCATCCGCTCGACAGCTTCATACCCTTTTTCTACATCGACACCTGCTTTTTTATAAACATCTGACATGATTTACACATCCTCTTTAACAATTCATAAAACTAATTTTTTCGGTACTGTTTACAGGATAAGCGCCTGTCATGCACGCTGTACAAATTCCCTGGTCCAGCGTATTTTCTTTTACAACCGATTTTTGCAATCCCTCTTCTGACAAAAAAGCAATACTGTCGGCATGAATCAATCTGCCCATTTCTTCAAGGGTATAATTCGCCGCAATGAGCTCTTCTCGTGTCGACATATCAACCCCGTAATAACAAGGATGCATAATAGAAGGAGAGGCAATTCGTACATGTACCTCTTTCGCTCCTGCCTTTTTTAACATTTGAACAATGCGCTTGCTCGTTGTCCCGCGAACGACCGAATCATCAATCATCACAACGCGCTTTCCTTCTACAATTCCACGTACAGGAGCAAGCTTCATCTTCACTCCTTGTTCACGTAAGTCCTGAGAAGGTTGAATAAATGTTCTGCCAACATACCGGTTTTTTAAAATGCCCATTTCATAAGGCAATCCGCTTTCTTCCGCGTAGCCGATGGCAGCCGAAATACTCGAATCCGGAACACCGACAACAATATCTCCCCCTGCTGGGGCTTCCTTTGCAAGCTGCCTGCCCGCTTCTTTTCGGAACGCGTGGACATTAACATGATTTAAATTGCTATCCGGACGTGAAAGATAAACATACTCCATCGCACAAAGCTTACGCTGATTCCGCATGGCAAACCGTTCGGTTGTGATACCTTCGTCCGTAATAATGACAAGCTCACCCGGTAAAATTTCACGTTCAAAAACAGCTCCGATCTGATCAAATGCACACGTTTCCGATGCAACAACATACGCATCTCCAATTCGTCCAAGTGACAACGGACGAATGCCTGTCGGGTCGAGTGCCGCAATCATTTTTTTCTCTGTTAAAATTAAAAATCCATAAGCTCCGACCATTTTATTTAAACTTTTTGCTACGTTTTGTTCATTCGATGCTTTCCCTTGCCGTCTAATGAGATGGGCGAGCACTTCGGAATTGGAAGAGGTTTGAAAAATACTTCCTTCCTGCTCCAACTCACCACGAAGCTGTTCTGAGTTCATGATATTCCCGTTGTGTGCAAGAGCCATACTTCCCGTCTGGGAGTGAAAAAGGAGAGGCTGGACATTCTCAAGCGTATCTTCTCCCTTCATCGAAGTCCGCACATGTCCAACAGCTATATCTCCTGAAAAGTCTTTAAAATTGACCTCTTTAAATACATCATTAACGAGCCCTGCTCCTTTATGACCAATAAGGCGTTTTCGATTACTGACAACAACACCTGCACCTTCCTGTCCACGATGTTGCATGGAATGGAGACCATAATAGGTTAGTTCCGCTGCTTTGGGGTGTCCCCATATTCCAAACAAGCCGCATTCTTCGTTTATGCTTCGGAGTTCAGCAAGCATGGAATAGCTCCTTTCCACTTTCTCTCCATTTGTTCAACAGATGCCTCGATAACAGATTTTCCATTGATTTGAATGTTCATGAGAGCGTCTGCCGTTACGACACCAATTTCTTTCGCATCCTCTATCATGGAAGCAAATGCATCTTTTTGATCTTGTTTCACTGTGACGAGAAAACGGGACTGTGTTTCACTAAACAATGCAGTCGTTGCATCCCCTTGCAACTGAACATCAAACCCAACGCCTTGTGCGTGGAAAACACTTTCCGATAAAGCTACTGCCAATCCACCTTCTGATAAGTCCGTTGCTGATTGAACGACACCTGCTTGGATTGCTTCGAGTAACTGCATTTGCCTTTTCGCTTCAACGTCCAAATTCAAATCGGGTGCCTTTCCTTTGTATTCGCCATCCATTATATTTTGTAGTTCACTCCCACCAAACTCCGCTTCCGTTTCTCCAATAAGGAAAATGACATCACCTTGATCTTGGAAATAATTCGGTGTCATGTGATCGAGCGATTCATGGACTCCCACCATTCCGACAATCGGTGTCGGGTAAATTGATTTTCCTTTAGATTGGTTGTAGAGTGACACGTTTCCGCTAATGACCGGTGTACCGAGGGCTTTCGATGCGGCACTCATTCCCGCCGTGCTCATTTTCATTTGCCAAAATACTTCCGGATCTTCCGGATTTCCGTAATTTAGGCCGTCTGTTAAAGCAAGTGGACGTGCACCTGAACAGACGACATTCCGTGCTGCTTCGGCTACAGCTATTTTTCCACCTGTTTCCGGATCAAGGTAAACATAACGGGAATTACAATCGGCACTAAGCGCAATGGATTTATCTTTTCCTTTTATTCGAACCACAGCTGCGCCCGCTCCTGGACCGACAACTGCTCGCATTTGGGCTTTTGAATCAAATTGTGAGTAAGCCCACTCCTTGCTCGCAATCGTTGGTTGAGCCAATAATTTTTCTAATGTTTCCGCATAATTTGTTACTTCAGGAACATCAACATTCATTTGCTGAAATGTTTGATAATAGACGGCCTCTTGAGCCGGCATGTTTCGAACCGGAACATCTTCAGTGAGTGCATCAACAGGTACATCAGACTTCAGTTCACCTTCATGTTGAATACGAAACGATTTCTCTTCAATGACTGTTCCAATTTGTACCGCTTCTAATCGATAACGATGAAATACATCAATAATTTCTTGTTCACGGCCTTTTTCCACGACGAGCAACATGCGTTCCTGTGATTCAGATAGCATCATTTCATACGCGGATAAATTCTTATCACGTTGCGGAACAAAGTCCAGATTGAGTTCCATTCCCATACCTGCTTTGCTCGCCATCTCACTTGCCGATGAGGTCAGTCCGGCTGCCCCCATATCCTGAATCCCAATCAAAGCATCCGATTCAATGGCTTCCAGACATGCTTCAATGAGCTGTTTTTCCGTAAATGGATCCCCGGCCTGGACAGTAGGATTTTCTTTAAGCGATCCGCCGCCGACTTCATCCGAGGAGAAGGTTGCCCCGTGAATCCCATCACGACCTGTTGAGGCACCTGCATAAATAACCGAGTTGCCTGCCCCCGCCGCAATTCCTTTTTGCATATCTTCATGGTCAAGCAATCCGATAACCATTGCGTTGACAAGCGGGCGATCTTCATAGCTTGTATCAAACTGGACTTCTCCGCCGACCGTTGGAACACCAAGGCGGTTTCCATAATCACTCATCCCATGAATTACTTCTTTAAAAAGATATTTCGTTCGTTCATTTTCAAGATTTCCAAAACGAAGGGAGTTCATTGCTGCAATGGGACGGGCACCCATGGAAAAAATATCGCGTACAATCCCGCCGACACCTGTCGCTGCACCTTCATAAGGCTCAACAGCCGATGGAGAGTTATGACTTTCCATTTTAAAAACAACCGCCTGTTGGTCGCCGATATCAATGACTCCCGCACCCTCGCCCGGTCCCTGGAGTACATGGGGAGCCTCGGTAGGGAATTGTTTCAGTAATGGTGTCGATGTTTTATAACTGCAATGTTCAGACCACATGACGGAAAAAATACCTGTTTCCGTGTAATTCGGCCGACGTTTTAAAATATCTTTAATTCGTTCATATTCTTCATCCGTCAGGCCCATGTCTCGATAAACTTTTTCTGTTTCAATTTGTTCGGGGCTCATTTCAGTTTGCATTGAATTCCCTCCAATTTTCAACAAGTGACTCAAATAGTTTCACTCCATCTTCGCTCCCAAGAATCGTTTCCAGTGCGCGCTCTGGGTGAGGCATCATACCGAGGACATTTCCTTGTTTGTTTGTAATCCCGGCAATATCTTCAATCGATCCATTCGGGTTGGAGGAATATGTAAAAACAATTCGGTTCTCCCTTTTTAACATTTCAAGAGTGGGACCGTCACATTCGTAGCTTCCGTATTTATGCGCAATAGGAATTTGAATTTCTTCTCTCTTTTCATAAGAGGAGGTAAAGCGTGTTTCGTTATTTTCAACGATGATCGCTTGATTCCCACTCGTAAATAATAGGTCTTCATTTTGCAGCAAAGCACCGGGTAAAAGCCCAGCTTCTGTCAGCACTTGAAACCCATTGCCAATACCGAGAACCGGTTTTCCGGCCTCTGCTTGTTCTTTTACCGCGTCGATCACTAACTTTGTTGAAGCAATCGCACCGGGACGAAGATAATCACCATAAGAAGCACCGCCGGCGATAAGGATTGCGTCATAGTTTGCTAGATTGTCGGTTTGTTCTGTTACGATTTCTGCATTCAATTGAAGTCTATCTGTTACTGCTTCATGGATGTCTTTACTCGAGCCCGGAAAGGCGACGACAGCTATTTCCACAATTTATGCCTCCTCTATCTCAAATCGATATTCTTCAACTTCAAGATTAACAAGCAGTTGCTCGCACATTTCTTTGACGTTGTTTTCAAGGTTGGGGCCGTCTGTTACCTGAAGTTCAATCAGCTTCCCGATCCGAAGGCTTTCTATGTTGTCGTGGCCGAGCTCCTGCAACGCTTTTTTTGCTTGATCCCCTTGTGGATCAACAACACCTTGTTTTAATGTAATGTATACTTTTACGTTTTTCATTTTTTCTCCTCCAACTGGATGTCGTTTGTTTTCTTCTCATGCTCTCGTTCTGCCGTTGATATACGCTCACTTTTTACGACTTTTTGTAATGAATCTGTTAACAAAAGTAAATTCATTCACTTTGACGCGCTTTTTCAAAGACATCGATTTGGCGGTTAAGGGCTTCATTTGTTTTATCTATAAATGTGATGTGTCCCATTTTGCGTTTTTCTTTTGGTTCCGCTTTGCCGTATAAATGAACGAATCCATTTTCGGTTTGGGGTAACGCTTTGAGGACACCGTCAAGATCTTCGCCCAAAATGTTAATCATAACCGCCGGCTGTAGCAGTTCAATTTCTACAAGCGGCAATCCACACACCGCCCGGATATGCTGTGCAAATTGGGAAATGTTACATGCTTCGATGGAGTAATGACCCGAATTGTGGGGCCGAGGCGCCATTTCATTCAGGTAAATTTCTCCTCCGCGGACAAACATTTCAATCGCAAAGGTTCCTATAATATTCAAATGGTCTGCCAATTTTCGAGCGGCTTCGATTGCTTTTTCTTTGACAGCATCTGAAACATGAGCAGGTACCGCGGTTTGGTATAAAATATGGTCACGGTGATCGTTTTCAGATACTGGAAAGAACGTAACCTTTCCATCGTACGATCTTGTAAAGACAACGGATATTTCACCATCAAAAGGAATCCACTGCTCAATAATGCAATGCTGGTTTTTTTCTACAAAATCTGCAGCTTCCTCGATCTGATCATCGGACGTTACTTTCCTTTGTCCTTTGCCATCATACCCGCCTTGGCACGTTTTAATAACAACCGGGTATTCAAAGGATTTCAATGCTTCCTTGCACTCTGCACCATTGTTCACGATCGCGAACTCCGGAACCGGAAGATTCAAATCTCGCATGACCTTTTTCTCTTTCTCCCTGTTCTGTGTCACTTCGAGAGCACGTGCTCCTTGAGGCAGTTTCCCTTTTTCTTCGATATATTTCGCTTGAGTCAGATCAACGTTTTCGAATTCATACGTGATGACATCGCTTACCTCGGTCAGCTCCTGAATGGCTTCCCGATCATCGTAAGCAGCTGTAATTTGCTTATCAGCAACTTGTGCAGTCGGGCAATTCGGGGTTGGATCCAACACACAAATCCGGTAGCCCATATATTTGGCTGCAATCGCCATCATGCGGCCAAGTTGACCGCCGCCTATAATTCCTATCATTTTTGGTGGTAGTATCACATTATTTTTCCGCAAGATCGTCCCTCATTTCACTTACTTGTTTCTGCATGTCTTTTCTATAATCGTCAAGTCGCTTTGCCGTCTCTTCATCGAATGCACCGATCATTTCTGCAGCGAGAATACCGGCATTTTTTGCGCCAGTTTTTCCAATCGATACTGTTGCAGTTGGAACGCCACCAGGCATTTGCACAATGGATAACAATGAGTCCATTCCTTGCAGTGCTCTGCTTTCAACAGGAATCCCGATTACAGGTAAGGTTGTTTTGGATGCTGTCATTCCTGGCAAATGGGCAGCACCTCCAGCTCCGGCGATAATCACTTTCAACCCTTTATCTCTTGCCGTTTCCGCATAGCGAAACATGTCTTCAGGTGTCCGATGAGCCGAAATTACTTCTTTCTCATAGGTAATTTCTAGCTCTTCCAACACATCACATGTATGCCGCATCGTTTCCCAATCTGAAATACTTCCCATAATTACTCCTACTTGCACCATACAATATCCCTCTTTCCGGATTCATTTCTTATCATTAAACGAAAAATCTGCTCACCTTCCCTAGACAAGAGAGAAGATGAACAGACTGAATTCAAGAACACACAGCGGTTTATCTTCCCGCAAGATGTTACTGCTCCATTTCACAATTACAAAAGTACGAAATATGTAAATTATGAAAATCACATAAATCATCTTCCCTCATAGACCAACGTTTACGGTGCTGGGTAGACACTTTGAGCCCTATTCTCAAAATATATGAGGAATTCGTATTTTATTTGCTTCAAGCATACCAAATGACTTCATTATCGTCAATTAAATAACGAACATTTATTTATATTCATTATTTAACGTACGGGTTTTATTCACTAAATGACGTCTTTTTCTTTTTTTTTACCTTTTACTAGGCAAATTAATAGACTTCCTATGGTTTTAGTTTGCTGTTCGGAAGTGTGCTATGTTGAGTGGATACATCGTCTTCAGGTGCGATGGTCTTCTTTTCTTTTTTCAATCTTTCTCTGCGAACCGTTTTCACCCAAAACCCGCCATGGATTTGCTTCGGTTCATAAGAAATAATAAACGCTTTCGGGTCAATTTCTTTAATGGACTGGTAAAGGGTTTGTTCGTATCTTCGTGGGGTTAAAATTTGCATCACCAGCCGGTCCCCTTCCATGCCATATGCTGGCCAACTGGTCACACCATATCCCTTTTTCCTGATTCTCTCTGTAAAGTTAAGATCCGGATTCGAGGAGACGACATGTACCGTAATATAACCTAAAGCTAACCTTTCTTCGATCATCGAACCAACAACAACACCGGTTCCAAATCCAATCGCATAGGCAAACAGGTTTTGAATCTGGTCCAAATTATCAAGCACGAGACCAAGCCCTATCACATACATGATGACTTCAAACATACTGACAAAAGCAGCAATATACCTACGTCCTTTCAACGTAAGGATCATGCGGATGGTGGAAAGCGAAACATAAATAATATTGATAATCAAAATAATAACGACCATCATAACCGCACTTTCTAACAATGGCTAACACTCCTTTTTTATCATGTTCACAAATTGAATGACCCTATGATACAAAATAAAACATTATTCCATTTGTTAATATTTATTCAAATGGACAAAAGAATACCCATTGATCGATTTTCATAAGATCAACTTCATTTTCTTTTCGAACATTTCTAACTTCTTACAATAAGAAGTTAACGGCTGATCTCAGTCTGACTGCTAAAATGTGAACTCGATCTCTCCGATCATCCGTTATGCTATGATGGTGGTCAATTCCACGACCGTGCGACTCCTATCGTACCGCTATTTTCTAGCATCACATGGATCAAAAGAAAATAGCAGACCAAACAAAACAAGAACTTGCCGAAAGTGGAAAATTTGATAAACCAATCGTAACAAGTATTTTACCGGCCCAACCATTCTATCCTGCAGAAGACGATCATCAGGATTTTATAAAAAGTATTCAAAAGAATATATGAAAGATTGAACCAAAACAAGAAGAGACGAATTTATCAAGCGCGTGTGGAAGTAAGGTATACAGAAATTTGCCGAAATTGCGCTCAATTGTTTCATCTTTCTAGGAAAGATAAGCCGCTCGCGGCCATTAAAGCAATAGGAATCATCCATTACATCGAGCCATAGCGGCACCTCTTCTCACCAAACTTCCACTACTTTTCACCTAACTATGCAAAGCATGTTGTAAATTGTTTAATTCTTTTCGGATACTTGGGTATCCTTTAATTTCAGGAATGTCTTTGATTTTAGGTGAGCGCTGTAGATTAGCGGCTGTCGCCATCATTTCACAGATGTACAATAGTTGAGCCAAAGTTTCATCAGATAAGGACGGTCGATCCGGCATTTTTGCATATTCTTCGAGAAGATAACCTGTATGCACCATTGAAAACACAACCGGCCAATAATAGTCGAGCGACTTTCGATCCACAGGAAGCTCACCGGACGCGGTATTGTAAACAAGCCGTAAGTTCGTTATGTTTGTCCGCATCTTTTTCAATTCCTCACTTTTCATCGCGTCAAAACCTTTTCCTTGGTGTGAAAATAAAACAACGAGTAGCTGTGCTTGGCTGCGAATGGTTTTACTTACTAAATGCGGCAGACGACTGGAAGCAGATTTTCTGCCTATTAACCAGATACCGATGAGACCGATTGCACTCCCCAGCAAAACATCAATGATTCTTGCTTGAGCAAAAAAAGCAATACTTACATCTTCGGTCGTTGTACTAACAGCCATCAGCAAAGCATTTGGCGTAAAAAACATGGCAGCCAGTCCATAATTTTTCACAATAAAAAGCTCGGTAATGAAAGTTAATATTAAAATAAATAAAGCTACCGTAAAACCGGTCGGCTCTAAGGAAAGAATGAGACTCGCGATCACAATCCCGATTAATGTTCCAAGTCCTCGCTGAATCGCGCGGTTGTATGTTGCGAGAATGGTTGATCCTGACATAACCGCTACGCAAGATAAAGGAACCCAATAGGAACGATCCAATTCAAACTGAAAGGCGATAAAAGCAGCTATCATCGTAACAAACGTAAATCGTAAAGCCGAAATAAATACGATGGAGTT
>Ga0079226_10001958_pt1 | contig 15810 bp, 12 predicted proteins | sample Poulit2014_FD_76345 | JGI IMG/M metagenome (GOLD analysis project Ga0079226, IMG submission 76345) | Agricultural soil microbial communities from Georgia to study Nitrogen management - Poultry litter 2014 | ecosystem: Environmental > Terrestrial > Soil > Agricultural land | place: USA: Georgia...
AATGTCTCTCCCATGAAGACAAGCACCTTCATGTCCCAGATGATCCTGTCACAGATTGTCGTCGGCCTGTTCGTCGTCGCATTCATGTTTTTCGGAGCACTGGCACTGCGCACGGACAGTCTTTCGGGTGTGCCGCTTGGCAAAATGTTCACAGCGCTGCTCCTGATCACTGCATTCACCCTGTCAGTCCATTATGTAATTGCTGCTTTTACGACAAACAAATTCATCATCAACGGACTCGCAAACTTTATCGCAATCGGCATGGCGTTCCTCTCGGGTATCATGATCCCGTTCGAGGTGATGGGGCAGACGGCGCAGAATATCGCCCAGTACCTCCCCCTATACCATTTCACACAGATATACGCGGAACCGGATATCACATGGGACGAGGCAGCATTTCCGATGCTGGTCACAGTCCTCTACACAGCTGCGTTACTGATTATAGGGATGATCCTTGAGAACAGGCGAAAAACATCCTCATGAAAACGCAAAGAGGCGATTCTTCAGAATCGCCTCTTTGCGTATCATATATGTGACTTTAAATATTCCGTAAATTTTCTCTGTGTTTCAATGTAATTTTCAAGTTCACGGTCGGGAATCAGATCCATGTATTCTTCACGCAGTTTCTCGGCATGCTTTTCTGCCCGGGCAATTGTTTCCAGTCCCTTTTCCTCAATCACCAGATACCGGTTCCGCCTGTCCGTCTCCTCCACTTCCCTTTTGACAAGTGCCTTGTTCTCCAGATTTTTGATGATCTGGCTGACCGCCCCTTTGGAGATCACCATTTTTTCAGCAAGCTCATTCTGAGTCATCCTGCCGAATGTCTGAAGTTCATTGAGTACGATCAGCTGGGTGAGCGAGACATCCTCCCCGAATGTCTTATTCCAGTGTCTCATTGATAAGTTCGTCATTGATTCGTTTAAATTGAAAAGATTATAGAAATGATTATTTTCTACCAATTTTATTCCACCCCTTTCATATTATTTAAACATACTCAATTTAAATTTAAACTGTTTTTCTAATATTCCTTCAATATTTAATTACATATAAGAAAACAGGACAATGTATCATTGCCCTGCTGCTGCTCAATTTCTGACTTTTTCAGGAATTTCTATATTATCGATGCTGTTGAAGGATTTGAATTCCACATCGGCGGTCAGTTCGAACGGGCCGGTTTCTGTCTCGCCCTTCGCTTCATAGTTTATTTTCTTTATCGTTTGCTCTTTTGAATCCACTTCAATTTCCAGACTGTTGTCTATTTCAGAGAGACTGATATTGGCAAAGTTCTCAGCGAAAAGCTGTTTGAACGTCTCAAACACCTTTTCGCTTTCTCCATCGTAACTGTAGATCACCGTATTGCCATCCTCTTCTTTATCGAGGTGATCCCTGGTGTCGGCAAGTGACAGCACGGCGTTGTTGTAGGTTACCTGATACAGGGAACGTGCACCCGCGGAATCGGAAATGTTCACCCAGTCTGTGCCGTTGTAGTAAAAGGTTTCCCCGTCCTTCGAAAAGGTGCGGTCTTCCCCTCCTGATTTCAAATGCAGCGAAGGTGGACCGTCTTCCTCCCCTTCCCTGAAGCGGACATCTGCATCGAGTGCATCAGGACGAGCGTCATCGAGCTTTCCTTCAAGGTTCAGAAGCGCCTGATAACTTTCTATGTCCTGCGCTTGCCCGATGATGGCATTGAGTGTTTCATCGTCTGTCTCTTCCATGTGCGAAAGCTTTTCCTTTACAGTCTGTGTCGGGACAACCTCTTCATCCGGCCCTCCTGCCCCAGATGTTTCTCCTGATGTTTCATTTATATCATCTTCCACCTTACCCGCTCCGGAACACCCGGCGAGGATGAGCGAAACAGTCAATGTGGTAAGTAAATATTTTGAAACTTTCATTCCCTCTTAACTCCTCACACCTCAAATTGTCCATAAATCATAACACGATTCCCCCATCATAACTAATGATATGCTAGCTGGAGACGCGGCGTCGTGCATCCTGCCCGGATTTTTTCCGCATCTGCAGGAAACGGTTGAGCGTATAGAGTATGAGCCCGCTCCAGATCAGTATATATGCTACTTTGTGGATATCTGTAAATGCCTCATCATACATGAACACCCCGATGAGCAGCATGATAGTCGGCGCAAAATACTGCAGGAAACCGACCAGCGACAGCCTTATCCGCTGGGCGCCCAGCGCAAACAGCAGGAGCGGGACCGCCGTCGCAACACCTGTGCCCATCATGACCAGGCTGTCGATGTTGAATCCGAAATTCCCCTGCCCACTGCCTTCCAGAAAGACTATGAAGATCAGTGCAAAAGGGGCCAGTACGAACGTCTCAACTGCCAGTGCAAAAATGGCATCCAGGTTGATCACTTTCTTGATCAGACCGTAAACACTGAACGATGTCGCAAGGTAGAGCGAAATCCACGGAGCCGCTCCGAGACCTGCGGCAAGATATGCGACTCCCGCGAATACGATGATGATTGCCATCCATTGGACTCTGGAGAAACGCTCACCGAGCAGCGCAAAACCAAACAGTATGCTGATCAGAGGGTTGATATAATAGCCCAGACTTGCGTCAAGAATATGACCGGTGTTCACCGCAATGATATAGACCAGCCAGTTTGACGTGATGACAGCCGAGGCGAAGAAAAGGGCCGCCACCTTCTTTTTGTCTTTGAAAATGAACTTCAGGTCTTTTTTGAAAAGACGCAGCCTGTTTGTGGCAATGATGAAGACAATCATGAATATGAAAGACCAGAAAACCCGGTGTGAGATGATCTCATAGGGGGATATATGTTCAACCTGTTTCCAGTAGATGGGGAGGAACCCCCATATTATGTATGCTCCAAGCGCAAAAATGATGCCTTTGTTATTTTCACTCACTCTACCACCTCTTCCCATGCATTTATAGCAAGATTACTCCTAAATTGATTATTTTCAAGGAATTAAAAAAGATCGGGATCAAGAAGTCCCGATCTGAAAAAACTCTTCATGGACACGATGATCAGAGCGGCCTAAGACCATCGTCCTCCTCATATCGCTGTGCCTCTTCACTGCTTTCATAGCCGTCAGCCTTAACAGGATCCTGCGGCCTTTCGCTGTATCTCCTGTCCAGCGCGTCACGGCACTCGAAATAATAGGCCGTGAGGCTGCCTGTCATGTAGTACATGACGTAGCAGAACAGGGCGATGATGATGAGTACTGCCAGCGGCACAAGGATTATCATCATGTAGCCAAGGCTCTGGCCATCTCCCACTACAATTGCTGTTACGGCTATCCCGACAAACATCAGGACGTAGAGAACAGTCGGCAACAGAAGCAGCAGGAAGTTGCTCACAATCAGACGGATCAGGCCGCCGCCAGCTTTGAACATCACATCCCATGCAACCCTGAATTTATCCAGCGTCGCGATCATCGGCTGGTCGATGTATGCCATGAACGCAAGAAACATGTATATCCCCATCAGTATATAAGGGATATACGAGATGACGATGACCAGGACATTGAGCAGAACCAGTGAGATGATCAGACCGATTTCTCCTCCTGAAGGCTGGCCGGTTCCTCCTGACATCCCCTCTCCGATTGCTATCAGCGGCGTATTTATCGCCATAATGATGAATTGCACAAGGAAACCATAGACTAGAGAAAATGCGAAATAGATGAGCAGCATCAGCAGACTGAGTTTGATGACCTTGCTGTAATTGCCTTTTTGGAAAGTGATGAAGACATCTTTGAACTTATAATCTTTCTGCCTGTAGGCACTTGCAAAGAACCTGAGAACACCGATGCTGATCGGGTAGATAACAAAGATTGAAATCAGCAGAATGACAAAGAACATCGGAAATATCCACAACAGTACCCATGCAGAATCGAAAAATGCCACAGGAGTCATCAGCAGTAATGCCACAACAATCAATGCCGCATAGATCAGAATGAACGTCAAAACAGTATGCCAGAATGTCTTCCCATGAAATCCGGAAGCATTCCGCTTATACGCAGACTGGTATTCGAACATAAAGTCACCCCTTCTCACACGAATTTTAATGCGGTGCTCCGACACGGATTCAGAAACGTTTCTTTTGTCACTGAATCTGTGCCAAACTCGCATTTTGTTTCTATTGTAATAGTACCATACCCTTACTATGATTGAATTATATATAAAATATTTATAATTATATTCCAAGGGGTGACAGATATGTCAGAACAAAAAAGCGGTGTTTCCCGCAAAGTACAGGCTTTCGGCTCATTTTTGAGCAGTATGATCATGCCGAACATCGCTGCCTTCATCGCCTGGGGTCTCATCACAGCCATGTTCATCGATGTCGGCTGGTTCCCGAACGAAGACCTCGCGACCATGGTCGATCCGATGATCGTCTACCTGCTGCCGCTTCTCATCGCCTACACGGGTGGCAAGCTCATCAGTGACGTACGGGGCGGTGTCGTCGGTGCGACGGCCACTATGGGTGTCATTGCGGCGTTCCCGGATTCTCCGATGCTGCTCGGGGCCATGGTCATGGGACCGCTCGGCGGGTATCTTATGAAACAGGTTGATGCGGTCCTCGTCCCAAGAATCCGCCAGGGTCTCGAGATGCTGGTCAATAACTTCTCGGCCGGTTTCCTTGCATTCTTTCTTGCATTGTTCGGTTACTATGGCCTTGGACCGGTTGTCTCTTGGCTCACGCAGCTGCTTGGCAGACTGGTCGATGTAATCGTCGATGCCGGGCTGCTGCCAATTGCCAGTATCTTCATCGAACCGGCAAAAGTGCTCTTTTTGAACAATGCGATCAACCACGGTGTACTGACACCGCTCGCATCTGAAGAAGTACGTGAAGTGGGCCGTTCAATCCTCTTCACACTGGAATCCAACCCAGGTCCAGGCTTCGGTATCCTTCTCGCCTATATGATATTCGGCAAAGGTACCGCACGCGCAACCGCACCGGGTGCTGCTATCATCCACTTCGTCGGCGGTATTCATGAGATATACTTCCCGTATATACTGATGAAACCGACACTCGTGATTGCTGCAATCCTCGGCGGTGCGTCAGGCATACTGACATTCTCACTGCTCGACTTCGGACTTTCAGGTCCCGCTGCACCAGGCAGTATCCTTGCTTACATCGCAATGACACCGCGCGGTGAATACTTGACGATGTTCCTCGGTGTACTGGCGGCAACACTCGTTTCATTCCTTGTCGCAGCAGCAATATTGAAATTTTCCAAACAGAAGGACGAGGCGGATCTCGAAGCGGCAACAGCACAGATGGAGGAATCCAAGGGCAAAAAGTCCTCTGTCGCCGGCTCCCTGACCAAAACGGAAGAAGCAGAAACGACTGAAGCCGGATTCGATTACAAGAACGTCGACAAGATCGTCTTTGCATGTGACGCAGGCATGGGTTCAAGTGCCATGGGCGCAGGCATGCTCAAGAACAAGTTCAAAAAAGCAGGTCTTGATATCGAAGTGACGAACTCCGCAATCAACCAGCTCAAGGGTGATGAGGACATCATCATCACGCAGAAAACTCTGACAGAACGCGCAGAGAATAAAGTTCCGACAGCAAAACACATTTCAGTCGACAACTTCCTCAACAGCCCGAAATACGATGAGCTGCTGGAAGACCTCAAAGAGGAACAGGGCCCAGCCCAAACGGAAGAGACTGCAGAAAGCGAGTCTGCCGGTTTCGATTATTCCAAAGTTGACAAGATCGTCTTTGCATGTGACGCAGGCATGGGTTCAAGTGCCATGGGTGCGGGTATGTTAAAGAATAAGTTCAAAAAAGCTGGACTCGATATCGACGTGACGAACTCCGCAATCAACCAGCTCAAAGGCGATGAAGACATCATCATCACGCAGAAAACTCTGACAGAGCGCGCAGAGAACAAAGTTCCGGATGCCAAGCACATTTCCGTGGACAACTTCCTCAACAGTCCGCATTACGACGAACTGACCGAGGAACTTAAAAAGCACCAATAATTAAATATCATTATATGAAGGGGTGTCATTATGATCAGTTCTCGGGAAAAGAAAATCATCAACGAGCTAATATATCATAATGACACCTTTATGCTTATTAAAGAACTTGCCGGGAAACTGGGTGTCTCATCCAGGACCGTACACAGGGAACTCAAAAATGTGAGGGAGACCCTCAGGAAGCTGAATATCGAGCTGATCAGTGAATACAAAAAAGGTGTCAAACTGGAACTTGCGCAGCTCGAAATCGAAGCGCTGACAAAATATATAACAGAAAATGCAGACAAGGACCTGAGTGGTGAAGAAAAGAAAGTGGCACTCATCTACAATCTTATGATCAACCCGGAGGGGCTCAAAAAAAGTGCCCTGGCCGTCGAACTCGGCGTGGGTGATCATACGGTCGATGAGCTCATCAATCAGATGGAAGACGACCTCCGCGCCTTCGGCCTTGAGATCAGGAAGATGCGTGCAATCGGTGTACAACTTGCAGGTGACCCGCTCGGCAAACAGAATTTTCTCGCCAGCATGATGATCAGCGAACTGAATTCAAACAGCATCTATTCCGTCATCGAGAATAACTTCGTCTTCAGTTCCCTGGTCAACAGTAAAGTCATCGGCATTCTGGAAGCGGACAATATATTCAAAGTGGAGCGGCTGCTCATGGATGAACTCGTCGTCCTCCCCTACACACTCACCGAGAATGCATATCTCAACCTGACACTCCATATCGTTCTTGCGATCGACCGTACGGAGCATGAACAGAATGTTTCCATCAAAGAGGAAATGAAAGAGGAGATGAAGGATTCGCAGGAGTTTGAAGTCTCCCGGTCACTGACGGAAAGAGTTCAGGATGAATTCGGCATAAAGTTCCCGGAAGAGGAAGTTTATTTCATAACTATGCATCTGAGGGGAAGCAAACGAAAGTCCCAGAGCGCCCTTGGCCAGGACTCCATCGAGAACGTGATCATCGCATTCATCGACCAGGTCAGCCGCGAGATGGATTATCCGTTCTATGCCTATCCTGAACTGAAGGATGGCCTGCTGCTTCACATCGAGCCGATGCTCCACCGCATGGATTCCGGCATCATTACTGTCAATCCACTTGTCGGAACGATAAAAGAGAATTATCCTGTCTTATTTGACGTTATCGGGGAGAAGTTCCGCCACTATTTCAACGGCAGGCAACTCGATGAGTCCGAAATCGGCTTTTTGACGATCCATTTCGGCGGCATCATGCATGCCAATCCAAGGATAGAGGTCACTACTGTCTGTTCAAGCGGTATCGGCACCAGCCGTATACTTGCCAATCAGCTCAAAACGAAGTTCAACAATCTGTACATCCGGCAGGAACTGTCCATATCCGAACTGTCCGACACGAAAATCCGTGAGGATGAACTCATTCTCAGCACTGTTCCGCTCGACATGGACGGCTATATACTGGTGAGTCCACTGCTCGATGAACATGATGAGAAGAAAATCACTGAAGCGATATCGAAGATCGGGTCGACAACTTATGACTACAGACCCCCGTCCGCGGTATCCGAACTTTCACGCGTCAACCCCGACCGGGTCATTCAGGCATCCGAGCTCTACCTCAACCGCACTTTCACAGAATCGGATACCCCTCTCGGGGCGATGGATTCCGTCAGGAATGTACTCGCGGAACGCTCTTCTTTGGAAAGACAAGCAGCTCTCGATACCATCCGCCGTCTGGATGAACGGTTTAAAATGACAGGTCATGTCATAGGGGAAGCCGGTTTTTCATATCCGCATATCAAGTCGCCGTTCATCCGCAGTCACCAGCTGATCATCGTCCATAATTCAGCCGGCATTACCGACAGGAATTATAATGGCGATGCAGTCACTGTGAATTATCAGATCATCCTCCTTATTCCGGAGGAGACACTCATATCAGATCTGATCAGTGAAATCAGCGTACTCCTGGGAGAACACCATGAAGATATCGGGGCATTGCTTAAAGAGCCATCCCTGCTGGATGATCTTTTCAAAAATTATATTCAAAATATTTATATGACAGGAAGGAATTGATAAACCATGTTGAAGAAAGAGAATATCGTACTGAACCAGACTGCAGAAGCCAAGGAAGATGTCATCAGACAGGCCGGCCAGCTCCTTGTCGATCAGGGAGCTGTGGAACCTGCCTATATCGATTCCATGCTCGCACGTGAGGAAGTTGTTTCCACTTTCATGGGCAACGGTCTCGCGATACCGCACGGCACGGATGAAGGTAAAACATCCGTCATCGAAAGCGGTCTGTCCCTGATACACGTACCCGGCGGTGTAGATTTTGATGGAAATGAAGCAAAGGTGATCCTCGGCATTGCCGGCAAGGAAAATGAGCATCTGGACATGCTTCAGAAAATTGCCGTACTGTTCTCCGATGAGGACAATGCAGAAAAAGTCATCAACGCATCTTCCGCTGATGAAATCATCTCACTCTTTGAAAACGAGGATATATAATTATGAAAGCAGTCCATTTTGGCGCAGGAAACATTGGCAGAGGGTTCATTGGCAAAGTATTGCACGATAATGGATATGAAGTCACTTTCGCAGATGTCAGCAAAGAAATCATCGATGCACTCAACGAAGATCATAGGTATACTGTGCATATCGCTGAGGAAAACGGCGCTTCCTACAACATCACAGACGTCAATGGCATTAACACAGCCGAAAATCCCGGGCAGCTGAAGCAGGCAATCCTGGAGGCGGATATCATCACAACCGCTGTTGGAGTGAATGTTCTACCGATCATCGGCAAAAGCATCGCCCCCCATCTGCCTCTGCGGCTTGAGGATCCTCGTCCGCTGAATATCATCGCATGTGAAAATGCTGTGATGGCCACAGACACACTCAAAGCAGCCATCATAGAAGAAACCGGGGAACTGGCGGGGCCGAATATCGGCTTCCCGAACTCCGCAGTGGACCGTATTGTGCCGGTACAGAAGAATGAGCGCATCCTTGATGTCAAAGTCGAGCCATTCTATGAATGGGTCATTGAAGAGACAGAGTGGAAGAGCAACAAACGTCTCGAAGGCCCTCTCTATGTGCGGGAACTGATGCCCTACATCGAGAGGAAACTGTTCACTGTCAATACGGGCCATGCCGCGATAGCCTATTATGGCAGGACCCTCGGCTATGACACTGTCTATGAAGCGATGACAGACAGTAAGGTCCAGAACTTCCTGAGCGACGTCCTTTCGGAAACGCTTGAGTATATCACTTCTGTTTACAGCTTTACTGCCAACGAGCAGAATGCCTACATTGAAAAAATCACAGAGCGCTTCACGAACCCTCATCTTTCAGATGACCTCAACCGTGTCGGCCGTGGCGTAATGAGAAAACTCGGCCCGAATGACAGGATCATCAAACCGCTCGTCCATCTTCACAATGAAGGAAAGAGCCACGGAGCATTATCAAAACTTGCATTATATGCAGTGAAGTTCGATAATGAGGAAGATCCGGAACAGATCGAAATGAATGAAATCATCGCCGATAAAGGGCTCCGGAGCTTCCTGATGGAGCACAGCGGCCTGAAACGCGATGTCACAGATGAAATCATAAATGCTCTACAGGCATAAAAAGGTCCGGCTGCTAAAGCAGCCGGACCTTTTCTTATACCCCCGTGAAGCCTATGCAAAACCGTATAACACAAATACATGCAAATGGAATATAACCATGTTACGTTGTTCTGAGTGAAGCATTATCATACTTTTCAAGGGGGTTGTTTACGAATGAATAAGAAGAAGGACGATCTGCAAAAAGACACGATTGACAATACAAAGAAAGCTCCGCTGACTACAAACCAGGGACTGCCGGTAAGCGAGGATGAATTTTCCCTGAAAAACGGCGAAAGAGGCCCCACCCTGATGGAGGATTTCCATTTCCGCGAAAAAATGACACACTTCGACCATGAACGTATTCCGGAACGCGTTGTACACGCCCGGGGATTCGGTGTCCACGGTGAATTCGAAGTCTATGATTCGCTGGAAAAGTATACCAAAGCGAAATTCCTGACAGAACCTGGCAAGAAGACGCCTGTATTCGTAAGGTTCTCCACAGTTGCCGGCAGCCGGGGTTCAATGGATATTCCCCGGGATGTGCGCGGATTCGCCACCAAATTCTATACTGACGAGGGGAACTACGACCTGGTGGCCAACAATATGCCGGTATTCTTCATGCAGGATGCCATCAAATTCCCGGATTTTGTGCATGCCGTCAAACCTGAACCGCATAATGAAATGCCACAGGCAGCTTCGGCGCACAACACTTTCTGGGACTGGGTTTCTGTAAATACGGAAAGTGCGCATATGGTGATGTGGCTCATGAGCGACCGCGCCATCCCGAGAAGCTTCAGCATGATGGAAGGTTTCGGCGTCCATACATTCAGGCTGGTAAACGCAGAAGGGAAGAGCCACTTCGTCAAATTCCACTGGAAACCAAAAGACGGCATGCATCAGGTGATGTGGGACGAAGCACAGATGATCAACGGCAAGAATATCGACTTCAACCGCCAGACTCTGTGGGAGAATATTGAGAAAGGCAATCCTGCAGTGTTTGAGTTGGGTATCCAGGTCATCGATGAAGAGGATGAGTTCAACATGGACTTCGATATTCTGGATCCGACCAAACTATGGCCCGAAGAAGACGTGCCGGTACAGATTGTCGGTAAGATGACTCTCAACCAGAATGTGGATAATTTCTTCGCAGAGACTGAACAGGTCGCTTTCCATCCGGGCAGTGTAGTCCCCGGCATCGATTTCACGAACGACCCGCTTTTGCAGGGTAGACTGTTCTCATACACCGATACTCAGCTGATCCGCCTCGGCGGGCCGAATTTCCATCAGCTGCCGATCAACCGTCCGATCTGCCCGTTCACCAACAACCAGCGTGACGGCTATAACCAGGTGTCCATCCACAAGGGGCAGACCGCCCATCATAAGAACTATATGAATGACAACCAGCCGGAACCCCTCAGTACAGAGGAAGGCGGTTATGAGCATTATCACGAAAAAGTCGAAGGCAGGAAAATACAGGCCAGAAGCGACAGCTTCAAAGACCATTTCAGCCAGGCAAAACTTTTCCTGAATTCCCTGTCAGAAACTGAAAAGCAGCATGTGTATGATGCATTCAGCTTCGAACTCGGCAAATGCGATGTGGAGATAAGGAAGCTTGCCATATCTGAGCTTCTGAACAAGATCGACCGTGATCTGACGGAATATGTCGCTGGCAGAATTGGTGTCGAAGTACCTCCTGAAGTGGAAGAGTCCACTTATGAGAAGAGTTCCCCTGCCCTGAGTATGATGAATACCAACTATTCCCTCAACACGCGCACTGTCGGTGTCATCATCATGAAGGATGTAGCAGAGGAAACATTGACAGAGACCAAGTCCAAACTGGAGGAAAAAGGACTCCAGCCGACCTTCATCTCCGATAACATATACAAGATCGGAAGCACGACACTCGACGCGACGTTCGATACCGTCCATTCCGTCCTGTTTGATTCAATGATCGTGATCAGCGGCAAACAACCGCTCCATGCGCCGGCGATAGAAAATCTCGAAATTGCCTACAAGCACAAGAAAGCAATCGGTTTGGTACAGATTCGGCCAGCATATTCGATTCCCTTTCATTCTCAGAAGATGCGAAAGGTGTCACGGATATAGAAAAAGATTTCGATGGCTTTCTGGACGATGTCAAACATCACAGAGTCTGGGACAGATAAACCCGAAAGTTCAGAGCCTCCCGTGAGGGAGGCTCTTTTTTATCTTAAAACTTAACATTACTGTCACACCATAAGCTTTGACCCGGCTGCAGTTTAAATGCTAAACTTAGTTTTGTTTCTTTTAGTTTAGCACCCTAAACTAATACTGGAGGTCCTGCCCGAAATGGATAAAAAACTGAAAATCATAGAGAACCTGCGCGATATTTACGGCTATGGATACACAGAGGTCTTTACCGAAGTCACCGACTCAATCACCGCCCGCCACATTTCCAGAACCCAGATGAATATCATCCAGCACATCTATCTGAACGGCTCTGCGACGCCGACGGAACTGGCAGAAGCGCTGAACGTACAGAAAAGTGCAGTCACCCACACTGTCAAAAAACTGGAGTATAAAAAACTTGTCACCGTCAAAGAGAATACGCTCATCAATGACAAACGTTCGAAGCTCGTGTTCATGACGGAGGATGCAAAAACCCTTCTCGAAGAATTTCTGGACAACATTCTGGTGAGAATCCGGTCGGATCTCGGCAGTCTGTCAAAAGACGAGACGGACAGACTGTATACCGCAACACTGACAATCCTGAAATACATACCTGGAGGCAATCAAAATGAAATACATTCTTAAATTCAAATGGCCGGTGACAGTGCTGATGATACTGTTTGCCGCGGTCACTTTCCTCATCTCCCCCAACCTGACCCAGCTTGCTACTGAAAAGGGTGATGTCCAGCTGTCTGATGAACAGCCGAGCGAACAGGCCCGTGTATTCCTCGAGGAATACGGGGAAGATAATGAAATGATGTCACTTGTCCTTGAATTCGAAGACAAAGTAAGTGACAACGAATCCGACATCAATGATTATATAGAAGAAATCAGCAGTATCGAAGGTGTTGACAATATCGTCAATCCGTTCAATCTTGCCGAAGAGATGCAAACGAATTTCATCAATGATGACAACGGCGTCATACTCATCCCGATGGAATACACCGGCCCGGTCAATGAAATCAGCAACGTGGCTGCCGAAGTCGAAGATCTGAATTCTACTGAGGCCAAAACATCGATAACTTCAAACGAACTGATACAAAATACTGTAGAACAGGATGCGATGGAAGGCATCCAGTCCACTGAAATGTTCACGGTCATCATCGTCATAGCAGTGCTCCTGATCATGTTCCGTTCAGTGGTGACACCGCTTGTACCTGTAGCTGTTGTCGGCCTGTCCTACCTGATCGGACAATCATTCGTCGGCTGGTTTGTCGAATGGTTCGGCTTTCCGGTCTCACCGCAGACACAGAGTTTCCTGATTGTCATACTGTTTGGTATCGGAACCGACTACTGTATACTGCTGCTCAACCGCTTCAAGGAAGAACTGCAGTTCCATGATAAGTATGAATCTGTGCTCCGCACATTCAAAACAGGCGGCAAGACTGTATTCATCAGCGGACTTTCCGGGGCGGTCGTATTCGGCGTCCTCTACTTCGCGAATTTTGAAATATACCGTTCGGCAGTCGGTGTGGCGATCGGCATAGTATTCCTGCTGCTGTCACTGTTTACAGTGCTGCCGATACTCATGCAGCTTCTTGGCCGTTACATTTTCTGGCCGAACATAAAAAAATCGGAATTCAATGAAAGCAGGCTGTGGACGCCGCTTGGCATCTTCTCACTGAAGTATCCGACCCGCATCATATTTACAGTCATCGCCATACTGATTGCCGTTGCGTTCTTCTACAATGATGAAGTGAACTATGATTCCCTCGAGGAACTGGATGATTCATATTCCGCAGTCCATGCGACCAATGTCGTAAGTGAAAATTTCGATGAAGGTCAGCTCTTCCCTGTGGAAGTCATCATCTCAAACGGCGGTGACCTTCTGACACCACAAAGCATGTCCAGACTGGAGGCTGTCGCTTCAACGGTGAGCAACATCGACGGTGTCAAAGAAGTACAGACGCTGACGCGTCCTTCGGGCGAGGCCATCGATGATTTCCTGGTCCGCAACCAGCTTGAACAGGCCAACAGCGGCATGAATGATATGACTGAAGGTCTTTCCGAGATTTCGGACGGACTCACCGAGGCGTCTGAAGGCATAGCCGCGAGTGAGATGGCCGGCGGTGACCTGAGCCAGCTCAACCAGGGCATAGACGATATCAACACAAGCATCAACCAGATCAGCACCTATATGGCTCAAACCGGTGACGCCCAGGGCGCATCCCAGCAGCTCGGACAGGTCCAGCAGGGACTCAGTACCATGTCAGAACAGGTTGCCGAAACCAATGAGCAGATGGCACAGCAGCAGGAAGCTGCCTCCGCCCAGATGGAAGAACTCAGCACCGGGCTCGAAGATGCCACAGCAGGCATCGATGAAATCCAGAGCGGCCTCGAGGAAGTTCAGACTCTGCTCGGCAATATAAATGATAACGAAGCAGTCGATCAGACAGGCATCCATGTACCGGAGGAATTCCTTGAAACAGACGGTGTCGACGATGCAGTCGACCAATACTCATTCGGCGATGATAAAGCGCTCAGAATGAACGTCGTCCTTGATGGGGACCCTTATTCACACGAATCCATGAACGTGCTCGATGACATCGAAAGTACCGTCAACAATGAACTTCAGAGACTCGGACGTGAAGATACGACCGCCTACTTCTCAGGGGTCACCAGCATGAACCGTGACCTCGATGAAATTTCAACGGACGACTACACACGCGTTGTCACGATTTTCATCGCGACACTGTTCGTCGTACTCGCTTTCGTGTTCAGATCACTGATTCTGCCGGTTACGATGATCGGCTCCATATTCGTCACGTATTTTGCGTCCCTCACCATTACACAATGGCTGCTCGGACTGTTCGGACTCGGAGATCTCAACTGGGCCGTACCGTTCTTCAGCCTGATCATATTTGCCGCACTCGGCATAGACTACTCGATATTCATCATCGACCGCTTCAGGGAGGAACTGGCAAATAAAAGCATCAGGGATGCAATAGAACATTCAATCAGGCGCATGGGTGTCACTGTCATCACAGCCGTAATCATCCTGTCGGGCACGTTCGCAGCACTGCTGCCATCCGGGATGATCATACTGATCCAGGTCGCGAGCATCATCATATTCGCCCTCTTGTTCTATGCATTCATTGTACTGCCGCTCCTCGTGCCGGCATTCGTCATCACTTTCCGCCGCGGAAACTGGTGGCCGTTCAGAATGCCCGGCGGCAAAGAACGTGAAGACAAGTTTAAAGACGAAGACTGAAGGGTATACTAAATACAGAAATGAGGAGTGAATCAATGCGACAGAAAAGTTCAGGCTTAGCTGCTGTACTCAGCTTTTTCATCACAGGTCTCGGCCAGATCTACAACGGTGAAATTTTCAAAGGCATCATTCTGATGCTGATACAGCTTGTAAACGGTGCTTTGACTGTAATACTGATAGGTTATCTGTTCCTGCCGATTGTATGGCTGTACGGCATCATCAACGCCTACCGTGCAGCTGAGCGTTATAACAGGATAAATCAGCGGAGATACGGCTGATAAGCAGGCATCCGATATAACGGATGCCTGCTTTTCGTTTTAAAGCATGGTTGTGCTGTGCTATAATTCCACTAAAGGATGTGTTAGAAAATGGAACTGTTCGGCCTTTTCGCAGGACTTGCCATCATCGGCATCCTGCTGCTCCTGTTTCTCTTCCTGCTCGGAATCATCAAATGGCTGCTGCAGGGGTTCTTCCTGTACCAGGTGGCCGATGCCAAAAATCTCGACCTGCCGATTCTTGGCTTCCTGCCTTTCGGCACCTTCTACCTGGGCGGCCAGATGTACGACGGTAATCTGACCCAAAAAGGACAGTTCAACCCGAAGACCATCGGATTGATATTTGCCATCGCCGGCATCATCGTCTACATCACGGGACTGTCCATCGGTGATATCGCCATTTCGTACATCATCATGGAATCCATCGCATTTCTGGGCATATTCAAAGCCTACTCCAGAAGCACGGGAGTGGCAGTGCTGCTTGCATTGCTCAATATCATCACAGCAGGCATTGCAGCCATCGTCATTCTCTTCCTCTACAGCCGCAGGCTTGCATCAGAACTCTCGGAT
>Ga0079226_10001959_pt1 | contig 15804 bp, 16 predicted proteins | sample Poulit2014_FD_76345 | JGI IMG/M metagenome (GOLD analysis project Ga0079226, IMG submission 76345) | Agricultural soil microbial communities from Georgia to study Nitrogen management - Poultry litter 2014 | ecosystem: Environmental > Terrestrial > Soil > Agricultural land | place: USA: Georgia...
CCACCAGCACAAACACGCCCAACACACACGCCCAACACACACGCCCGCCCGCGCCACACACACGGCCAAAAAAACACGCCCCGCGCCACATCGAACCACCACCAAACACCACCAAAACACCATGCGACCAGCAAAAATGCACACCGAAGGCAGGGGGGCACCCCGAACCCCGCCCCGCGCCCCCCTCCTGTTATAGCGCCTGCGGTTCGGTACGGGTCGGAAGTTTCTTGAAAAGGGTTTGCAGTACGGATTTGTAGGGTAGGGAATACGGCTCTGACCTGCGGTTTTGCATGTTTTGGGTAACTTTTCTCCTTGAAAAAATGCGCGGAGGTTCCCAGAAGTTTCGGGGTCATCGGGGCGGAAAGTCGCTGTTCAGCGCACCCCTCCATCGCTCCTATACAGGTCGGGGGCGGAGAGTCGTAACACGCCGACTTGTGCCTGTGCGCCACATCGACTACCATCGAGGCAGCAGCAAAGGAAGGAACAGCAAAATGAAGTGCAAGCACTGCAACGGGAGCATTGAAGTGACGATGGGGCGCCGCCCTACGTATTGCTCGGGCAAGTGCCGACAGGCCGCGTACAGGCTCCGCAAGGAGGAGGCTCGTGGCAGTATCCCTAAGGAGATGGCCGAGGCTCGTCGTTGGGTTCGCTGTGACGGCAAGGTCCCTACAGGCAAGGACGGTCGTCGCCTTCAGTGGAGCAAGGAGGAGAACTGGTTGACGTTCATGGAGGCGAAGAACGCCGACTATGGTGACGGCTTCGGTTTCATCATGGGCGACGGCTTCGGCGTCGTTGACTTGGATGACTGCTTCGAGGATGATGGTTCGCTTGCCCCGTTGGCGGCTCGTGTTCTTGAGGAGAATCCTGGGGCATGGGTTGAGCGTTCGGTGTCTGGGCAGGGGCTGCATGTGTGGGGTCGCATGAAGCACGCTGTGGGGTATCGCCAGGAGGGTATTGAGGTGTACTCGTTTGGCCGCTTTATCCGGGTGACTGGCAATGAGTTCCAGGCTGGGGGTGGTGTGTTGCCGGAGCTTCGGGTTTAGGGTTCTGGGGTTGTCTAGTGTGTGGTCTTGACTGAAACCCTCAACCTTTACTTGAGGCTTTTATGCAACATGTGTGTTGCGTAATTGTTTTTGCTACCCCCGTTCGGGGTGGTTTTGCTGGTTTCCCAAATTTTTTTCTTACGATTTTTTGACGACAGTTAACGTTTGTCTACAATCCCTTACTTCTCCCATTTTTGCGTATGCTACAATCAAAGATAGGTTCAACCTACAGGAGAACCGAGCACCGCATAGGTGCGCGTAAGCGTGACTAACGGTGAGAAGGGGAGCCAGTAGGACGAAGCAACAACAAACGTTGTTCCTTCACCTACCACTAACCAGTAACCTTACCTGGTAATCAGAAGGAAAATATTAATTTCCCTTCCTCATACTTCCTAGCCACCAGGGACAGTGAGTTACGGTGCCACAGTAGCAGGCTCCTCTCAATCAAGATTTTCTTTCTTCTTCTCTTCCTCTCTCCCCAGCCACTGACACACAGTGACGCAGGGGGTCACCGCGAGGCGAAGACCACGCCCGCTGCTAGCTTGACTCCGGTTGCGGACAGCTATGCCTAAAACCGGTTAGGCCGGACTTCGTTGCTGTCCTTGCCTTCTTGGCTTGGGGTTACTGCGAACCGTAACGTTACTGGTTCGTGGTGGTTTCAGAGAGAAAAGAAGGAGAATATTTTTTTATCTTTTCTGTGATTGGAGAGTTATGCCTGGTCCTGTCCCTAAGCGTTCTTCGCAGCGTCGTCGTCGTAATAAGGAGGGCGGCGAGGTTACTACCTTGTCGGTGTCTAATCCGTCTGTTGAGCAGCCTCCGGCTGATCCTACGTGGCCGGCGATTGTTACGGAGTGGTACACGTCCTTAGCCGAGTCTGCGCAGGCGCATTATTACGAGCCGTCTGATTGGCGTCACGCTGTCCTTGTTGCGGAGATCATGGCGCAGGAGTTCAACGCCTTGTATGAGACTGGTAAGCCGCTGCGCGCTATGCAGTTGCAGGTGATTTTTGCGGAGATGACGAACCTTATGACTACGGAGGGTGCTCGTCGTCGTCTTCGTCTTGAGGTGGAGCGTTCTAAGGCGGAGGACGCTAAGGAGGAGGCGGCTGTTGTGTCGATGATGGAGAAGTATAAGGAGGCGTTTTAGTTGGATGTTTCTGCGGAGATTGTGAAGGCTCGTGGTGAGCGGGTTGCTTCGGAGGCTGTGCGTGCGTCTGGTGATGTGTGTCGTGTGGTGTCGGAGCTTGTTGATGAGTTGACGATTGCGCAGTCGCGTGTGGAGTCGTTGAGGCGTCGTGTGGGGGTTCTTGAGGCTCGTCCTGTGGGGGATGTTGAGGAGTTGAAGGGTGAGTTGGCTGCGGCTCGGGAGGAGGCTGTGGCGTGGCGGGATATGTGGCGTAATGCTGTGTCCATGCTCGCTGCTGACGAGGAGCGGGTGAATAGGTTTATGGATACGGTGTTGGATTTGGTTTATGGAGAGGGCGTGTAGTTCCTTGTCGGATGGTGCTGTGAGGCGTGTTGCGGCTGCGGATAGGCTGGATACGTTGCCGGAGGGGGTGCCGGAGTTGACGTTGGGGTGGGAGGCGTTGGCTTGGTGTGCCCGGTATTTGCGGCACCCTGATGGGGCTAGGGAGGGTGAGCGTTGGCAGTTCACTCCTCGGCAGGCGAGGTTTGTTTTGTGGTGGTATGCGGTCGATGAGAGGGGGAATTGGCTGTTTGGTCATGGTGCTCGGCGGTTGAGTAAGGGGCCTATCGCGCATTCTGAACTGGTCTTCACTCCGTCTGGGTTCCGTCGTCATGGTGATCTTCGTATTGGCGATGAGGTGTTCGCTGTTGATGGGAGTATCACGGAGGTCATTGATCTTGGGGAGGAGGTTGTTGATGACACTTACCGGGTGACGTTTAGTGATGGCACTTCGGTTGTGTGTACTGGTTCGCACCGTTGGCCTGTTGATGTGTTTGTTGGCCGTGGTCCTCGTCGGCGTGAGATTCGCACGGTGAAGGAGATGTTGGAGGAGGGCCTTGTCTTTGAGCGTTCTTTGACTGGCCCTGGGGTGGCTCGTTTCATGTCGCTAGAGACTCCCCGTGTGGAGGGGGCTGGTCGATCTTTTGGGGGGCAGTCTGGTCGTTCTCGCACGATTGTGTCGATTGAGCCGGTTGCGGAGGAACCTGCTCGGTGCATTACGGTTGCGCACCCGTCTCACCAGTATCTCGTAGGCGAGGGTATGGTTCCTACGTGCAATTCCGGTAAGTCGCCCTGGGCTGCGGTTATGTCGTTGGTGGAGCTGTTGGCCCCGGTGCGGTTTGATCGTTTTGTTGAGGGGGTTCCTGGGGGTTGTGTGGGGCGTCCTGTGTCTATGCCGTTGGTGCAGGTTGCTGCGGCGTCGGCTTCGCAGACGGCTAATACGTTGTCGTATGTTCGTGCGCTGGTTGCTTCTTCGCCGGCGTTGTTGGCGGAGTATGATTTGGATGTTGGTAAGGAGAAGATTTACTCGAAGCCTGCTGGTGAGTTGACGATTATTACGTCGTCTGCTCATTCGGCGGAGGGTGCTCGTGCGACGTGTGTGATTGCGGACGAGTTGGAGCACTGGTTGCCGTCTAATGGTGGTACGGCGTTGCATTCGACGTTGAAGGCGAACTTGACTAAGACGGGTTCGCGGATGATTGAGACGTTGAACTCGTGGATTCCTGATGTGGGTTCGGCTGGGGAGGCTACGTTTAAGGCGTGGTGTGATATTGAGGATGGTCGTGCTCGGGATGTTGATCGGGGGATTTTGTATGATGCGGTGCAGGCTCCTCCTGGGATTGATTTGGCGGATGAGGAGTCTTTGAGGGGGGCGTTGGAGTTCGTGTATGCGGATTGTCCGTGGTCGTTGGAGCATTTGGATGCGATTATTTCGGATATTTATACGTCGCCGGATGCGTCTGCGGCTCGTCGTAAGTATTTGAATCAGAATGTGGCTTCGGATTATTCGTGGGTTGACCCGCAGGCGTGGGCTGCTTGTGCGGATTTGGAGCGGGCGGTCTCCTCGGAGGAGGAGGTTGTTCTATTCTTCGACGGGTCGTTGTCTCGTGATGCGACGGCTCTGGTGGGGTGTTGTGTTGAGGATGGGCACGTGTTCACGTTGGGGGTTTGGGAGCCTGGGAATGCGCATGGCCGGGGTTCTGGTCGTGTTAACCCGGAGGTTGTGGATGCGCGGGTTGAGTTTGCGTTTGAGAAGTATAATGTTGTGGCGTTTTTCGCTGATGTGCGTGAGTGGGAGGGGTTTGTGCATCATGTGTGGCCGGAGCGTTATCGGGATAGGTTGAGGGTTTGGGCTACTCCTCGGGGTGATTTGCCGGCTCCTATTGCGTGGGATATGCGTGGTAAGGTTAAGGAGTTCACTTTGGCTGCGGAGTTGGCGGAGTCGGAGATTCTTGAGGGGCGGTTTACGCATGATGGTCACCCGGATTTGGCTAATCATGTTCGTAATGCTCGTCGTTATGAGACTCGGTGGGGGATTTCTGTGGCGAAGGAGTCTAAGAATTCGTCGCAGAAGATTGACGCGTGTGTGGCTATGATTGGTGCGCGTCATGTTTGTCGTTTGGTTCGTGAGTCGTCGGTGTCGTCGATGACTTATGATGCGTTTTTCTTGTGAGTTTGGAGTTTTGTTTTGAAGGCTGCTGCTGCTTCTGATGCTGTTCGTAGTTTGTTGGGTGTTCATGTTGGGGAGGAGGTTCGTTGGTCTCGTATTGATCGGGCGGTGAAGGAGCCGTCGGAGGAGGCTATGCGGTCGATTTATGGTATTGATCGGTCTGGCCGTAATTATGCGCAGCAGATGCAGATTGCTCGGCAGTCGTTTAATCCTGTGCTTGAGTTGCTGTTGTCTACTTATGGGCAGTCGTTGAAGGTTGCTAACTATTTCTTGGCTGATGAGGGGGAGGGGGAGGGTCGTCGTCAGTCGGAGGCGTGGGAGTGGTGGCAGCGTAATCGTATGGATGGGCGGCAGACTGGGTTGCATCATTCGGCGTGTAAGTATGGGTTGGCTTATACGTCTGTGTTGCCGGCGGATATGTATCCTGCGCCGACGTTGGGTTCGGAGCCGGTGAAGGGCGCGTTGATTGGTACGCATAATCCTCGGAAGATGACGGCTGTGTTTTCGGAGTCGTGGGATATGTCGGAGTATCCGATTCTGGCGTTGCAGCATGTTGATAATGGTTTCCGTTTGTATGACGAGGAGTATGTGTACTTCTTCGGGGTGGAGCGGAAGCCGGAGACGGCGAAGCAGTGGTCGGAGAGGTATTACACGGCCCCGGATAATTTGAAGCTGATTGAGCGCCGTGCGCATGGGGTTGGGGTGACTCCGGTTGTCCGTTATCGGGATAAGATGATGACGGACGGCGAGGAGTCGTTCGGTATGATTGAGCCGATGATTGGTGTCGCTGATCGTATTAATCAGACGAACTTCCAGGAGGGCGTGGCTCGCATGTTCTCCGCGTTTAAGCAGCGTTACATCATTGGTTGGCAGCCGAAGTCGGAGGCCGAGGCGTTTAGGCAGAAGGCTTCGGATACGTGGTGGTTCCGGGACGAGAAGAACAAGGTTGGGGTTGGCCAGTTCGATGAGACTGACTTGGGCCAGTATGTGGGGTCTCGTCAGGCGATGGAGCAGGCGTTCGCCGCGTTGGGGCAGATGCCTGCGACGGTGATGGGCGCTTCGGCTATTTCTAATGTGTCTGCGGAGGGTTTGGCCGCGCTGGAGCGGTCGAAGGACGCGCAGGTGTCGGAGTTGCAGACTGCGCTTGGGGAGGCTCACGAGCAGACGTTCCGTTTGGCCGCGTTTGTGGCTGGGGATATGGATGCGGCGTATGACTTCGGTTCGGAGGTCGTGTGGGAGGACACGTCGGCGAAGTCGTTGGCCCAGGTGATTGACGCTTTGGGCAAGATGGCCGTGATGCTTGGGGTTCCTGTTGAGGAGCTGTGGCCGGAGATTCCTGGCTGGACGTCGCAGAAGGTTGCTCGTGTTCGTGCTGCCCGTGATGCCCAGTTTGACTTTGACCCGTTGGGGAAGTTTGGGCTTGGGGAGAGCGAGGAGGATTTGCTGAATCCTCCGGGTAACCCGTCTGGTAAGAAGCCTGCTACGCCGGCGGAGTTCGGCACTGGTTCCCCTGGTGGCGGTAAGGCTCGCACTAAGAGCGGGTTCTCGCAGATGCGGGATGGGGACGGCGACGGGGTTTACGGGGAGTAGTTCGTATGGTTGAGGCGATGTTGTTGTTCTTCGCCCTGTTGTTGCGGGCTTTCCGTGGGCGTGTGCGGGCGAGGGTTAGGTCGGTGCCTCGGACGGTGGAGGAGGCTAACCGGCTGGCTGTTGAGTTGTACCCGTTGGTGGTGGAGGCTAGGCAGGTGGCGTATAGGCAGCAGGCGATTGAGATTCGCCGTCATATGCAGTCGGTGTATGGGGTGAAGGTGAAGCCTGCCCCGCTTCGGGGGTTTTCTGTGCGGCCTGTATCTGATGCGGTGTTGCGCGCTGCGGGGATTACGGGCGGTTGGGATGGCCGGGTGGACACGGACTATGTGGAGGACGTGGATGGGGTTCTGGCGAAGCCTTTTGCCCCGTCGGTTCAGGAGGATAGGCCGGACAGTGTGGAGGAGTTCGTGCGTCGTGTGTCGTCGTCGCTGGAGCGTCATGTCCAGAATGCTGGGCGGGAGGCTGTGATTGATACGGCTGTGGGGCCTCCGGTTCCTCGTCAGGAGTTGGAGATCGAGGATGTTGTGCCCGACCCGGTGGAGACTGATGAGGGGTGGGAGGATTTTGAGGATGTGCCGACGATTGAGGACTATAAGCGGGAGCGGGAGGAGGCTCGTCGTCGTAGGCAGGCGCAGAATCGCCCGAAGGGTGTTGTGTTGGGGTGGGCGCGCGTGTTGGCTGGTGAGACGAACTGTGCGTTTTGTGCGATGTTGGCGTCTCGTGGGCCGGTGTATAAGTCTGGGGTAACGGCGGGGTTTGAGGCTCATGATGGTTGTGATTGTTCGGCTACGCTTGTGGTGAAGAATCAGCCGTGGGAGGGGGAGGCGGAGTGGCGTGCGTTGGAGGAGTTGTGGAGGGATGCTCGGGATAATCCTTCGGAGTATGAGTTGCGACGTGCGGAGTTTGGGCAGTTGGATTCTCCGATGAAGCGGTTTCGTTCTCGGTTTACGGCGCTTGATAGGGAGTTTAAGGATGAGGCGTTTAAGGCTCCGATGGTTCGGGAGGTTGAGGGTATTTTGGTTCGTCGTGGGTTGTGGAAGGAGCGTCGTGACGCTGCTTAGTACCCCCGTTTGGGTGTAGTTTGTCACATTTTTGAAACTCATTTGCGCATGGGTTTGCCCAGTTGGCGCGGATTGTTGACGTTTCCTTTTGTTTGTGTGGCCCACGATTTGCGGCACGCCTTGACCCGTGTGTTATAATCGTTTTGTAGCCAGCGAGAGAGGGTAACCTCCCCCGCCACCACTCTCTCCTCCCGTGCCTTTGAGGCCACGGGGGATGGCTACGTCCACCTCCTTCCCTCGACGGTGTTTCGCCCCGCGTTACATCGTTGCAGCCCCGGAACCTTCCCCCTTCCCTAGGGTTCCGGGAGCTTGGCCAAAGGTCCCCGCTGGTGCGGGGTGCCAACAAAGTTGGTGCGTGGAGGTTCGATTCCTCCCTTGGCCACTGGAGTCTGCCAGGCAATCGCCTGGTGTGACTCCGCTAGGGTCGCGGTAGCGGCCTGGGGCGCGGTTGGTCGCGCGCCCCACCTACCGCGAAGGTAGCACCGGGACTTGCAGCCCCACCCCCAAGACCTTGGGGCGCTACCCTCCCCGCGCTTGCGGTGCGGAAACATTGATGCAGGACATCCTAGGATTGCTCCAACGCCTTCCAGCTTGGAACATGGTGTCTCCTTCCTTCCAAGAAGAACCCCGCGCAGGCTATCCCCCTGTGCGGGGTTATTCTATGCAATAACGGGCCGACTAGCAGGGAGGCGCGGTGCAACCCCGCGCCCGGCCACTACCCCTATACGCCTCCAGGAGGGGCGCAGCGGGGCAACTAGGTAAACAACAAGCAACCCAGGAGGTTGACGTTGGCTAACGCCACTGAAAACAACGAGGCAGCAACCGAGCAGCAGGAGAGCAACACCACTCCCCCGCAGGACGCTCCCGCAGATAACGCCAACACGGACGACATCCCGGCTGACGTTCTACGCAAGCAGCTCGCGGACGCCCGCAAGGAAGCCGCCCGTTACCGCAACGAACGCAACGACCTCAAGGACGACGCCCAAGCTTGGCGAGACAAGCAGGAGGCGGAGAAGTCCGAGATCGAGCGACTCCAGGAGCAAAACGCCGCCAACGAGCAGCGCCTCGCCGAGGTAGAAGCTGAACGGCTGAAGCTCACCGTCGCTCACTCCTACGGCCTGGAGCCGGACGACGTTGCGCTTCTCGGCAGTGGCGACAAGGAAGCCCTGGAGGCGCGAGCCGCCCGGATTTCCGAACTGTACAAGAAGGCAGCACCCCAGCACGCCGCACCGAACGGGCGACCACTGGAATCCGTGCGCTCCGGTGCCGGCGAAGCCGAGGAGAAGCCTGACAACGCCTATCCATCTAACTGGATTTAAATAAGCTAGGAGCACATTATGGCTACCACTGCCGTGCATTACACCCCTGGCGCGCAGGTCACGATTAAGGCGGGTGCGGACCTTACCGCTGGCACCTTCGTCAAGATCAGCGCGTCCTGGGATGACCGTCGTAACCCGGTTGTTACCCCCGCAGCAGCCGCAGACACCCCGTTCGGCTTTGTCCGCAACGACACGGAAAAGGACGACTACGTGACCGTCTACCGTGGCAAGTACATCGCCGACTTCGTTGCCGAGGGCAGCATTAAGGGCGGCGCTGCTGTCGCTATCGGCGCAGCGGGCAAGGTCAAGACCGCCGCCGAAGGCGCTACCGCCGTTGGTATCGCAACCGCCGACGCCAGCAACGGTTACGTCTCCGTTGCTGTGAACTAGACAAGGAGCGTAACTTATGGCTGAAGCACAGAAGTTCCTTTCCGCCGAGTTCCCTGGGAATATTCACCAGAACGCGGACGGCGGAATCACTGTTGAGCAGATGCTCAACGAACCTACCCGTATCTCCCGATACGTCACCGAGAAGATCAGCGATGACCTTCTCTCGGAGTACCTGTACTCCTCCACCACGACTTCCGGTGGCGCGCTGATTTTCAACCAGCTGCTCGGCGCTAGCCCGGCTGCTTCCGAGAAGCGCACCGGCGTGATTGCGCCTGGCGGCGAGTTCCCGACCATCGACAACATCGACGTCGAGGAGCAGTTCGTCAAGGTCCGCAAGATCGGTGGCAAGGTCGGTATCACCGACGAGGCGGTTAAGCGTAACGATTCCCGTTACCTGAACCAGGAGCTTATGCGCCTGGCGAACCGCATGAAGCTGGACCTTGAGTCCGACGCCGTGGCGGCCTTCGATAAGGCTATGGAAGCCATTGGCGACAACGCCCTGCGGTTCCAGTCCACCGGCTGGGCCGCGAAGACTAAGGTCAAGGCTGCCGATAAGGTCGCTGCTGACTCCATCGAGGCGGACCTCCTGAAGCTCCGTCTTGAGACTCAGAAGCAGGACCTGGGCTACAACTTCTCCACCCTGCTCATTAACCCGGAGGACCACTTCAACCTGTCCCTGGTTGCCGGTATCGGCATGGAGCAGGAGTTCGTTGGCCGTTTCGGTTGGACGATTAAGGCCACCAACCGCGTCGAGAAGGGTTCGGCTTACCTGGTCGCCCCGAAGCAGGTTGGTGTCATCGGCGTTGAGTCCCCGGTATCCACCGAGACCTGGCGCGAGGCTAAGTTCCAGGAGTCCTACACCCAGACCTGGGCTACGGTCGCTCACGCTATCACCGACCCGCTGGCTATCATGAAGCTGGAAGGCCTGGCAGCCTAATGGCCTTCGCGACAGTTGAGGATTACGAGTCACTGTCGCCTGCCCCTGTCCCCGAGGGGCAGGAGGCTCTCATTGAGAAGCGCCTTGAAGCTGCGTCTGTGTGGCTTTACAACCTGTACCCGCAGATACCGGAGCACCCGGAAGGCCGACTGGCGGTGACGCTGGAGACCATCGTTTGCTCGATGGTGCGCCGCGCCCTGAACACGGCTGATACCGAGGGGTACTCACAGTACAATGAGACTGCGGGCACGTTCTCGGTTGGGTTCCGTTCCGATGGGCAGGGAAACTTCTTCCTGTACCGGGCGGAGCGCGAGCAGATCGAGTCCGCGCTTGGCGCGATTTCCGGTACGGCTGGTTCGTTTGAGGCGTTCTGCTAGACCCCCGCTTGAAAGGCAGGTGCCGTGTTACGTTTCCACGGGCATGAGTATGTGACTGTCGAGCGGCCCGCCGAGAGGCGTTCCCGTCATGGAGATAGGAGCGCATTCACTACTTTCACTGCTGGCCCTTGCTCCGTGGCCTGGTCCACCGCCTGGTCGTCGGTGAACGAGGTTAATAAGTATCCGATTGAGGCGACGAACCGTGATGTGAGTTTGTTCTTCACCCATGAGCCGGACATTAAGTTCGACGACCGGGTGATCTTTGAGAACAAGAACCGTTACCGTGTTGTGGCTATTGAGCCGTGGCGGTCTCGCGCGTCTGGTCGTCTCATGGGGGTTGAGGTTCGCGTATCCGGCATGGAGACGGGGGGTGCCTCGTAGTGGCAGTCACGAAGTTTAGGTACCTCCGCGAGGGTGTCCGCAAGCTGGCGGTCGCGCCGGAGACGAAGGAGATTCTTCGCGAAGGGGCTACCCAGATGCTTCCGGGGGCTGTGGCTTCTCTGGGGCATGACACTGGGGCGCTGCGGAAGTCGGCGCACGTGACGACCAGAATCTATAAGGGTAAGGTCATGCGCGCCCACACGGCGTACATCATTGTCGATGGTGTTAGGCCTGAAGACCCTGGCACCAAGGGCAGCCCGTTCCGTCTCCAGTCTCACGCCGCGTACCACGAGGCGGAGACCGGGAACCTGCGGAATTTCCTGGCGCGCACCCACGCGTCCGTGGGGTCGAAGCATCTCATTGCAGATGCGGTGCAAGACCTTTCGTCTCGGAAGCCTCCGCCGCCGGGGGCGAAGAAGGCAGCGGAGGCGAGCGAGAACGCCCGCCGCGCGAACCGTAAGCCAGTGACAAGAAAGTAAGCGTATGCCCTTCATTTTCCCTATCAAGTCCACGTTCCGGGACGTTGAGGACATCGTATGCGATTACCTCGACAGCATCCTCTCCGAGGTCACCCCCCAGGTCTCGTCCTACACGTTCTTGCCGGACGAGCTGGACGAGATTCTGAACGACGAGCGCCAGGGTGCCGTCGTCCTTGTCACAAGGGTTGGTGGGGCTTCGGACTACGGGTCCGGGGCAACGACGGACACGGCTGCTATCTCCTTGTCGGTGTTCTCCAACACGCGAGCCGACTCATGGAGCCTGGTGAGCTACATTCGCCAGCGCCTGTATGACGACTCCTCGGGGTTCTTCGTCGGTGACGCCCGCGTCACGAAGGTTGACGAGACGACCGGGCCGTTCGACCAGCCGTTTGACGACCCGCTGCGACGGGTCGCGACCTTCTACTTCAATATCACAGTCCGCCGCAATACGCGGTAGGGCTCAACTTTTCGCAAAGGAGCGAACTGTATGACTACTTTCTCCAAGCTCAAGGGCAAGCAGGATAGCCTGCTTTTTGCGGCGCTTGACTGCCTCGTCCTGATTAAGCCATACGATGGCACCTTCCCGGAGGCCATCACAGAGGCTGATGGCTCTCTGCGCGACCTGTACTCCGAGGGCTTCCGCACCATCGGTGAGTTCCAGAAGTCCGAGGGCGTCGGCCTGACTTTCGACAAGGAAGTTGACGGCCCGGAGGGCTACGGCTCCCGTGGTAAGCGCCGGTACATCATCTCCTCCGAGGGCATTAACCTGTCCGTCACCGCGCAGGAGCACCGACTGTCCACCCTGGGTATCGTGTACGACGCGAACACCAAGGAACTGGTCGAGGCCGGCCAGGGCAACCAGGCGGACGGCGGCTTCATTCTGAAGAAGAACCGCGCAGCCCGACTGCCGGAGTACACCGTCGTCGTCATCGGCCTGGATGGTGACCCGGGCCAGGAGATTTACCCGGTCTGGATTATCCCGAAGATGACCATGACCAACACGGGTGACGTCTCCCTGTCTGACTCTGAGACCATCGCTTTCCAGCTCCAGTTCGAGGGCACCGAGTCCGCCGAGTACGACTCCCTGTACGGCTTCGGCTACGTCGGCCCGGGCATGAAGGATGGCAAGGTCTTCGAGCTGATGGCTGGCACCGAGGAGGCCCCGGGCGGCACTGGCACCGAGGAGGCCCCGGGCGGCACTGGCGACGACCAGGAGTCCGGCGAAGAGGGCTGAAGCGGCGGAACCGGACGCGAGGATGATTCTCCTGGCGTCGCGGACGACACCGAAGTCACCCCCGGGGTTGACGACAACGCCGGCGAGTCCGGCGAAGAGGGCGGCGTAGCGCCGTAGCCCCTCATGGCCCACGGGTTTTTCTTGGCAGACCGCCCGTGGGCCAACCCCCTAATGGTCTGCCTACCCTAGCTTTCACACTTTTTTCGTACCTAAGGAGTCTGCCAACTCATGTCTACCGCTAAGAATACTAAGAACACCGCAGCGCAGAAGGCCGCTAAGTTCTCGCGCCTTCGCCAGCGAGCAATTGATTCCGGCCTCGTTCGTGGCCAGGACGTCAAGTCCGCCGAGGATTACGTGCTCGGAGCCGATCTGGGCTTCGACCCGGAGATTCGCGTCACCGCACCATCCCTCGAAGACATGCTCGTGATTCAGCAGGCCGCCCAGAGCGGCGGGGCATGGGACCTGGCACTGGCCCTGTTTGGGTACGACGACGCGCGCCGCATCGTGGCTGTGCTTGACGAGAACCTTGACGGCAACGCCGCGTCCCAGACGCTGGTCGGCATCGTCATCGACGTCACCGAGCACTTCTACGGGCCGGACGCGCTGACTACCCCGGAGGGGTTTACGTCGCGGCTGTAATCATCGGGTCGAGGGACAAGGAGATCAGGTGGGATTTGCACCACTACCTTGGCCTCGACCTTGACGATTGGCTGAAAGGGTGGAGGTCGTGGGAGGACTTAATGTACTTCCTTGACAACATGCCGCAGGGGTCGCATTACTGGGCTGCCCGCATGTCCGACAAGGACATGGCCGAGGCGATTCTTGATGTGTCCGAAGGCGGGTCTGTCAAGGCCCCCACTACTCCCCCTTTGCTCGGATGGACGTCGGAGATCGAGGCGTTAACGAACATTCTCGATATGCAGAACATTTCTCTGCACGCCCATGCCGGGGATAGTAAGGGCTTTAAGCCGCAGCCCCGACCGGAGACCGCCCTAGACATTGTGAAGCGCGAACGCAAGGACAAGAAGATGAGCGCCGTTGAGGCGCGGTTAGCCGGAAAGGGTTAAGCAATTGGCAGGCAGAAGCTACCGTGTAGGTACAGCCTCAATCGCGGTAAAGCCCGATTTTAAATATTTCCAGCAGCGAACTAATGCTGCTATCCGCAAGCATGAGAAGAGTATCCGCGATCTTCATGTGAAGGTTGAGCCGGATACCCGCGAGCTTGACCGGTTCAGGGCGTCCCTGGCGATGGAGAACTTGAGTCTCCGTATCACTCCTGTGGTGGATTGGGATAAGTTCTGGGCCGAGGTTCGGGCTGTCACGTCGCTGGCGAAAACCCAGATCGACTTCAGCGCGAACCTTGACGACGCTAACGCTAAGCGTAAGCTTAGGGAGTTGAGTCGTGGGCGCGACGCGAGCCTTGATGCCGAAGTATCGACCGCCCGCGCGCAGGCGGAGCTTGCGGCGTTGTCGCGAGACCGTTTGGCGACGGTTCGCGTCAAGCTCATGGGCCTGAAGAAGGCGCAGCGTGACCTGAACACGCTGGCCCGTGATTACACGCTCCGCCTGAACGTTGACTACGACGACACGAAGATGAACGCTCTCCAGAATGAGCGTATCGCGCACCGCCGTGCCGATGTTGCGGTGAACCTTTTGGGCGTGTCGATGGCCGAGGCTCGCCTGGACGCCCTATCTCGCGACCGTGTGGTCAATATCACCACGTCGCTTGAGGGGAAGATTCTCGATCCCTACGACCTGCGGAAGGTTCCGCAGCTCCCGGTCAAGCTCAACCCTATGTTCAAGGAGCTTGTTCGGGACATTAAGGCGTGGTCTAAGGCCGTGAAGCCGCAGATCGACGTCGGTTTCAACCTTCAGGGCACGGCGACGGCCCGCGCCGAGCTGGCGGAACTCACCCGAACCGAGACGAAGAACGTCAAGGTTAAGGTTGACCAGACCCACCTCCAGCGCGCTGCCGCCCAGATGCGTTCGCGCCTGGAGTCGATGGGTGAGGCCGCGTGGAGCGCCACCACACTGGCCGCGAAGCTGTCTGCGGTTGGTTTGGCCGCTTCGGGCGCGGTGCCCGAGGTTGCTGCCCTAACCAGGGAGATCGGCCATATCGGGAAGATCGCGAACTTCGCGCCCGCTATCGTTAACTCCTTCGCCCAGATCGGCGCGGCGGCAGCTGTCGGCCTGGGCGGACTGGGTACCCACTTCGAAGACCTGATGTCGGCCTACGAGGACCTTGAGGACGGCCCGCCCGAGGGGCTGAACGACATCGACGCCGCCCTGTGGGGCCTGGGGGAGAACACAAAGGAAGCCATGAAGGCCGTTGGCGGTCTTCGTGGTGAGTTTAAGGACCTCCAGAACGTTGCCCGCGAGGCGCTGGCGAACGGCCTTGGCCCGGAGATGGAGAAGCTCTCCGAGAAGTATCTCCCGGCGATGAAGGACTATACCCGCGCCATTAACACGGACCTTAACCAGATGGTCCGCGTGTGGGGGCAGTTCCGCCGCAGTGGCGACGGCTTCCGGGATACGCGCACCCAGCTGGCCGCGTCCCGGCAGCTGATGTTCGAGTTCACCAACGCGGCCCGCTACACCATGTACGCATGGAACGACATGGCCACGGTCGGTTCGGCGTTCATGCCTCGCATGGGGCGCTGGCTGTCTAATGGTGCCCGTGGCTGGGCGGAGTGGGCGCGCGAGGCCCGCAACTCTGGTGAGATGATGCGCGGCATGGAGCGCGCTCTCACCGCGACCCGTAACGTTGGCATGGTTACGGCTGGCGCATTCTCTGTGCTGTCGAGTGTGTTCCGCGCGGCTTCGGGTGACGCGGATAGGCTCACCGACCGCATGGTCCGCAACATGAACGCCACACGGGAGTGGGCTAAGTCTGCCCAGGGGCAGGCGCAGATGTCCGAGTTCTTCCGCCACGCCACTATCGCGGGTGACGAGTTCTCCGCGACGATGAAGACCATTGCCGGCGTGTTCGTGAACGACCTCACCCCTGTCCTTTCAGCATTCCTGAAGGGCATGGGGCCGGGCCTGCGCATCGGCATTGAGGCGATTGGCGAGGGTATCCGCTCGCTTGAGAAGTCCGCACATTCGGCTGGCGAGGTTGTTGGCCGGTTCTTCATGGGCTTCCAGGCGTGGGGCGTCCCCCTGTACCCGCTGGTCAATACGGTGCTTCCGTCTTTGATGAAGCTACTGTCTGGGCTTGCGCCGGTGATTGGTGCTCTGGCTGGCCCGATTGGTTCGCTAATTATTGCGCAGACCGCTGCGCATAAGATGGCCCCGTTCCTGAGCGCCCTTGACCACCTGATGTCCCGTAAGTACGGCAAGCTGATCTTTGGCTTCTCGTC
>Ga0079226_10001961_pt1 | contig 15802 bp, 15 predicted proteins | sample Poulit2014_FD_76345 | JGI IMG/M metagenome (GOLD analysis project Ga0079226, IMG submission 76345) | Agricultural soil microbial communities from Georgia to study Nitrogen management - Poultry litter 2014 | ecosystem: Environmental > Terrestrial > Soil > Agricultural land | place: USA: Georgia...
AAGGCCGCGCTTATTGCTTGGTACCAACAGGCGGCTAAACCATTATTTACGGCGGTTGTGGACGAGCATTTCGCTTATTTTTCCCGCTTGGGATATCAACGCCCTAAACTGTATATTAAAAACATGAAAACCCGTTGGGGTTCTATGTCTAGCCGCGGCAACATGAGCCTGAATGTGGCTTTGGTGCAACTGCCTATGCTGTGCATTCACCATATTGTGGTGCATGAGCTGTGCCATTTGGTGCATATGAACCATAGTGGGGCTTTTTATGCCTTGCTAGAGGCACGTTTTCCACGTTGGCGTGAAGCCGATGCAATAATGAAAAATGCGGTGTTATTACCGTTGGTAGATTCAGTTAGCTAATTGTTCTTGCAGCCATGCTGAAATATCGTGCAGTTGCTCGATACATACTTGGTGCTCCATGGGGTAATGGCTATAGCGGGGCTGATAACCCATGCTAGTTAGGGCTGTTAAGGCTTCCCGGCCCATGGCTTCAGGCACTACGCCATCTTGGCTGCCATGCATGATATAAACTGGCATGTTGGGGTGTAGGGCTTCGGCGGGCAGTGTTTGGGGAATGGGCAAGTAAGTGGAAAGGGTAAGCAAGCCACCTAACTGTTGCGGGTAACCAAGCGCTGCGTGGTAAGCCACTGCCCCACCTTGGGAAAAACCCGCAAGAAAAATGTGTTGGGCGGGAATGCCGCGCTGCATTTCTTGCTCAATAAGAAAACGTATGTTGGCTACCGATTCAGCGAACTGCTCTTCGTTAATACTGCGTGCGTTGGTGCCCATAGCCAAAATGTCGTACCAAGAGGGCATCACATAACCGTTGTTTACCGTTACTGGTTGTTCAGGTGCATGGGGGAAAATAAAGCGTACGGCTAATTGTGTTGGTAGTTTTAGCTCGGGCACTACGGGTTGAAAATCGTTGCCGCTGGCACCCAAGCCATGCAGCCAAATAACACTTGCGGTAGCGGTGCCTTTAGGGGCAAGTTCGATATAAGCTAAGGGGTTCATGGTTATACCTTTAGTTGGTTTCGGTGGCTACGATAATGCGAATGGCTGCCAGTTCACAGGTGGTTTGTTCCAAGTGCTCGGTGAGCGCACGGGTTTGTGCTTCTAAAAAAGCTACTTCCTCGGGGCGCACCGCTGGGTTTACTGCTTGTAGTGCTTTTAGGCGAGCGGTTTCATTTTGTTGGTGGGCCAACATAGCGGCTAATGCCTGTTCTTTTAGTGCGCTTGCCTTTGGCTGCACCATAGCTTGGTTTTTCTCTAATACGTCGGCCAACACATCCTCTTGGCTTTCCACAATGCGGCGGGCTAAGGCACGATCAGCTTTCACACATTGGCTGCTGAGTTGTTCATGGTTTACCGCAGCGCTCATATCTTGGCCGTTGGCGTTCAGCAAGCTGCGCAAAACTGTGCTGGGTAAAAAGCGCTCCACTTGTAAGTATTGTGGCGCTGCACAGTGCACTTGGTAGAAGGCCTCCACCAATAAGGTGCCAGCGGGGATACGCTTGTTTTTTAATAGTGCGACACTGGCTTTGCCGCGGTCTTCGCTAAGCACTAAATCGATGGCGCCCGTTACCATGGGGTGCTCCCAAGTGAGAAATTGCCAATCATCACGGCTTAGGGCTGTGGCCCGATCAGTGGTAACAGTAACACCTTCATCGGGTAGGCCTGGGAAGCTGGTTACCATGTGGTTACCGGGGCGCAAAATCATGGTGTGCTCTGATTGTTCTTCGGCTTCCACGCCAAAACGTTCAAATGCCAATTGCATGAAATCATTTGGTGTGTTTTGGTCTGCCTCTTGAAGCGCTTGGATGAGTTCTTGTGCTTTGTCTTCATGGTAGCTGTTAAGTTCTAGTAAACGGTCGCGCCCTTGATCAAGTTGGGTGTGTAAAGCTGCAGCCGCACTTTGGGTGGCGGCCACTAAGTGGTCGCTAAGGTGGTGCTCATGGGGTGCGTGCAAGGCATCAAGTAAAGGTTCTAATGTGGCGTCTAGCACTTGTAGCCCCGCAGGGTTCGTGTAAGTGAACGCTTGCATTCCTTCGTTGTACCAACGGAACAAGACATTTTGCGCGTGATCGGCAAAATAAGGCACGTGCAAGTAAATATCGCTGCCTTGGCCGATGCGATCTAGGCGGCCGATGCGTTGCTCTAATAGATCAGGGTTGCGGGGTAAATCAAATAGCACTAGATGTTTAGCAAACTGGAAATTACGGCCTTCGCTACCAATTTCAGAGCAAATAAGCGCCTGCGCCCCGTCTACTGGGTCGGCAAAATAGGCGGCGGCGCGGTCTCGGCTAATGAGGTCCATGTGCTCGTGGAACACACCAATGTTCATGCCTTGTTGGTAGCTTAGCCAGCTGTGTAAATCCATTGCTGTTTCGCGGCGGGCGCAAATAATGAGTATTTTTTCGTTACGTTGCTGTTTTAAAAATTGCGTTAGCCAAGCCACTTTTGGGTCGTGTTGGCACCAGCTGTCATCACTTACCAAGCTTTCCGGTAAAAGCTTGGTGTGTTGAGCGTCTTTGTCTGCGTAAAAAGCAGGATATTCTAATGCCACTGCATGTAAATGGCGTTTCGGGAAGCCCTGAATATGTTGGCGGGTATTTCTAAATAGCACGCGGCCAGTGCCGCTGCGGTCTAATAATTCACGGGTTAGCTGCTGGGCATCATATTGCTCTATCTGGGTGTTTGGTAGATAAAACGCGAGTGCCTTTAATAATTCAGCGCTGTAGGGCTGGCTGCTTTGTATTTGTTCCACTAATTGCGCAATGTGTTCGTATTGGTGTTGCTCTTCGGCAAATGTGGCTAGGCTAGAAAAACGGGCTGGGTCCAAAAGGTGTAAGCGGGCGAAGTGCGCTTCGATGCCTAGTTGTTCAGGTGTTGCGGTGAGTAAAAGTAAGCCCTTACTAGCGGCTGCAAGTTGTTCTACTCGTTGATAAGCCTCGCTAGGAGCATCTTCTTTCCAGTCTAAATGGTGCGCTTCGTCCACAACCACTAAGTCCCATTCTGCATCGAGCAGTTGATGCATGTTAGCTGTTAGTAAAAACTCGGTACTGCACAAAATTAGTTGCTGAGTGAGGTAGGGGTTTTCACCATTAATGGCTTCGCCCTGTTCTTCGGCGATGATTTCCGCCAGCATTTCTTTCACGTCTTGTTCGGGTTTCATGGCCGCAAGGCGTGCTTCGTCAAAAATACTAAAGTGCAGGTTAAAGCGGCGTACCATTTCCACAAACCATTGGTGTACGAGTGGTTTGGGCACCACAATAAGTACTCGCTTTGCCCTGTGGGTGTGCAGTTGTTGGTGGATAATAAGGCCGGCTTCAATGGTTTTACCTAGGCCCACTTCATCGGCAAGTAGTACCCGTGGGGCAAAACGTTGTGCCACATTATCTGCGATGTAAAGTTGGTGGCCAATAAGATCAACACGAGGGCCGCGTAAGCCTAGTACAGGAGAATTTTCTGTGGTGTGTTTCGCCTTTAGTGCAGCCACGCGCATTTCAAACCAGCGGTTAGTGTCTAGCTGTTTAGAAAACAGGCGCTCTTCCACAGCACTTAGCGCGATATAAAAACCAAGATGGCTTTCTTGCACTTCGCGTGTGGTTTCCGGTGCATCCGCAGGGTGGGCAATGTAGGTAACTAGGCCTTGTTGTTCATAAAGGCTCTGTACCACTAAGGTGTCGCCATCCACCGTTTCGATGGTTTTGCCTTCGCTGAAAACAATGCGAGAAAGCGGGGCATTGGTTTTGGCATATGTGCGCTCTTCATCGCCTGCGGGGTAGAAAATGGTTACTAGACGAAAATCTAGGTTTACTACAATGCCTAGCCCTAATTCTGTTTCTGTTTCGCTAATCCAACGTTGGCCAATGGCAAATTCATTCATGAAAACAACCTATACAGTAATCGGTTAAGCGCGTATCTGCACCGTGGGGGCAGATTATACGGTAAAAAACATGTGCTATCAGTGTTAGCTGCTTGTTTTTAGTGGGAAGTGGGTGAAAGAGACAGCTGCCAAACCCGTACGCATAAATTGGCGTAGGTTAGGGTGCGATGTGCCTGATGGAGAGGCAAGTACCTGTTGGTAATGTTCACCGAAACATAAGAGTGTTTGTTCTTGGCTTAGAGAGTGCAAGGTGGCAAAGGCAAAAATAAGGCATGAACCTTCGTTTTCAGCGGCGGCATTATGCAAAGGGCCATTTTTAAATGCCGTGGGTGCATAGTAATAGTGCGCTTTAATGGTTGCTAGCACTTCGGCAAAGCAAAGGTTTTTTTGTTGTTGCCGAAGTGCGGTTAATAATGCGTTAAGAGGCATCGTCTTCAATAATTGGTTTTTCGGTGGTGGCGCTTGGTGCTGCTGTGGGTGGTGCCATTAACGGGTTACAGTTTTTAATTTTTACGCGGCCTTCAAGTACACTACCGCGGGAAAACTCACCAAAAATACATTCGTTTTTTACTGGGTCGTAGTTTTCGATCCATAGGTTGTCACCTTTCCAAGTGGCTTGCATGTGCATGTGGCCTTCAGGAATATGTACGTTCATGGTGCCGCCCCAACGTTTCACAAACATTTGCTCGAAGTAAAAATAATAGGTAGCTGTACCTACAATTAGCAAAATGATGCTGATAATGGTGGCAGGTTTCCACCAGCCTTTATAAGCACCAAGGCCAAACAAAGTGGCAAAGATAAGGCCAACAAGTAACAACCAATAAAGATAAGTAATCATAATGTATGCTCTGGCTAAGGTAAGTTTGTTGTTTGGTGTGGCTAGTTTAGCAAGCGCTAGCATAAATCATAGGGGTTTTTAGGCGTGCATAGGCCGGATGAGCAGTGGTGGGTGTATATTTTACGTTGTGCCGATGGCAGTTTGTACACGGGCATTTGTACAGATCTTGAACGGCGTTTGCATGAGCACAACCATAGTGCGAAAGGGGCGCGTTATACGCGTGCTCGCCGGCCGGTGGCGTTAGTTTATCAAGAACCACAAACGTCACGCTCTATGGCCAGCCAGCGCGAAGCTGCAATAAAAAAATTACGCCGCGAACAGAAATTGGCGTTATTTTCTTAGGCATAAAAAAACCCCGCACAAGGCGGGGTTTTTCAGCATAACGGTTCTGAATTATTCAGGAACAACGTTAGCTGCTTGAGGGCCTTTGGGGCCATCTTGGATCTCGTAAGTCACTTTCTGACCTTCAGCGAGAGTTTTGAAACCAGAAGATTGAATCGCGCTGAAGTGTACGAATACGTCTGCGCCGCCGTCGTCCTGAGTAATGAAACCAAAACCTTTGGACTCGTTAAACCACTTTACTGTACCGGTAGCCATTAAATCTATACCTCAAAAAAAACATATTATTCATTTGTTGCTAGCAGGATCTTTGTAACGGTGTTAGGGCGGTAACACAGACGGGAACAACCAAAACCACCACTGCTTCAAAACTGCAGCACAACACACCTTACGCCCTTTCACAAGAAGCTGCCACTGTTTTCTGCAATTTAAAAAAATATAAGGTGAGTAAAGTTAAGAAAAGCCAACAAAGGAGGGGCGAGCCCTCCTAATTGGGATTAGCGGATGTTGGCTGCAACCTCTAATTCACGAATGCCATGCTCGAAATAATCAAGCAAACGTTGCATGGAAGGCAGGGTGCGGCGGCAACCGATTATGCCGAATTCCAGGTGGTCGCAGTAACTCGTTAGAGTGATGTTCAAAGCGATTTGGTTGAGTGCGATAGATACAGGATACATGCCCTCAAGCCGTGCACCGTTCCAATACATGGGCTTTTTCGGGCCTGGTACATTAGAGATAACCACGTTAAACGCACGCCATTCTGGGGCTAGCCCTGTTAATAAGTGCAAGCCCATAGGGGCCATAATTAAACCTGTTAGGTTTAAAATTTGTGCTGGTGTCATTTCACGGTAGCGTTCTTTGGCTTCATCCATAGACGCCTTGATCATTTGTAGGCGGTTGGCAGGATCAGCAATGTGCGTGGCTAAGTTCGCTAGCACCATGGCAATTTGGTTGCCGCTAGAGTTGTCATCTTCTTGGCGTAGGTTTACCGGCACCATGGCAATTAAAGGTTTGTTGGGCAGGGCGTTTTGGCTTATTAGGTAATCGCGTAAGGCGCTGCTGCACACAGCTAGCACCACGTCGTTTAAGGTGCAGCCAAAAGCTTTGCTGATGTTTTTAAAACGCTCTGTGGCATAAGATTGCGCAGCAAAGCGGCGGCTGCCAGTAATTTTCTGGTTGATCATGCATTCAGGAGCTTGAAACACCGATACGTAATCGGGGTCGGTTTTGGCTTTTTGTGTCATTTGGTACACGGTGCGCGCCAACGTGGGGATAGTGGCTACTTGTTTGCCCACGCCCGTGCCAAAGCGGGCGAGTTTGCCCATCGCGGCTACTGGGTTGGTAGGGTATGGGTTAGCAGTCATTTCGCTTAACACAGGGTGCGCCCATGTTGGCGGTAAGCCACGTTCCTCAGGGTCAGCAGAGAGGGTTTTCATGCCCATGCGCATGGCCGCTACGCCGTCAATCATGGAGTGGTGCACTTTGGTGTAAAGTGCAAAACGGCGGCGTTGGATGCCTTCAACGAGATGCACTTCCCATAGTGGGCGCTGGCGGTCGAGCAGGCTAGAGTGTTCTGCCGATACTAGGGTGAGCAGCTCACGAATGCGGCCTGGTTTAGGTAGCGCTTGGTGGCGGAAGTGGTGTTCAATATCAAATTGTTTGTCTTCGGTTAAATAATATTGGCCAAAACGCGTGGCGAGGCGTTGGTTAAAGGGTTCGTTAGGGCAATTGTAGGCGCGCATCGCTTCAGCCAGTTCACTGACATATTTCGGGCCAGCATCTTCTGGGAAGCTAAATAGTTGTAAGGCCGCAACATGCATGGGTTGCTGGCGCCTTTCTAGCCATAAAAATAATTGGTCAACGGGGCCCAATGGTCGCATGTGTCTCTCTCTTTATTATCGGTTGTTATTAGGAATTATTTTTTGCCCTGCCAATGGCGCATGGATTGCGACACGCCGCTAAATTTTGCAATTCTGTCCCAAATAGGGATGGGTAAAGCGTTACGTAATAAGCCGACGCCTCTGGCGATTGGGGGTTCGATTACTAGAGCTTTCTTTTGTTGGATGCCCTTTACCATCGAGGCTACCACTTTTTCTGGGCTAAGCATGGGGGTGAAAAGTGGGTTTTTAACGCCATCGAACATGCCGGTGTCTATGTAACTTGGGCAAACTGAAGTTACGCTAACATTGCTTAATTTTCGCTCTTGGAATTCTTGCCGCAACGATTCGCCAAAACCTAATAAAGCCCATTTGCTTGCTGAATAAGTGCTGCCCCAAGGTAAGCCTAAGAAAGCGCTAGCACTTACCACGTTGATCACATGGCCGCGTTTTGAAGCGGTGAGGTCGTCCATGAAAAGGTGGGTCATAGCAATAGGTGCCAAGGTATTGGTGTGCATAATGGCAAGGTGGTCGGTTAGTGGCACCTCTTCAAAATTACCACCTACCACAATACCAGCGTTGTTAACCAACATATCAATAGGCCCAGCTTCAGCGTGTAGTTGTTGTTTAAAATCGTTGAGCGTATCGGTTTGGTTAACGTCAAGCGTCATTGCGTGGGCGCGATGGCCGGCAGAGGTAATGGCCTTCGCTACAGCATCCGCAGCTTCTTGGCGGCGAGCGGTAACAATCACTTCGGCACCTTGCCGGGCTAATTCTTTGGCCAGTAAAGCACCAATGCCGGAGCCTGAACCAGTGATAAGAACACGGGTGTTATGGAAGTGTTTCATGCGTCATCCTTGGGGGTGTTATTGTTTTTAATAAAAGCAGTATAGCGGATGAACGAGGGCTTGCGGAGGGTGTTGTGCGGCTGATGAGTCAGCGGAAAATACGCGCTACGAACCTAGGGTTCTGTAGCGCGTAGCAGAGAAAACTACTCGTAGTCGAAAGAGAATTCTTCCGGCTTAATTTGCAGTAAAGATTTTGTTGGCTTGAGCATGGCTTCAGCGTGGCTTTTAGCGCGTGGTAATAAGCGATCGTAGTAGAATTCTGCAGTGGCAATTTTTGCTTCATAGAATTCTTTTTGCTGTTCGCCATCGCCTTTATCTAGCTTTTCTTGTGCCTTGCCGGCCATTACTGCCCAGAAGTAAGCCATCATGGCGTAACCGGAATACATCAAAAAGTCATGGCTTGCACTGCTTACCATTTCGCGGTTGCGTGATGCAGAGATCATCAGGCGTGTGGTGAGGTAGTTCCATTGTGCCGCAATTTTCAGCAGCTGCCAGGCAAAGGGGCGCATGGTGGCGTTGGTCTTGTTGCGGGTGCCAAAATCGATTAGTTTTTGGCTGAAATCGCGTACGCACTTGCCGCGTGTTGTGAGTAATACTTTACGGCCTAACAGGTCAAGGGCCTGAATGCCTGTGGTGCCTTCGTATAAGGTGGAAATGCGTGCATCGCGGGCAATTTGCTCCATGCCATGTTCACTAATGTAGCCGTGGCCGCCAAACACCTGCATGCCCAGGTTGGCAGATTCTAAGCCTAGTTCGGTTAAGAAGCCCTTGAGAATCGGAGTTAGGAAACCGAGCTGATCGTCCCAGTACTCGCGCTTCTTATCGTCTTCTTCAAGCATGCCGCTTACCATGTTGTCGGCGTATTTAGCTGCGTAATAAAGCATGGCACGGCCACCTTCGGCCACCGCTTTTTGCGTGAGCAGCATACGGCGCACGTCGGCGTGATGAATGATGCTGTCGGCAACGGCTTCGGGGTCTTGTTTGCCGCGCAGTGCGCGCATGGAGCGGCGTTCTTTGGCATAGGCGAGGGCGCCTTGGAAAGAAAGCTCAGCGTGGCACACACCTTGCATGGCTGTACCAATACGTGCCGAGTTCATGAAAGTGAACATGCACTCAAGGCCTTTGTTCTCAGGGCCTATTAGGAAACTGGTAGCATCATCAAAATTCATTACACAGGTGGCAGAAGCTTTAATACCCATTTTCACTTCGAGGGAGCCACAGGAGACGCCATTGTCGTCACCAATTTTTCCTGGCAGGTGCTTGGGCACGATGAATAATGAAATACCACGAGTGCCTTTCGGGGCATCAGGTAGGCGTGCTAACACAATGTGCACAATGTTTTCGGTGAGGTCGTGGTCGCCTGCGGAAATAAAAATCTTGGTACCGGTGATTTTGTAGCTGCCATCTTCCTGTGGCACAGCACGGGTTTTCACTTGGCCTAAATCGGTACCACACTGTGGCTCGGTTAAGCACATGGTGCCTGCCCATTCGCCCGATGTTAATGGCGTAAGGTAGGTGTCTTTTTGCTCATTGGTGCCGTGCATTAAAATGGTGTTCATGGCGCCGATAGATAAACCAGGGTACATGGCAAACGACCAGTTAGCAGTACCGAGCATTTCTTGTTTTAGCATGCCTAAGGATACGGGTAAGCCTTGGCCACCGTATTCTTCAGGGTGGGATAACCCTTGCCAGCCACCTTCAATAAGTGCTTGGTAGGCTTCTTTGAAACCTTTGGGTGTCGTAACTTTGCCGTCTTCAAGGCGGCAGCCTTCTTCATCACCGCTTTGGTATAGAGGAGCAATGGTGTTTTCGCTTAAACGCGCGCACTCTGTGAGAATGGCTTCAACCATGTCGGGTGTAGCTTCTTCGCCATTCGGTAGGCTTTGGTAGTGCTTTTCGTAATCGAACACTTCGTTAAGCAAAAAACGCATATCCCGTAAGGGTGCTTTGTAGTTAATCATGGACGGTATCTCCTAGAGAATAAAAAGGGCTTCGTGCAAAAAAACGAAGCCAAGCGCATGGTAGATGCGGTGAAGTCGGACGCAGTTATAACGAAAGAAGAACACTAAGGCTTTGACTGCAAACACAAGCGGGTTATGCGCAAATGAGAATATCCATAGATAGAAAGGGTATCGTTGGCTAATAGTTAAGCGGATAGTTTTTTTATAAGTAGTTGAAATAATGTGGGTTTGTGGCTTGTTCTACAGTCTTTACTTTATTTTGTGCCCATGAGCTTTATACTAGCGTTCTGGCTGCTTTTATATTGACCTACAATTTCAAATGTCTGGGCAGTTTCTCCCTTTTCTAAACGCATAGCAGGTACGTTTCATGTTATATCCCGAACGCTTTGGGGTAATTGTCATTGGTGGTGGCCATGCAGGCACAGAAGCCGCCATGGCTTCCGCTCGCATGGGCATTAGCACCCTTTTATTGACCCATAATATTGAAACCCTTGGCCAAATGAGCTGTAACCCCGCTATTGGGGGTATCGGTAAAAGCCATTTAATGCGCGAGGTGGATGCGATGGGTGGCATTATGGCGCGCGCCACCGACAGGGCAGGTATCCAGTTTCGTACATTGAATGCGCGCAAAGGGCCTGCTGTGCGTGCAACCCGTGCGCAAACGGATCGCAGCTTATATAAGATGGCGATACGTGAAATGGTGGAAAACCAGCCTAACTTAACCCTATTTCAGCAATCAGTTACCGACCTCATTGTGCGCAACGGTGAGTGTAAAGGCGCCAAAACCAGTATGGGCCTTGAATTTGAAGCCGATGCGGTGGTGCTAACGGTGGGCACTTTCTTGGGTGGCACCATTCACGTGGGGTTAGATTCACAGTCTGGTGGCCGCGCAGGTGATCCGCCCTCCATTGCCTTAGCGCACCGGTTGCGAGAAATGCCTTTTCGTGTGGACCGTTTAAAAACCGGCACCCCACCACGCATCGATGGTAAAACCGTTAATTTCAGTTTAATGGAAGAGCAGTGGGGTGATAAGCCCACACCTGTGATGAGCTACTTAGGCAAGGTGGAAGAGCATCCGCGCCAAGTGTGTTGTTATATTACCCATACGAACGAAAAAACCCATGAGATTATGCGCACTGGTTTCGATCGTTCACCTATGTTTACTGGTGTGATCGATGGTGTGGGCCCGCGTTATTGCCCGAGTGTGGAAGATAAGATTAATCGCTACCCTGATAAGGATAGCCACCAGGTGTTTGTGGAACCGGAGGGGTTAAACACCCACGAGCTTTACCCTAACGGAATTTCCACGAGCTTACCTTTTGATGTACAGCTTGCTGCTGTGCGTACCATTCGTGGTTTTGAAAATGCGCATATTACCCGCCCGGGTTATGCTATTGAATACGATTATTTTAATCCGCAGGATTTGCACCACACACTTGAAACCAAGCACATGCCAGGGCTTTACTTTGCTGGGCAAATTAATGGCACCACGGGTTATGAAGAGGCGGCAGCACAGGGTATGTTGGCCGGTATTAACGCTGCTTTGCGCGTACAAGAAAGGGAGCCTTGGTACCCAGGCCGGGAGCAAGCTTACTTGGGCGTGTTGGTGGATGATCTAATTAATTTTGGTACTAAAGAGCCTTACCGCATGTTTACCAGCCGAGCGGAGTATCGCTTATTGCTGCGCCAAGATAATGCAGATATGCGTTTAACAGAAATTGGCCGCGAGCTAGGTTTGGTGGATGACGAGCGTTAGGCTGTGTTTTGCGCAAAGCGTGAAGGGGCAGAAAAAGAGGCTCAGCGTTTGCGTAGTACCTGGGTGCGCCCACGGGATTTAGTGGTTGATAAAGTGAATGCGTTATTGCCGAACCCACTTGCTCACGAATATCACTTAATGGATCTGCTTAAGCGCCCAGAAGTGAGTTACCACACTCTCTTAGGGGCTGTGGGTTTAGAACCCGAGGCGGCGGATATTGCTGAACAAGTGGAAATCGAAGCTAAATACTCAGGCTATATTGAGCGCCAAAAGCTCGAAGTAGAGCGTTTGCGGGCCGCAGAAGAGCAGGTGATTCCAGCAGGCATGGATTATTCTCGCGTGGTGAGTTTGTCCCATGAAGTGCGGCAAAAGCTAGAAGAGGTGCGCCCTACTACTATTGGCCAAGCTGGCCGTATTCCTGGTGTAACACCAGCGGCGTTATCGTTATTAATAGTGCACTTGAAAAAGCAGGGTGTGCGTTCGGTGGTGGGAGAATAAGCCTGTGGCATTAGCTCAGCTGTTGCGCCAAGGAGTAACGCAGTTGCACCTTGAAATAAACGCAGAACAGGAAAAAAAGCTGCTAGCCTATGTGGCGCTGCTAGCCAAGTGGAATAAAGCCTATAACCTTACAGCTATTCGTGAACCGCGCGATATGATGGTGCGCCATGTGTTTGATTCGCTCACTGTGCTGCCCTGGTTGGCGGCTGAAGCCACTTTGGATGTGGGTACTGGTGCTGGTGTGCCGGGCATTGTGTTGGCCATTATGCGCCCAAGCCAAGCGTTTACATTGCTTGATAGTAACGGTAAGAAAACCCGTTTTGTGCGCCAGGCGGCATTGGAATTAGGCCTTAGTAATGTCACTGTAGTGCAAAGCCGTGTGGAAGCTTATCAACAAGCATCGCCCCAGGTAATTGCCCGAGCGTTTGCCTCTTTGCCTGATATGCTGGCCTTGCTAGGGCATCTTATTCCCCCGCAGGGGCGTTTGCTAGCAATGAAGGCGGCGCAGGCAGAAGAAGAGATAGCACGGGCGCCACAGGGCTGGCGCCTTGAGGCGCATCCGCTTAGTGTGCCCACACTTAACGAGCAGCGCGAATTAGTAATAGTGCAGCCTGCTTAATAAAGGAGAACAAATGTGGCAGTAGTTTTTGCCTTGGCAAACCAAAAAGGCGGTGTGGGGAAAACCACCACTAGCGTTAACCTAGCCGCTGCGTTAGCGGCACAGCGCCAAAAGGTATTGTTGATAGATTTAGATCCGCAAGGTAATGCCACATCGGGCTCTGGTGTTGATAAATATGATGTAGCTATCAGCATTTACCACCTTTTGCTAGGTGAGGCTGCGGTGGCAGAAGCGATCATCGAAGAAACCACGGGTGGCTATCATCTTGTTCCCGCTAACACCGATGTTATTGCAGCAGAGGTGCAGTTGTTGGATATGCCGGGCCGTGAATATCGTTTGCGTGATGCCTTGGCGCCGCTTTTAGCCAATTACGATTATGTTTTGATAGACTGCCCACCATCCTTAAGTATGTTGACGGTAAATGCGTTAGCTGCGGCCACAGATATTATTGTGCCAGTGCAGTGCGAATATTATGCCCTTGAAGGGTTAACCGCATTGCTCGATACAGTTGAAAATATTCAAGCTACGGTAAACCCACAATTAAAAATTGGCGGCTTGTTGCGTACTATGTTTGATCCACGTAACAGCTTGTCGAATGATGTGTCGACACAATTGCTAACCCATTTTGGTGATCAGGTGTACCGTACAATTATTCCGCGCAACGTGCGTTTAGCAGAAGCGCCAAGCTATGGTGAATCTGTTCTAAGTTACGATCGACGTTCGCGCGGTGCGTTAAGCTATTTAGCCTTAGCAGGCGAGATTTTACGACAGCATAAAAATAGAGTGCCTGCATAGGGTATGTGAAAACGAGGTGATAAGGCATGGCTGCCAACCGTAAACGGGGGTTGAATAAAGGCAAGGGGTTAGAGGCGTTACTTGGCCGAGGCACCCCTGCGCTAGAAAAGAAACCAGCAGGCGCTACTCAAGAAGCAAATGCTGAGCCGCAAGAGGGCGAGTTGCGCCATCTTGCGGTAAATCAGGTGCAGCGTGGCCGTTATCAACCGCGGCGTGATATGTCGCCTGAAGCCTTAGAAGAGCTAGCTGAATCCATTCGCGCCCAGGGTGTAATGCAGCCCATTGTGGTTCGCCCAGTTAGTAGTAACCACTACGAAATTATTGCCGGTGAACGCCGTTGGCGTGCTGCACAATTAGCAGGGTTGAAAAATATTCCTGCTGTGGTGCGCTACGTGGAAGACGAAGCGGCTATCGCTATGGCGTTGATTGAGAATATTCAGCGAGAAGATCTAAACCCCATGGAAGAAGCGCTTGCGCTGTCTCGTTTGAAAGAAGAGTTTGAGCTTACTCACCAGCAAGTGGCCGATGCAGTGGGTAAATCCCGCGCCATGGTAACGAATTTGTTACGTTTGTTGTCACTTGAAGAATCTGCGCGGCGGATGCTTGAGCACGGTGATTTAGAAATGGGCCACGCCCGAGCACTGCTTGGGCTGCAAGGTGAAGAGCAAGTAGAAGCCGCCAAGATAGTGGTGGCTGAAGGGCTTAATGTGCGCCAAACAGAGGCGTTGGTGCGTGAGTTTGGTAAGCCAAAGCCCGAGCCAAAAGCACCAGTGGTAGAGGATCCTAACGTTAAGGCGTTAATGCGGGAGTTGGCGGAGCGTTTGGGGGCACCTGTGGCAATTAAGCAGGGCAGTAAAGGCAAAGGTAAGTTGGTGATTAGCTACAGTAGCCTCGATGAGCTAGATGGAATTTTGGCACATATTAAGTGATTGTTTGTGTTGCAAAGGGGTGTTTTTTCCTTTGTAAGGGTAAAAAAATTGATGTGGGCGGTTGCAGTGTATAGCGCATCTGCCTATACTCTGCGCGCTTGTTGCATGGGATCACAGTGAAACTTGCAGAAAACGCAGTGGCATGTGAAGCAAAGTAAGCAGCGAGGAAAGTAATGGATAGGCAACCCGTAGCAGGGAAGACACTTTTTTTTGGGCTTCTCTCGGTGCAGTTAATAACCCTTGGGTTGTTAGCGGCTATTACCTGGTTAGCGTTTTCATTCTCACTTGCTAAAGCAGTGGCTTGGGGTGCTGCAATTTGTTGGTTGGCCCACACATGGGCGGCCTATCAAATGTGGTTGCACCCAAAAAACATTAGCCCAAAACGGCAAGCAACAGTGGCTATTAGGGCCGAGATGGGTAAGATTGCCATCGCATTACTATTGTTATGGTTATCGTTAAAAACGGCACCAGAATTACGTACTAAAGACAGCGCTGCAGCTTTGTTGCTTGGCTTCTTTATTACGCAGGTAGCGGGTTGGATTTGGTTAGCCCGAGCAACGAGGAATGCTCTGATAGAGCATGAAGTTGAGAAATAATTCGAGTAACTTACGGTTGAAGGTTGGGTTAGTAAATGGCAAACACTCAAACTGAGTACATTCAGCATCACCTAACGAATCTTACCTACGGTAAAGTGGCCGAGGGCACTACAGCGTGCGACGGCAGCATTTATGAACAGTCTCAGTGGGTTTTTGCCACCTGCCAAAGCGAACTAGACGGCATGGGTTTTTGGGCGTATCACGTAGATAGCCTGTTCTGGTCGGGGCTTTTAGGTGCGCTCTTTATTTTCATTTTTGCTCGTGCTGCGCGCCAAGCGCATGCAGGTGTTCCTAGTAAATTTCTCAATATTATCGAAGTGTTCTATGAATTCATCGATAACCAAGTAAAAGACACTTTCCAAGGTAAAAGCAAGCTTATCGGGCCTCTGTGCCTCACTGTTTTCTTTTGGATCTTCCTGATGAACTCCATCAAGCTCATTCCTGTTGATTTTATCCCAGGTGCAGCGCAGTGGATGGGCCTAGAATACTTTAAGTATGTGCCCGTGGTAGACCCAAATATCACCTTATCCATGTCTTTCTCCGTGTTCTTCCTGATTATTGCATTTAGCATTAGCCATAACGGTGTGAAAGGCTTTTTGAGCAGCTTGGCGTTGCAACCGTTTAGCAGCAACAACCTAGTTCTCCAAATCATTTTAATTCCGATAAACCTAGTTCTTGAGGTGGTGGGCCTGCTAGCTAAGCCTGTGTCCCTCGGCCTTCGTTTGTTCGGAAACATGTTTGCGGGCGAGTTCGTTTTCGTGCTTGCAGCAGCCATGATGGGCTACTTCCAGTTCGTTGTGGCATGGCCTTGGGCTGTATTCCACTTATTAGTGGTGCCCTTACAAGCTTACATC
>Ga0079226_10001962_pt1 | contig 15800 bp, 15 predicted proteins | sample Poulit2014_FD_76345 | JGI IMG/M metagenome (GOLD analysis project Ga0079226, IMG submission 76345) | Agricultural soil microbial communities from Georgia to study Nitrogen management - Poultry litter 2014 | ecosystem: Environmental > Terrestrial > Soil > Agricultural land | place: USA: Georgia...
CACATTTACTTAAACCTGATTTTACGCCTTTATCAGACTGGATCACACGAGGGTCGTCAATGGATGATCTCGCCTGCTGGTCAGGAATCCCATACTGGGCATCAGGAGCAGCTTGAGTGGAAGCAGTCGCAGGGTCAATTCCGTAAGCCCCGGCCGCTGGTGTGTGCTGAGGCGGAGTTGGGGAGGACTGATGCCCAGATGGGCTACTTGTAGTCGGCGGCTCAGCCGGTGGTTGAGTCATATTCCTTCGCCTTAGAGACCAAGAACCTTAGCTTTAGCAGCTTCATAGTCCGATTCGGTAATGAGACCTTGATCAAGCATGGTTTTGAGTTGCGTCAACTTAGCAACCGGATCCTCGCCATTTCCCGAAGATGACTGAGGTGTCTGCGTGCTAGAAGAGTGCGACTGCTCCCCCTGTTGCGACTGTTGGCCATACTGTTGCTGTCCGTACTGCGGCTGCTGGCCATACCCTTGCTGAGGCCCTCCCTGCGGCGGGTGGTACGGCCCACTTTGCTGAGGTTGTTGACCGCCAAAGCCTGGCCCAGGCTGGCCATAGCCAGGCTGTTGGAACCCGCCGGCAGCGCCTCCAGCTGCATTCATGCCCATACCGAGGAAAGCCATTCCTGCGCCACCTCCCCCATCTGCATTTTCTCCAGCGGCCTGGAATCCACGTGCCGCTGCCTGCTGCATGAACGAATTACCTCGGGAACCACTGAGCGCATCGGCTTTCTTAACATCACTCAGCAAGGTGCGGGTGTCTTCATCGTATTCAATAGCCGCGATAGCAACCTTTTCGATTTGGATCCCGCGATCCGTAAGCCATTGATAGTTCTGTTCGACTGCCTGGCTAAGAGATTGTCCGAAGCCCACCGAATCGCTTTGAATTCGCGTAATCCGGTTGCCCATACTTGGGTCGTTGGTGTAGATCGAAAAAGCCTGGGCCAGTGAACCCACAACTTCTTGGAATAACTGATCGGCAGCGTCATTATTCATGTCGCTGAAATCAAAGATTTTTGCGTCGGGGCCCAAATATGAGTACGGCACGAACTGTTTCGTGAAGAGAATTGGATCGGAAATCCGCATCGAATACGTGCCGCGAGTGATAGCGCCCACCTGTGCATTGAGGTAAGCATCATCCCAATAGATCTCGGACTGGGTGCCAAAGCGGTTGTTCGGGAGTTCTTTAAGGTTGACGTAAAAAGCTAAATGCTGTGACCCGGGAATGCCACCAAACTTGAAACGATCCCAGGAGGTCTTGAGGGTCGAAGAGAAAATACCGTCAGAAGCGAAGAAGGACTTCGCATTTTGGTCCTCTGTTGAGTAGATAAATCCGCCCGGTTCCCCTACAAAGCCCGTGATTTCACCGTTATGGAAGGTTACGAGAGCGTAGTTTTCAGGAACAACGAATCGTGATCCATTAGAGATGATGTTCTCAGACCCTTTGGTGTTGGATCCGCGTCCCCTGTCCTGTTGTTTTTGTACGGCAGGAAAGATGGCCGCTGTGTCTGGTAGACGAGTTGGTGGCATGAGGTAATCAAGCCATTGGTCAGCAAATGTGCCACCGATCGCTCCAGAAAAAGCTTTAATAAACCCCACGATTTCCCACACCTTTCAGCAAGTGACTTCCAACTAATCACAGACGACAGCCATAAGAATGGCACATCACTGCTTATAAGGGAATATGCGGTGCCTTTAACGGACCGATAATGATCAAGACACGGTAGAAATGGTCGGGCTGGCGGGATTTGAACCCACGACCCCTGCACCCCCAGTGCAGTGCGCTACCAAGCTGCGCCACAGCCCGATGGTTCCCGGCGGAACCTCGATTACTTTACCCCACCTTTGACACGAGTTAGACACCGGTCCTGCGGAACACAGTTTTCTTTCATCTGCCCGCTAAGACAGAATAAGACCATGATTGAAACCTCCGCTGATAATCAGAAGATTTCTGCACAGGATCGTGAGCTGTTAAACAGGTGTATCGAATTAGCTGAACAGGCACTCTACGCGGGTGACGAGCCATTCGGCTCAGTGCTGGCGTCTCCAGAAGGGGCGATCTTGTTTGAAGATCGGAATCGTGTCAAAGACGGCGACCATACCCAACACCCTGAATTCGCGATCGCGCGTTGGGCGGCGGAAAATCTTTCGCTTTTAGAGCGCCAAGCGGCACTGGTGTACACCTCCGGCGAACACTGCCCTATGTGCAGTGCAGCGCATGCCTGGGTGGGGTTAGGCCGAGTTATCTACGCATCCAGCAGCGAACAATTGACTACATGGAGGAAACAGTGGGGACTGCCGGGAGGTCCGGTGAATCCTTTACCGATCAATGAGGTCGCCCCGCAGGTGCCGGTTACTGGGCCAATCCCCGATCTGGCCGAGCGAATCAAGTTATTGCAGGCTCATTCACTAGGCGTGAGCGTGGAGTAGCGATAAGTAGCAAGGTTAGCGACGACGCTTTCTTTCTCGGACTCGGACACTAAGTTCGATAGGACTGCCGAAGAAACCGAACTGTTCTCGTAGCCGACGCTCTATGAAACGGCGGTAACTGGCTTCGATAAAACCAGTCGCAAAAAAGACGAAGCGTGGCGGACGGCTAGTGGGCTGGGTGGCAAATAGAATTCTTGGCTGTTTGCCGCCACGAACTGGGTGCGGATGCTCAGCTACTAACTCACCTAAAAAGGCGTTGAGTCTTCCGGTAGGAACACGTAGGTCCCACGAGTACAGGCATGTATCTAATGCTGGAACAATCCGGTCTAGATGTCGGCCAGTTTTTGCGGAAAGGTTGACTCGCGGGGCCCATGTAACATGTCCGAGATCTCGATCAATTTCGCGTTCAAGATAGTGGCGGCGCTCTTCATCAAGAAGGTCCCATTTATTTAAAGCTAAAACGAGCCCGCGGCCGGCATCGACCACCTGTTGGATGATGCGGATGTCCTGCTCAGATATCGACTCAGATGCGTCGATTAACACCACGGCAACTTCTGATTTCTCTAAAGCAGCCTTGGTTCGCAAAGACGCATAGAACTCGGCGCCGCTGGCTTGGTGCGTACGACGTCTGATACCTGCAGTATCCACGAACCACCACTGCCGTCCACCCAATTCGACGAGTTCGTCAACTGGGTCGCGAGTAGTTCCGGCTACGTCATCTACGACGACTCTCTCACCACGAGCCAGAGTGTTCAATAAACTGGACTTACCCACATTCGGCCGCCCCAGTAACGCGATACGGCGAGGACCGGTCATCCGTAAAGCGTCAGACACAGTCGATTCTTCCGGCAAAACTTCAATAACTTGGTCTAACAATTCGCCAATACCACGCCCGTGTAATGCAGATACGGCGTAAGGCTGTCCTAGGCCTAATGCCCAGAGTTCAGCCGCATCAGCTTCGGCCGTAGGTCCATCAACTTTGTTTGCGGCCAAAATGACTGGTTTTTTAGAGCGACGAAGAAGTTTAAGAACCGCCTCATCGGTCGCAGTTGCCCCCACGGTCGCGTCTAAAACGAACATCACGGCATCTGCCAAATCGATCGCAACTTCAGCTTGCTGTGCTATCTGCGCTCCCAGCCCCTGAGCGTCATGCTCCCAGCCGCCAGTATCTACGAGCGTAAAATCCTTACCCGCCCAGTCAGCGTCATAACTAACCCGGTCCCGCGTGATTCCTGGAGTGTCTTGAACTACTGCTTCGCGGCGACCTAGTATCCGATTAACGAGAGTAGATTTACCAACATTGGGGCGTCCTATGACAGCCAGCACGGGGTTCGTTGCAGGGGCAGTGAAATCGGAGACTTCATAGGATTCCTCTAAAACTGACCAGTCATCATCATCCAGGTCATATTCATCTAGCCCGCTACGCAACGCATCCGCATGTTGTCTATCGTTGACGGCTTCAACAAAGAGATCGGGGTCAACCTCAATGGCTTCAGGATTAAATTCACTCACGGTTACTATCTTCTCCCGCTTCAGTGGCGGTGGCTAATGGTTGATCTTCGGGCAGTTGCAATCCGGTGGCAATGACCGACCGAGCAACATGCGCACTCAGTTCTCGTTGAATCGCACGTGTTGTTACACGCACTTGTTCTCGGCGCTTAAGGTTGCCTAGGTCGGGCGTTTTGATCGGATGGCCAAAGACAAACGCTACTTTTCGTCGAGGCGTTGGAATTTTACTAACAGATTCTCCGGTTCGACGTGTTCCTAAGGCAGCAACAGGAATGATGGCGGCATTTGACTGAACAGCGAGCCATGCAGCGCCAGCACGCGCTTGTGAAACCGAGCCGCTTCCGCGCACTCCTTCTGGAAAGATCCCCACAACTCCTCCGCGTTTCAGAACCTGCAGAGCGGATTGAAGTGCAGTTCGACCGCTATTTCTGTCGATGGGAATTTGACCTGCCTGCTTCAATATCCATCCAATCGGCCCGGAAAACATCTCTTCCTTGACTAAGAAGTGTGTCGGACGCGGTGACGTACCCATAAGCAGAGGCCCATCGAGAACAGAGGTGTGGTTCGAAACCAGAATGACCGGGCCTTTTGTGGGGACACGGGTGCTTCCAGCAGTGTTGGAATTCCACACTATTCGTGCGAGGAACTTTCCTACCCAACGTGCCCATCGCGGGCCTGAAGTAGCGGGCGCGATGCTGGTGCTTGGTGATTGCGTCCGGGGGCTTGTCATGGTCTAATCCTTCACCGCGTTCCGATCGTTTCCTAACGGCTGACGGTTAAGAAATATGTCCGGTCGAGCTTGCTTTGCAGCGGAAATAACCCAGGTAACTGACTCTTCTGGTGTTTGTTGAGAGTTATCTAACGTGAGCACGCCAGTCGATGCTTTTAGGAAGTTAGCGACGGTCGAGTCGTCTCGGTCTCGACGTAGAACCTCATCTTGTGTGGCGGCAAGAGTGTCGGCTCCCACAGTGCCGTGAACTTCTTGCGCACGGCGGGCTAATCGGGCATCTTCACTTGCTGTCAGTAAAATCCGAACATCAGCATCAGGCGCTATCACCGTCGTTATGTCACGACCCTCGGCGATGATTCCGCCCACTCGCAGTTCTTTGTCCCGGCCTTTGTTGACCCAGTGTTGTTGCTGCCGAACGAGTTCGGCTCTCGCAGATAGGTTGGTTGCTACCGAGCTAACAGCGCGAGAAATACGACTTTCCCGTATTGCTTCACTCACGTCGCGACCATCAACGATGATGCCCGGGTTAGTGGGATCGACTCGAATATCTAGTGGCAGCTCGACTATCAGGTCTGCAACGAGCTGCTGATCTTCCAGGTCAACACCTCTTTCAAGGCACCACCATGTTGCTGCTCGGTACATTGCCCCAGTGTCTAAATAGGCTAACTGCAAAGCCTGTGCCACTGCTTTGGACACGGTAGATTTTCCTGAGCCAGACGGACCGTCTATCGCTATCACTAAACCAGAAGAGAGCTGATCTTCCTCAGGTTGTTTCACTGTGTTCTCCTTACGGTCATCCCGCAATAGTCCATCCGTTATCTGTTAGGGCTTGGGACAAGTTTCTTCCCTCGCCGGGCAGAACCGCTAATTTTGCTAGTCCAACCGGTTGACGCGGCGAGTGTTCTAATTCTAGGTCTTCCAGGTTAATGCCTAGGGTCCCGACTTCCGCGAAAAGTCGCCCGATTTCCCCTGGTTTATCGGGCACTAAGACGGTCACGTGCTCGTATTGACGCTGCGTTGTGCCGTGTTTACCTGGAATGCGTGCTTGTCCCGCATTGCCATCAGTAATTGTGCGCGCCACAGAACTTAATGCCGCCGGATCATGTTCGGTATCGTTGAGAGTTTCTAGGGCAATTATGGCAGCGTCTAGATCGTCTTTGATGCTGCGTAGAATGGGCACGACTGCCGCTGAATTGGCGGCCAAAATTTGTACCCATAATCCTGAATCCCCAGCCGCGATTCGAGTCACATCACGTAACCCTTGCCCGGCTAAACTCAACGCTTGATCCGGCCCTGACTCTAGTTGAGCAGCCATCAACGAAGAGACAACCTGCGGCACATGAGAAATCAAAGCAACAGCTTCATCATGCTGATCCGCGTCCATTACCGCGGAAGTTGCGCCGAGATCGACGGCTAGTTCTCTCACCCTTACGGTTGCTTTCGGATCTGTTTGCTCGTTAGGACACAGCACCCAGGGTCGGCCTACAAATAGATCCGCAGTAGCAGCTGTCGGACCCGATTTCTCCCGTCCTGCCATCGGATGTGAACCGACGTATCGGGACATATCCGCGCCAGCACGGGAGACCTCGTCTCGAACTACGCCTTTCACGCTAGCGACGTCACTAACAACAGCGGTGGGATGGTCTTCAAGGGCTTGAATGACTAATGACGCAACCACATCTGGTGGTGCGGCCACGATGACGAGAGTGGGACTGGGGTCTCCAACTTCCGCAGGCCGGCCGGCTCCCACCCCGCATGCGAGAGAAAGGATCGTTGGAGAGACATCTTCCAAGGTCACGTCCACGCCACGCGTGGTGAGACCTAAACCAATGCTTGTTCCCAGCAACCCGGTACCGATGATTTTTACCGGCCCTACCGTGGCGCAGGCATCGCCAGTCACTGCGCTAAATCCTTACGCAATGCTTTAGCGCCATGGTGATAGATGTGCTTAATCTCATGTCGTGGTCGATCAAGATTCACATGAGCCATCAAACGCACTACTCGAGGCAACGCGCCGTCCACATCGATTTCGACCGCGCACATTAAGGGAACGTCACCCAAGCCTAACTCTCGAGCTGCTGCGGCCGGGAAATCGCTGGTTAAGTCCGGCGTGCACGTGAAAAAAATCGAAATTAAATCCTCGGACGTAATGTCGTTTTCCGTTAAAACTGCACGCACCAGCTCGCCTGTGCGTTCAAAAAGATGATTTCGTTCGTCGCTCTGGAGCTGTGTCGCTCCTCGAATAGCTCGTACCGAACTCATAAGTCCACCTCTTGCATTAGTTTTCCAAGTTCCTCTCCCCCTATGACTCGGTAGGTTCGCGGCGGTAAGTCGCCTAAACGAATCGAGCCCATTGCCGTGCGTACCAGCCGGGTAACTGGATGACCCACGTGATCAAAAACCCGTCGAACGATGTGGTTGCGACCTTCATGAATAGTGATCTCTACTAATGACTTTCCTGGACGCTCATCAACAACTCGGAATTCATGAACTGTGACGTCGCCATCTTCTAGCGTAATTCCTTCACGAAGTTGTCGCTGTCTCGACTTTGTCAATCTACCTTTAAGGGTCGCCAGGTAGGTCTTTTTGACCTCATATGAGGGATGGGCTAGTCGATGGCCCAGTTCGCCATCGTTAGTTAACAGGATCAACCCTTGAGTCTCGGCGTCGAGCCTCCCGACATGGAAGAGGCGTTCGGGGCGATCACTGACTATGTCAGCCAGTGTGGGCCGTCCTCGATCATCTGACATTGCAGAAAGCATGCCCCGCGGCTTATTCACCGCAACGGTCACCTTCGTGTCGTCCAGTTGCACTCGAAGGCCATCAACATGAAGGACGACGGCACTCGGGTCCACACGAGTCCCCATCTCACGTACGACGTGACCATCCACACTCACGCGTCCGGACGCCATGAGTTGTTCGCAAGCGCGTCGTGAACCGAAACCTGCGGCAGCCAACACTTTTTGCAGGCGGATTTTCTCGTTATCCGTCAACTTCATTCTCTCCTGTATCGCCGCGCCAGGGGCTCGTTATCGGTTGCCTCTAAAATTGGTGAGTCAAGTGCATCTTCTGGAAGGTATGGGGATAACGGCGGTAGGTCTTCCGTGGATTTCAGGCCCAACCTCTCCAAAAACAAAGGAGAAGTCCCATACAGGACAGCCCCTGAATGTGGATCAATAGCAACTTCTTCAATGAGTTCTCGCGCTAGAAGGGTGCGCACCACTCCGTCAACGTTCACCCCTCGGATGGCTGAAACTTGCCCTCGAGCAACTGGTTGTCGATAAGCCACTATCGCTAACGTTTCCAGAGCTGCTTGCGTCAGTTTGGCTGTTTGACCATCGATCACAAACTTTTCAACCACGGGCGCGTGCTCCGGTCTAGAGTATATTCGCCACCCGCCGGCTACTTCTCGTAGTTGAAATCCACGCACCGGGCTATCTAATGCACCGGCATAGTCAGCAACTAATTTCTGCAGTTCACTGCGCACCCGTTCGATAGTTAAGCCCATTGTTGAAGCTAAATGAATATCAGAAATCGGTTCATCCGCGATCATCAATACTGCTTCAATCGCAGCGCGAGCTCCGCCTGGTAATGCATCAACGTCGAGTACCTCATCGACTTCGTCATTACCATCATCCACTGACCTCTCCCCCTCCCCCATTCCTGGGTGATCATTCATGGTGGCTTCCTTATTTGTGCCTATCTTGAGGTGTCTGATGCGGAAACAAAGTCTTGATCGTGCTCATCTGACACTGTGATTTCCTCATTTTCCTTACCCGTCCACCGTATGGTGAGGTCTCCAAGGGGTGTCACTTGGTCAAAGGCAACGGCGCTTTCCCGAAACAGTTCAAGAAGTGCTAAAAAGCGGGCAACAATAACGTGCACACCATCAACCTCCGCAGTTAGGGAACGAAACGTAAGGCTTCCACGGTCACGCAGAGTCGCAATAATATTTGTTGCTTCGTCTCGCACTGATACCTTCGGCGCATGTAAGTGAGTTAAATCAACCGAAGTGGGCGGCGGTTTTCTATATAGAGCCTCTGCTGCAATCTGGGCGAAACTCTCCGGTTCGATGGACCACACCAATTCTGGTAATAGTTTAGCGATCCAAGGTTCCAAACCCGCCTGTCGTGGATACCACCCACGACCGATTTCAAATTTGTGCTGGAGATCTGCCGCCACATCTCGGTACGCGCGATACTGCAACAGGCGCGCAAAGAGCAGGTCTCGAGCTTCCAATCGGGCGATGTCTTCAGCATCTTCGACTTCTCCAGCGGGTAATAAACGCGCCGCCTTCAAATCAAGGAGAGTTGCTGCTACCACCAAAAATTCGCTTGATTCTTCTAAAGGCCAGTCTCGGTTGCGAACATAAGCAATGAATTCATCAGTAACCTGCGCCAACGCAACTTCGGTGATGTCCAAACGGTGTTTGGAGATCAAACTGAGTAGCAGTTCGAAAGGCCCGGAGAAGTTTTCGAGTTCAACGGCAAACGCTGCGTTCTCACCATCAACGCGTGTTTCATTGGCAGGCGGAATGTCGGTGTCAGCAAGCGCAGCAACCGCCCGATCAGGCAGCGTCACCACGAGCAATCAATTCTCGCGCTAACTGGCGATAAGCTTTCGCACCGGCATGCTTAGGAGCGAATGAAGTGATCGGTTCAGCAGCAACTGAGGAGTCGGGGAATTTCACAGTTCTAGCAATCACGGTGTGTAGAACGTCATCCCCGAAAGCATCTACCAGCCGCGCCAGGACTTCTTTGGAATGCAGCGTCCTAGGGTCGTACATGGTGCCTAAGACTCCGTCGATGCGTAGTTTGGGGTTAAGACGTTCTGTGACCTTTTCAATCGTTTCGACTAAAAGAGCTGCTCCCCTAAGTGCGAAGAACTCGCATTCCAAAGGAATCAGAACACCATGAGAAGCAGTTAATGCATTCACAGTCAGAAGACCAAGCGATGGTTGACAGTCAATTAAGATAACGTCGTATTTTTCCATCGCCGGACGTAGAGCGCGAGACAAGACGTTTTCTCTAGCCACTTCAGAAACAAGTTGAACCTCAGCTGCTGAGAGGTCGATGTTAGCGGGAAGTAGATCTAACCCTGGAATCTTGGTTTCTAAAACTGCTTCTGAAAGCCTGGCATCACGCTCTATGAGCAGATTGTAGACAGTTTTATCAAGGTCTAACGCTTGGATCCCCAAGCCGACGGTTGCTGATCCTTGGGGGTCAAAGTCTACGATCAGCACCTTACGCCCGTATTCAGCGAACGAGGCCGCTAAATTGATCGTTGTCGTAGTCTTTCCCACGCCACCCTTCTGATTGCACATCGCGATCACTCGAGCCGGGCCGTGTGAGGCCAATGGCTCCGGTTCTGCAAACGATGGCATAGGACGCCCGGAGGGTCCCTTCTCAGTACTAGTGTCGGTGGTCATCACTAGTTAGATTAGTCCTGATTCGACGCTCCATTCAAGGAGGCTCTCGGGTGTGCCTCAGCATAAATTTCTCGAAGGGCATCAACGGTGACAAGTGTGTATATCTGAGTAGTTGTGACTGAAGCGTGCCCTAAGAGTTCTTGGACGATGCGGATGTCCGCTCCCCCCGCGAGCATGTGTGTAGCGAAAGAATGACGGATAGTGTGCGGCGAAATATCTTCACTAAGGCCGGCCCGTTCGGCGGCTGCTGTTATGACTGCCCATGCGCTTTGACGACTTAATCGGTTCCCGCGAACATTTAAAAATAAGGCAGCATTGCCTTTGCCGGCGGATGCTAGAGCGGGTCGCCCCCTGACCAGGTAAGCAGACACTGCAGATCGCGCATAAGATCCAACGGGAACAATACGCTCCTTGTTTCCTTTCCCTAGAAGACGAACTACGGGAAGGTCGCCTGTTTCCTCAGGACTGGAGTCCACATCGACATCGTCAACGTCGAGTCCTATCAATTCAGAAATCCGCGCCCCCGTGCCATAAAGGAGTTCCAAAATGGCTCGGTCGCGCAATCCGACAGCATTATCTGAGGTCGCAGCGGCATGCAAAAGTTTTTGCATGTCATCAACTGAAAGCGCTCGAGGTAGACGCTTCGGTTGGCTGGGTGGCCGCACGCGACGCGCCACATCATCGGTCACGACCCCTTCTTCGTGAGCAAATTTATGCCAGCCTCGCACAGCCACGGTGCACCGTGCCGCCGAACTGGCTGAAAGTGGAGCGGCATCATCGGTTCCACTCCGCAGCGTCGGAACGAAATTAGCTACATCGTTTTCAGTAACATTTTTCAGACTGAATTTCTGGCTTTCCACCAAAAAATCCACGTATCGCGTTAAGTCCCGGCGATAAGCATTAACGGTATTTTTTGCTAAGCCACGTTCAACACTTAAATGCGCGAGATATTGCAGCAGTTCGCGATGAATCGGATGCGTCGTTGCAGCTGACGTCACGGCGAAGTTCCTTTAAAACAGGAACGGATCGAATGCCAACGCAACGAATAACGCCGAGAGATATGTAATCGACCAGTGAAAGATCTTCATTTCTCCCAAACGGCGATCCCCGCGATGAGTCTTCCGCCACATAACAATTGCTGATCCCAAGAACCAAACACCAAGTAGCGTGGCGCTGATCGCGTAGAACCATCCCGTTGGAGCCAGTGGTACCACCGCCAACGAGCAGGCGACCATCGCAATGGAATGCAAAACAATGTCGCGAGCAACCCGTCGGTCATCAGCAGTAACGGGGAGCATCGGGACTCCCGCGGCCTCATAGTCGCGACGGAATCGCATTGCTAGCGGCCAATAGTGCGGCGGAGTCCAAAAGAAGATGACCCCGAACAAGGCAACTGGCGCCCATGCTAATGAGCCTGTCACCGCTGACCACCCAATAAGCACTGGCATACATCCTGCGATGCCACCCCACACGATGTTCTGAGTGGTCCGCCGTTTAAGGATCAGCGTGTAGCCCACAACATAAAAGAGAATTGCCCCTACAGCGAGGGCTGATGACACCCAGTTAACAAAAAGACCTAACCACACAGTTGATACTGCGCCCAGCGTAAGGCCGAATAGCATTGCGGCTTGAGGTGAGACTTCACCCGTTACCAGCGGTCGGCGCTTCGTTCTGTGCATAATCACGTCTATGTCACGGTCAAAGTAGCAATTGAGCGTATTCGCCGACCCCGCTGCCAGCGTCCCACCAATTAAGGTGGCCATAACCAGCCAGATAGACGGGAATCCTTGCTGGGCAAGGATCATCGTGGGCAGGGTTGTCACAAGCAGAAGCTCAATGATCCGCGGTTTTGTCAACGATACGTACGCGCCAACACGGCTTCGAATATGAGCCCAAGTCCCCACGCTAGTCGCATCAACCGTCGTTGCGTTTGCGTTAGCGGAAGGCAGATTGGTGCTGCTCACTTCTTTGGTCCCTCACTAGGTTCGAGAATCAGCAGGTGTAACAACTTGACGACACACCGCATTCCCCATGCTAAGCCCCACCTGCATTGAGATAGTCGTCCCGATAGGCTTAAGGGGTGTTGCGGGTACCGCCCCGCACGACTTTTGTGTCGTGTCGCCCGCAAATTGACGGTGAAGGTCCCCCTTCATCATGCGTCAAAGATCGATACAAAATACACCGGCACTGCCGGTAAGGAAAGGGGTTCGGTGAACGCCGTGAACCACACTCCCACGCTTGAATGGACCGAACTGGATCGCCGTGCGGTCGATACTGCGCGCGTATTGGCAGCCGATGCCGTACAAAAGGTCGGTAGCGGTCACCCCGGTACTGCCATGTCCTTGGCGCCCGCGGCCTACTTACTATTCAATAAAGTCATGCGCCACGACCCTGCAGATTCGCATTGGCCTGGCCGCGATCGCTTTGTTCTGTCGTGTGGGCATTCATCACTTACGCTTTACATTCAACTTTATCTTGCGGGATACGACGTCACGCTCGATGACCTAAAGGCATTACGCACCTGGGGGTCACGTACTCCCGGTCACCCTGAGTACACCCACACCGACGGCGTAGAAATCACCACGGGGCCCCTGGGCCAAGGATTGGCTTCCGCCGTTGGGATGGCCATGGCAGCGCGCCGGGAACGCGGTCTATTCGACCCCGAATCGGCAGAGGGGAAAAGCCCATTTGACCATCATATTTGGGTTATTGCATCTGACGGCGATCTACAAGAAGGCGTGACCTCCGAAGCTTCTTCGCTTGCAGGCACACAAAAACTGGGCAATCTCATCGTCATTTACGACGATAACGAGATCTCCATTGAAGACGACACCACGATCGCTTTCAACGAAGACGTTACGGCTCGGTATGAGGCTTATGGTTGGCATACGCAGCGCATTGATTGGAACGCGGGTGAAACATACGCTGAAGATATTGATGCTCTCTACGCGGCGATCAAAGCAGCTAAGGCTGAAACTGACCGTCCTTCGTTAATTTCTTTGCGCACAATCATTGGTTGGCCAGCTCCCAATAAGAAGGACACGGGAGCGATTCACGGTTCCGCACTAGGTGAGGACGAGGTTACTGCGGTTAAAGAAATTCTCGGCTTCGACCCAGCGAAGAACTTCGACGTTGACGATGCAGTCCTCAACCACGCACGCCAGGTAGTTGACCGCGGTGAAGAAGCGAAAGCCGAGTGGACGAAACAGTTCAACGCCTGGCAAGAAGCTAATCCAGAGCGGGCGAAGCTATTTGACCGGATGAGCAAGCGCGAGCTTCCAGCCGGATGGGAAGATGCACTTCCCGAGTTCGAAGCAGGCAAAGACCTGGCGACTCGAGCGGCCTCTGGCCAAGTGCTTAACGCCTTGGCTCCGGTACTTCCGGAACTGTGGGGCGGTTCCGCTGATTTAGCTGGCTCGAATAACACCACGATGTCAGGTGAGCCCTCTTTCGTTCCCGAGCAATACGCTACTGATGCATTTCCCGGCCATAAATACGGTCGCACCATGCATTTCGGTATTCGGGAACACGCGATGGGGTCGATCCTTAACGGGATCGTCCTCCACGGCGGAACGCGGCCCTACGGCGGCACTTTCCTAGTCTTCAGCGACTACATGCGCCCGGCCGTCCGCCTATCCGCTCTCATGGAAATCCCAAGCACCTTCGTGTGGACTCACGACTCCATCGGATTGGGTGAAGACGGCCCAACCCACCAGCCAATTGAACACTTAGCCGCACTGCGCGCCATTCCAGGTTTAAGCATTGTGCGGCCCGCTGATGCAAATGAGGTGGCGTGGTCTTGGCGCACCCTCCTGAAGGACACCAAGCGCCCGACCGGTCTTGTGCTTACACGGCAGAAAGTTCCCACGTTTGATCGTGGTGAAGGAGCTGCCGAAGGCAACACACTCGCCTCCGCCGCAGGTGTTGCTCGCGGTGGATACGTCCTTGCTGAAGCACCGGAGGGCACAATAGATGTCATTTTGATCGCGACCGGCTCTGAAGTCCAGGTTGCGCTCAATGCTCGCGAGGAACTTGCTCAGCAAGGAATTGGAGCTCGCGTTGTCTCCATGCCAAGTGTCGAGTGGTTTGCGGACCAAGACGAGGCTTACCGCAACGAAGTCTTGCCACTCGAGGTTCGTGCGCGAGTCTCCATTGAAGCCGCTGTTGCCCAAGGATGGCGAGACATCGTGGGCGACGCCGGACGAAGCGTGAGTTTGGAACACTACGGAGCATCGGCTGATTTCGAAACTCTGTTCCGCGAGTTCGGGTTCACAGCAGAAAACGTCGCAAACGTTGCGAAAGAGTCGATCAAGGCTGCACAGGGCGCTACAACGCCGGGCGGCCCGCTGATTCACCAGCAGGGAGGAACTGGCGACTAGACCTGAAAGCGACGCTTCAGGTCGCTTAGAAAGATAGAAGGAGGCATCGTGGTAACTGGCCCATCCAACCCGTTTGAGTTAGTGACCACGATGCCTTCCTTTACTTGAGGCTGGAGGTTTTACCCATGAACGCCACCGCACTTGCCGAGCTATCCTCTGTAGGAGTCGCCATCTGGCTAGACGACCTATCGAGAGATCTGATTACAACTGGCGAGTTACAAAGATTAATTGACCAACGATACGTCGTCGGTGTCACCAGCAATCCGACAATTTTTGCTAAGGCGTTGTCTTCGTCACATTCTTATGACAGTGCCCTGCGTGATTTGGCGACACGAAAAGTCGATGTCAATGACGCTGTTCGAACAATCACTACAGATGACGTGCGTTCTGCCTGCGATGTATTTGAGCCAGTTTTCGCTGCTAGCAGCACACAAGACGGCCGCGTTTCAATAGAAGTGTCTCCTGAGTTGGCGCACGATAGTGAAGGAACACTGGAAGAAGCCCGTCGCTTATGGAAAATTATTGATCGTAAGAACCTGTTCGTAAAGATTCCAGCCACACAAGAGGGACTTCGAGCGATCACGGCCGCCACTGCCGAAGGTATAAGTGTCAATGTCACGTTGATCTTTAGCTTAGATCGCTACCGCGCAGTGATGAATGCTTATCAAACAGGCCTAGAGCAGGCTCATCAAGCGGGTCGAGACCTAAGCACCATTGCCTCTGTTGCCTCATTTTTTATTTCTCGTATAGACAGCGCTATCGATCAAGAGTTGAAAGCCCTGGGATCCACGGAAGCCGAACAACTTTTAGGCAAATCTGCAATAGCCAATGGACACCTGGCGTATGAGGCATACACAGAAGTGTTTAATACTCCTCGGTGGCAAGTACTCGCAGACGCCGGCGCTCAGCCTCAGCGTCCTTTATGGGCTTCGACAGGGGTAAAAAACCCGGACTATAAAGACACGATGTACGTCGAAGAGTTGATAGTCAACGGCTGTGTAAACACGATGCCTGATGCGACTTTGGAGGCCTTCGCTGATCACGGTGAAGTACGAGGCGATACAGTTACCGGCCGGGGAAAAGATGCAGAAAAAGTCTTAGACAGCATCGAACGCTTAGGGATTTCATACACGAAAATCACTGAGCGCCTCGAAGAAGAAGGAGTATCAAAATTTGCCGCGAGTTGGTCAGAACTACTCGAAACGGTCAAAGACGGTCTAGCTCGCTTCGCGAGTTGATAGCAGCCAAAGGGAAGCTGGTCAGTGAATTCGAACCCATTACGTGATCCTCGCGATCGGAGACTTCCGCGTATAGCCGGGCCTTCAAG
>Ga0079226_10001963_pt1 | contig 15799 bp, 14 predicted proteins | sample Poulit2014_FD_76345 | JGI IMG/M metagenome (GOLD analysis project Ga0079226, IMG submission 76345) | Agricultural soil microbial communities from Georgia to study Nitrogen management - Poultry litter 2014 | ecosystem: Environmental > Terrestrial > Soil > Agricultural land | place: USA: Georgia...
GATTGTCAGTGGTTTAGTTTATGGAATCGATCGTTTTGCACACGAACTTACATTGAAATATAACGGTAATACAATCGCTGTATTAGGAAGTGGGTTTAATCATTTATATCCTCAGGCGCACGATGGACTATTTAAAGATATTGCTCAGAAAGGACTCGTTATTACTGAATATCCGCCCCATATTCGTGCCCGGAAGCATCATTTTCCAGAACGAAATCGGATAGTTAGTGGATTAACCGTAGCGACATTAGTGATTGAAGCAAAAGAAAAAAGTGGGACAAATATAACAGTTGAACATGCGCTAGAACAAGGTAAAGAAATATATGCAGTTCCGGGATCAATTTTATGCTCAAAAACGAAAGGCTGTCATAAGATGATTCAAGAGGGAGCAAAGCTAGTTATGAGTGCAAACGATATTTTGGAGGATTATGGACAATTAACGTTTTTTAAGTGAAAATGGCTGTTTTTGCACATTTTCAATCGGTATATTTGACAAAGTCGCTCTATCTTCTTACTATAAGTGAAGATTTCATTTTAAATAACGATGTAATAAGAAAATAAAATTTGAATGAAAAACCTCAATATTTAGGAGGAAATTAGATGTCCAATTATTTAGTCATTGTAGAATCACCTGCAAAAGCAAAGACAATAGAACGATATTTAGGTAAAAGGTATAAGGTTAAAGCATCTATGGGTCACGTTCGTGATCTACCAAAAAGTCAAATGGGTGTAGATGTTGAAAATAATTATGAACCAAAATATATTACGATTCGCGGAAAAGGCGAGACATTAAAGGAATTACGCCGAGAAGCGAAAAAGGCAAAAGAAATATTCCTCGCAGCTGACCCGGATCGCGAGGGAGAAGCAATTGCTTGGCACTTAGCCCAAGCATTAAAGATGGATTTAGATTCAGATTGTCGTGTCGTTTTTAACGAAATTACGAAAGACGCTGTTAAAGAATCGTTTAAAAACCCACGTAAAATCGATTATGATCTTGTCGATGCACAACAGGCTAGACGAATTCTTGACAGGCTAGTCGGATATAACATTAGCCCGCTTTTGTGGAAAAAGGTTAAAAAAGGGTTAAGTGCTGGTCGAGTACAATCTGTTGCCGTAAAAATGATTATCGATCGAGAGAATGAAATTAAAGAGTTTAAACCTGAGGAATACTGGTCGATTGAATCGACATTTTTAAAAGACAAAAGTGAATTTACTGGTAAATTTTACGGTGTAGACGGAAAAAAGCAAGAACTTAACACTGAAGATGACGTGAAAGAAATTACAAAGAGGTTGCAAGGTAATGAATTCACTGTAGACAAAGTAAATAAACGTGAACGTCGTCGCAATCCGGCAAATCCTTTTATTACATCTACTCTTCAACAAGAGGCTGCTCGAAAGCTAAATTTCCGTGCCCGTAAAACGATGATGATTGCCCAGCAGCTATATGAAGGAATTGATCTAGGCCGAGGAGCGGGTGGAATAACAGGTTTAATTACGTATATGCGTACAGATTCAACACGAATTTCACCAAGTGCAGAAGCAGAAACGGAAAAATACATTATCGAAAAATACGGTAAGCAATTTGTTGGAACGAAAAGAAAAAGAAAGCAACAAGAGGGCGCCCAAGATGCTCATGAGGCGATTCGCCCAACATCGACATTACGGGAACCAACACAAATTAAAGATAAATTATCGAATGATCAATACCGTCTTTATAAATTAATTTATGAACGATTTCTTGCTAGCCAAATGGCAGCAGCAATAATGGACACAATGACCGTCCATATGTTGAATAACGGTGTAGAATTTAGAGCAACAGGTTCCAAAATTAAATTTAAAGGATTTATGGAAGTATATATTGAAGGAACTGATAATGGTAAAAAGGAAAAAGAAACATTTTTACCAGACATAGAGGAAAAGGATAACGTCATTGCGAAAGATATCAAACCGAATCAACACTTTACACAGCCACCCCCACGTTACACAGAAGCGTCACTAGTCGGTACGATGGAGAAACAAGGAATCGGGCGTCCATCAACTTATGCACCGACATTAGATACGATTCAACGCCGTGGATATGTCGCACTTGATAATCGTCGTTTTGTTCCAACTGAATTAGGGGAAATAGTTGTCGATATATTAGTCGAATATTTCCCTGAGATTACGAATGTTGACTTTACTGCTTTAATGGAAGGTAATTTGGATAAGGTTGAAGAAGGTAAAGAAGAATGGATCAAAATTATCGACGAATTTTATAAAGATTTCGCTGTTCGGCTTGAAAAAGCAGAAGAAGAAATGAAGGAAATTGAAATTAAAGATGAGCCTGCTGGCATTGATTGTGAAAAATGCGGCCACCCGATGGTCTACAAAATGGGGCGTTACGGTAAATTCATCGCTTGTTCTAATTTCCCTAATTGTCGCAATGCAAAACCTATTTTAAAGAAAGTAGGCGTAACATGTCCGACATGTAAAAAAGGTGATGTTGTCGAACGAAAATCGAAGAAAAATCGAACATTTTACGGGTGTGAACGGTACCCAGATTGTGAATTCGTCTCATGGGATAAACCAATTGCTCGAAATTGCCCGAAGTGTGACCAATATTTAGTGGAAAAGCGCGCAAGAAAGAAAGTACAAGTTCGTTGTAGCAATTGTGATTATGAAGAGGAAACACAATCATAAACGAATCGCTTCGTGTACGTTCATTAATTAATAAACATGAAATAGTGTAATCAAGTTTGTAACTAGTTAATTGCGTTAGCTAGTTACATTCTTTTTGTTTTTGCGGTAGAATAAATGACGAAGAAGTAAAAGAGGTATTTATTTATGCTAAAACTACATTTTGTCCGTCATGGAGAAACGAAATGGAACATTGAAAATAGGGTTCAAGGACGGTTAGACTCTGAATTAACTAATAAAGGCATAGCAGATGTATTAACGTTAAAAGAACGAATTATCGATATGAATTGGGAAAAGGTCTATTCGAGCCCAAGTGGTCGAGCGCTGTATACAGCAGAATTGTTATGTAAAAGAGAACAGATTACAAAAGATAAACGAATCATGGAAATGGACCTCGGAGAATTTGAAGGAATGACTTGGGAAGAAATCAAAACAAAAGAAAAACATCAATACGATTATTACTGGAACGATCCGAGTAAATTTACTCTTTTATCTGGAGAAAATTTTTACGATGTAATCGAGCGTGTTGCCGATTTTATCGCTGAATTAAAATTAACGTACAATAAAGGTAATATTCTTATCGTTACCCATGGTGTTATCATTAAAGTTGCTCAACTGTTGGCACAAGACGGCCAGTTACAGGACCTCTGGAAAACACCACACGTAAATGGTGCAACGATGACTATCGTAGAAGTTGATCAAAAAAATAACCGGCTGATTTTAATTACTTAAAATATATATTATTTTCCAATCAATATTAAAAAAATGATTTTACATTAATCAAAATCAATTATATGGCAAAGGATATATTATTTATGGAACATGTACTTGCAATATTGTTAGCTTACATAATCGATGCTATTATAGGCGACCCGAGAACGTGGCCACATCCGGTAAAATGGTTTGGTAAATTGATTCATACGATGGAAGTAAAATGGAATCGTGGAAACAAACGTAAATTAAAAGGGTTTCTTATGCTCACGGTTATGATTATATTAACATTGACAGTTAGTTTAGCGATTATTTTGGTTGCGTATAAAATGCACCTTCTTTTCGGCATCATAATAGAAGCTATACTAATTGCAACAACGATTGCCCAAAAAGGATTAAAAGATGCAAGCTTAATTGTTTACGATCCCCTAAACGATAAGGATATAAATAAGGCGAGAGAGAATTTAGCAGAAATCGTCGGACGTGATACAAATAATTTAAAAGAACCAGATATCGTTCGTGCAACAGTGGAAACAGTTGCAGAAAATACGAGCGATGGTATTACAGCGCCTTTGTTTTGGGCGTTTATTGGCGGTGCTCCTTTAGCCCTTGTTTATCGTGCAATCAACACGTGCGATTCAATGGTTGGGTATAAAAATGAACAGTTTAAAGAGTTTGGCTGGGCAGCTGCTAAATTAGATGATATCGTCAATTATTTACCGGCAAGAATAACGGCATTTCTTATGCTTATCGTGAATAAGCCTAAAGATATGCAATTTTTACATACGTGGTCTTTTATTCAACAAGATGCTAAGCGACATGCTAGCCCGAATAGTGGTTGGCTGGAAGCGACGGTGGCGTACATTTTACGGGTACGTTTAGGCGGAGACAACTATTACGATGGAATTAAAAAGCGGTCTACTTTGATGGGAACGTTACAAGAAAAACACCGGCTAATGAATGTACAACATATTAAAGATACAATACAAATTATGCAACGGACGGTACTGCTTACGATATTGTTAATACTAGTTGGGGGGATGATGATTGAACTTACCATTACATGGCGCTAATCCAAAAGCTTTATACGATTCGTATTCAATTAGGATGCCTAAGCAACTGATTGATTTTAGCGTCAATTTAAATCCGTTCGGTACGCTACCAAGTATAAAAGGAAATTGGGTAAACTGGATTGATATAATAGAAGACTATCCAGATCCAGACGGGTATCGTTTAATACAAGCAATTGTTGCCCGCGAACAAATATGCCAAAGTCGTATTTTGTTAGGCAATGGGGGCGCTGAATTAATCACCTTACTCGCTAATTTTCTAACCAAAAAACGAATTGGCATTGTTCAACCAACGTTTATCGAATACGAAAAAATGTGTCGGGCATTTCAGTGCGACATCGAACACATTGTGTTACAGGAAGGTAAATGGCACGATTTAAGTGCGGTATATCCTATAATTAAGGATATCGATGCATTGTTTTTGTGTCATCCTAATAATCCAACAGGGATCACATACAATAAAGAAACTTTACGTAAGCTAATTGAACAGTGTGAACAAGAACAGTGTTATTTGATTATTGATGAAGCCTTTTATGATTTTGCAGAAGAATTTGAAAGTGCCGTATCATATGTGTCTGCTCATCAATATGTAATCGTTATTCGTTCACTAACGAAAATGTATTCAATTGCGGGATTGCGTTTAGGTTACATGATGGGACCAAAAGAAGTTATTAGTTCATTAAAGGATATACAACCGCACTGGAGCATTAATTCAATCGCTTTAGAAGCAGGGATTCATTGTTTAGACAGTGAGGCATTTGTAATGAAAACACGGAAGTATATCGCGAATGAACGTAAAAAAATGCAAGTCGCTCTTGAGGAGATGGGCTTTAACGTTTCGAAAAGTGATGTGAACTATTTATTAATTCGTGATGATACGTTACATAATCAAGAACCGATCATTCGATACTTATTACAAAAAGGAATCGTTCCCCGACATACTGAAAATTATCGAGGTTTGAATGGTAAATGGATACGGGTTGCAATAAAGAAAGAAAAGGAAAATGAACTATTATTAAAGGCTTTGCAGTCTTGGAAACGTCGAAATTAATTTTCCGGGAAGTGCTTTCCGTTTTTGCTCGCTTAGAAGAATATAAGATGCCAATTACAAATAAAGGGACATGTCCGCTTGTCCCTTTCATGATCGTCTCGTATGTAAAATGGCTCGTTTTGTTTCATTATAAACAGCTCGTCCAATCAATTGACCGAGTGGTGTGGCCGTACCAGCGTATGGTAATGTTTTTCCCTGCTGGGTAGCGGCTACCAAAATACTATCAGTAGACGTTCCCGTCGCTATTGTGTTTGAAAAAGGGTCATGAATATTAAGGTCAAATAAAACTTTTGTTTTTGCTTCAGTAGCTGTAATCACTGACTGGACAAGTGCCTCATCTGTAACATATCCATTAATAAAAATCCACGTATTAATAGTTCCAATATTATTTTCCCGCGTGTAGTGATACGCCTCTGTGCTGTCGACAGCATTCCCAACCCCAGCTGTAACGACGATGAACACAGAAAATTCATCTTCATTGTATAACTTAAAAGCTACATCTTTTACTTTAACCGCGGTCATCATTCCGACTGTTTCTGAAACATCATAACCAATCTGATGAATAAAGGATTGCATATCTTCTCGATGGTTTGCTATACGATAGTTTTTATTAACATGCCGATTAACGAACGTAAAGTACCAACCTAAGCCAGCACCGGATACCGCCGAAGAGAGCGTCCGTAATGGAATTGGAGAAGCGAGTGAAATATATTCATTATGTACGTTAATCAAATTTGGATTAATTGTTGGTAAGTTCATGAAAATCACCTTCTGACACTTCTTTAGACACTTTTATTTTTAATGAATGAATTTATTATATATGAAACTAGTCTTAAAGTTAAAAATTCTCCCCTCCATTGTAGGAAGAGAGAATATTCATTTTAGTAATTTACTCAGCGAAATATTCCGGATAAACCGCTTTACCAATTTCCTTTGCACCTTCTACTAAACGTGGACCAGGGCGACTAACGACATCTTCATTAATATCGAAAACTTGTTCTTCTCTAATTGCATTTACATTGCTAAATCCATCTCGATTTAATACTTGTTCTGTCGAGTCTTCAACATAATGACCATAGATTGTTAAGATTACATCTGGATTTAAGTCAACGATTGCTTCTGGATCAATTTGTGCCCAGCCATCTAACTCTCCAGCAGCATTTTTAGCACCGACCCTTTTAATTAATTCATCAAAAAATGTACCTTGTCCACCTGTGTAAATTTCCGGTTCTGGAGAAATTTCAAATAGTACTGTTTTTTGATCATCGGCACTAATTTCATCGGCAATAGCGTCAATTTCAGCAAACCCATCTTTCATCTCTTGAACAATCTGTTCGGCAGCTTCGTTAGCACCGGTAACATTTCCAACCTCGATGATCGTATCGTACGTTTCGTCAATCGTTTGTGCATCTGCCACAAAGTAGACGTTAATCCCCGCATCTTGAATTTGTTCATAAGCATCGAATGAGCTTTCGACACTTGATTCATGAGCGAGCACTAAATCAGGATCTAAACTGATGATTTTTTCAACGTTCAGTTCAAAGTCTCCTACTGTATCAAGCTCAGCGACTTCTTCTGGATACGTATCATTTTCAGTAACGGCAATCACCTTATCGCCTAAATCTAAAGCGAATAAAATCTCTGTATTACTAGGCATAACGGAAATAATTTCAGTTGGTTCATTTTCAAGTGTAATTGTATTACCGGTACTATCGGTAACTTCTAAAGGAAACTGTGCATCTTCTACCTGTTCGGTTTCATTCGTGTTCGTATCTTCTGTACCTTTGTCGATATCATTTGTATTACACCCAATGATGAAAATTGAGAGTAAACTTATAAAAAGTAGTTGAAAAATAAACTTTCTATTCAATTTTATAGCCTCCATATATTGATTATAAAATAACCTTTCCAATCCAAAAAGGTGGAAAGGAGAGTAATAATTCGTTACACCTCCCTATATTCCTGTCAGTAATTGGTTATCAGTGAAGGTAGACGAATTTCTAGCTATTCATTGTACTTCGATACTTTCGCATACAATAAACATACAGTAGTAATTTTCGTTTATTTAAATATACAAGAGCGGGATCGTGTATGTAAACATTTCCTCTTTTACGATGCTTTAACTTTAATCATCTACCTTACCTGATTAAACTCGTCTTTCTAGTATACACTATTTTGAAAATGAAGTAGGACTTTTAGTAGTGATAACGGTACAATTTTTATAAGACAAATAAAATAATACTAATATATCGCTTTTACGTTAGCTTGCCTTATCCGTATATTCTTAACTTATTCGTAAGAATCACCAATTTGGGAAAGTCCTATGCCCATTCGTGGAGCAATCGTTATCGGGCTAATCTTTACGTTTGACTTTTAATTTTGAAATGAGTAAAATCATTGCTTGGAAACTATATCAAATAACGGAAATTAAATAACGTATTCTAATAAATTAATTTTATTCTGAATGTTGTAACAATTCTGTTTATTAATTGCTCATACGATATTTTTGTGATATGATTTATTTGTTCAAACTATGTTTATTTGGAGTGAGACTGTGGCATTAAACGATAATTATTTAGATCGTTTTACGACTTATTTATCTGTAGAGAGAAATGCCTCTGAATATACGATAACATTTTATCGACAGGATATTATTACATTCGAACGATTTTTGAAAACAGTTGATGTAAGTTGTTTTTCAAAAGTCTCTTATTATGATGTCCGGTATTTCTTAGCGAATTTATATGAGCGAAAACTGAGTAGGAAAACAGTTTCCCGGACACTATCAAGTTTACGTACGTTTTATAAATTTTTAGAAAGAGAAGCGGAAGTACATACGAATCCTTTCGTACGAATCCCATTGCCAAAACAGGATAAATTAATTCCAGACTTTTTTTATACGGAAGAATTATCAGAATTGTTTAAAGTTAATGATCTTACTACACCACTAGGGCAACGTAATCAAGCATTATTAGAATTGTTGTATGCTACTGGAATTCGTGTGAGTGAGTGCCAAACATTAACGATTGAACAAATTGACTTTGATTTTAATATGGTTAAGGTCGTTGGAAAAGGAAACAAGGAGCGATATATTCCCTTTGGACAATTTGCACGGGAGGCATTACATTCATATATTAATGATGGTAGGAAGGAATTATTAAAAAAACATCAGTCAGAAGTTCGGACTGTTTTTTTAAATTCCCGAGGGAATCCAATTACAACAAGAGGTATTCGTTATATTCTAGAACAAATGATTGCCAAAACATCATTAACAGTTAGTATACATCCACATAAATTTCGCCACACATTTGCAACCCACATGCTAAATGAAGGTGCTGATTTACGATCGGTCCAAGAATTGTTAGGACATGAAAATTTATCCACTACCCAAATTTACACACACGTAACAAAAGATCGTTTGCGAAGAGTGTATATGAACAGTCATCCAAGAGCTAAGAACAATGAATAAATGTGACGTTGAGGAGCGGTATGACATGACAAGTAAGTTCCATGCGACAACTATTTTTGCCATTCAACACAAAGGACAAAGTGCCATGAGTGGCGACGGCCAAGTTACACTAGGTGAAGCGGTCGTTATGAAACATAAAGCGAGAAAAGTAAGAACATTATTTAACGGGAAAGTAATCGCCGGTTTTGCCGGATCGGTTGCGGATGCGTTTACGCTATTTGAAATGTTTGAAAAGAACCTAGAAAAATATGATGGCAATTTAATGCGAGCAGCGGTTGAATTGGACAAAAAATGGCGTAGCGACAAAGTATTACGTCGCTTAGAAGCGATGTTAATTGTCATGAATAAAGACGTAATGCTAATTGTCTCAGGTACGGGTGAAGTCATCGAACCCGATGATGGAATACTTGCAATAGGTTCAGGGGGAAATTATGCATTAAGCGCTGGCAGGGCATTAGCGAAATATGCACCTGAATTAAGTGCACAAGAGATAAGTGAAGCGGCTTTACGAACTGCAAGTGAAATCTGCGTATTTACAAATGATCAGATAGTGACAAAAGTACTTGAATAATCGGATGAGAAGAATGGAGTGTTTAAGGGAATGGAAGGAAATTATACCCCTAAACAGATTGTTGAGAAATTAGATCGGTATATTATTGGTCAACGAGAAGCGAAAAAATCTGTTGCGGTTGCTTTACGTAATCGTTATCGACGAATGCAGTTAGACGATTCGTTAAAAGACGAAATTATCCCTAAAAATATTTTAATGATAGGGCCGACTGGTGTAGGGAAAACAGAAGTAGCAAGGCGACTTGCCAAACTGGTACACGCCCCGTTTATTAAAGTTGAAGCGACAAAGTTTACTGAAGTAGGGTATGTTGGTCGCGATGTCGATGCAATGATTCGAGATTTAGTAGAAGTAGCACTTCGTATCGTTAAAAATGAAAAAATGGAAAAAGTGAAAGAAAGGGCTACGGAAGAGGCGAATCGCAAGCTCGTGAAGTTGTTAGTACCAAGCATGAAAAAAGAACGTCAAATGAAAAATCCATTAGAAATGTTCTTTTCTAATATGAATGAAACCGAGCAGCAAGATCAGGAACAAGATGCTCAGAGTGAGAATATTCGAGAACGAAGAAACCAAACAGAAAAATTGTTACAACTAGGTGAATTAGAAGACAAAAAGGTTGAAATTGAAATTGAAGAACAACCTTCATCGATGTTTGATTTACTACAAGGTTCGGGAATGGAACAAATGGGCATGAATATGCAAGAAGCTTTCGGCCCTTTAATGCCGTCAAAAAAACGTAAACGAAAGCTACCAGTTAGCGAAGCAAGGAAAATATTAACACAACAAGAAGCACATAAATTGATTGATTTAGAAGAAGCCCAACAAGAAGCAGTCGAAAGGGCAGAACAATCTGGTATTGTCTTTATCGATGAAATAGATAAAGTAGCGGGATCAGATCAACATGGCGGTGGTCCTAATGTTTCAAGAGAGGGAGTACAACGGGATATCTTACCAATTGTGGAAGGTTCAACTGTAACGACAAAATATGGCCCTGTCAAGACGGATCATATGTTATTTATCGGGGCGGGGGCTTTCCATATGGCTAAACCATCCGATTTAATTCCTGAACTACAAGGACGGTTTCCGGTGCGGGTAGAATTTGATAAATTAACTACCGATGATTTTGTACAAATTTTAACAGAACCATCGAATGCATTATTAAAACAATATAAAGCCCTTTTAAAAACAGAAAATATCGATGTGGTCTTTACCGATGATGCAGTAAAAAGAATCGCTGAAATCGCTTATCAAGTAAACCAAGATTCTGATAATATCGGTGCTCGCCGTTTGCATACAATTTTAGAAAAATTATTAGAAGATTTATCATTTGAAGCACCTGATATTACGTTACCGTCAATTGAAATAACGACACAATATGTTAATGAAAAACTAGAAGACATTGTTGAAGATAAAAATTTAAGTCAATTTATTTTATAAACTTTACGAAAATGATGGAGGTAAAAATATGTCCTTATTAAACCGCGTGAGAAGAGTCAATGCTCTCCTCCAAAAAACAGCAGGTAAACCAGTAAATTTTAATGAAATGGCAACGACACTATCAGAAGTAATTGATGGTAATGTTTTTATATTAAGTAGGAAAGGTAAATTATTAGGCGGTGCCGTTTATCAAGAAATCGAAAATGAACGAATGAAAAAAATTCTTGAAGATCGCCAATTTCCTGAAGAATATACAGAAGCACTTTTAAATATATTCCAAACGACCGCTAATATCGATGTCGACAGCGTATACAGTGTGTACCCGTCTGAAAACCGTGAACTCTTTAGAAATGGTTTAACGACGATTGTTCCAATTATAGGTGGTGGAGGTCGTCACGGTACATTAATTATTGGCCGACTAAGTGATGAATTTACAGATGATGATCTAGTACTAGCTGAATATAGCGCTACTGTTGTCTGTATGGAAATCCTACAAGGTAAAGCTGAAGAAATCGAAATTGAGGCACGTAGTAAGGCCGTCGTTCAAATGGCGATTAGTTCTTTATCATTTAGCGAGTTAGAAGCAATCGAACATATTTTTGAAGAGCTAGATGGCAAGGAAGGATTACTCGTAGCAAGTAAAGTTGCTGATCGCGTAGGAATTACTCGCTCGGTTATCGTCAATGCTTTACGTAAATTAGAAAGTGCGGGAGTCATTGAATCTCGTTCATTAGGGATGAAAGGGACATATATTAAAGTGTTAAATGAAAGGTTTTTAACCGAATTAGAAAAAATTAAACAACAATAGAGCATCCTAATAAATCAAAGAAAACAGACCATGTATGATTGTATAAATGGTGTTAGTGTTTAAATCACTAGCACTATTTTTTTATGCAAAAAATATGGAGGAGTCTGAACAATGGATTGTGTGAAATTCAGCTACAAGGACCTTGCTACTAGTACAGCCAAAATATTCGCTATAAAATGAGAGTTCTACCACTGAAGTGAAACTAGCACGAAGTGATTTTTTATTTATAAAGTAATGAAGGGGAAATATCGAATTCAATGTAATAATGTAAAATTTTAAATCGATATATATCTCGAAAGTTCCATAAGATTACCTTTTATACAGTTATTTACAATGATAGGTGATGCATTATATCGATTAGTAATAAAATTATAGGTCGTTTTGTTCATCTATGGCGAAAATACATGAAAAAAGTAGACTTTTAGGGTAGTTTCTCCTAAAATAATGTTAAGAAATAGAGTTGTTTATAGAGTTATTTATCTAGGCAACTAAAATGAAATGCAGAGTATACGGAAGGTGAACGAAGTGAGGTTATTCGATAAAACGTTTACAAACTTAGAAAATGCAATAGATTACGCTCAAAAACGAAATGAAATGATAGGTCATAATATCGCAAACTCTGATACTCCCAATTACAAAACTAAAGACGTATTATTCAAATCCCATTTAGAAAAGGCGATGGAAAAACAATTCGTGAATAAACGTACTCATCAAAAACATTTCAAGTTTTCTAATCAGTATCAATCATATCAAGTTATCACTAATAATCAATCAACCTTTAATCATAATGGCAACAATGTTGATATGGATAAAGAGATGTCTAATTTAGCTAAAAATCAAATTTATTATCAAACAGTGGTCGACAATATCAATAGTAAGTTCCACCAATTGCAGTCAGTCATTAGGGGAGGTCGTTAATAATGTCGATTTTTCATGCGTTTAACATAAGCGCTAGTGGTCTCACTTCTCAACGATTGAGAATGGATGTAGCTGCAGCCAATATCGCTAATGCTCACACGACACGTGCTACGATAAATGAAAACGGTGAGTTTCAGCCTTATCGCAGAAAAATGGTAGCGATGCAATCAGCTGGTCACACATTTAAACATTTTCTACATAAGGCACAGGGAGGCAGTAAGCAATTAACTGGAGGAGTGAAGGCAACTCATATCTTGCACGACCGAGACCCTTTCCAACTAGTCTATGAACCTAGCCACCCCGATGCAAATGATGACGGCTATGTTAGTTATCCAAACGTAGATCCACTGAAAGAAATGGTAGATATAATGAGTGCGACTAGATCGTATGAAGCGAATGTGACTGCTTTAAATGCCACGAAGGATATGTTGTTAAAGACGTTAGAAATTGGCAAGTAAGCAGATTAAGTCCACACGATGATGTAAATAATATCGAAATTAATATAGAAGCAAATATCTAAAGAGGTACGATGTTAAATTTACACAAAAAACTGTACATAATCAAATATGCATAGGGGGTATGTAAAACGATGTTTGATAAAATAAATCTAATGGGCGGTCCGAAAATACATCATAATGAAAACCAAATAAATAATGATAGACCGATAAACGAAAAATTCAAAACGTTATTTAAAGATGCGCTGAATAAAGTAAGCGAGACAGAACATGAAGCTAATTACCAACAAAAAATGTTAGTGCAAGGAAAAACGAACGATTTACATAATGTGATGCTTGCTGCTCAAAAAGCGACAATTACTGTCGAAGCAGCTGTCCAAGTTCAACAGAAAGTAATTGATACGTATAACGAAGTAATGCGTATGCAAATTTAACATGTTTTGATCGATGTCATTATGTTGACTAGTTATTATAATTGAAGTCCGGTGGGATTATATGAATGAACAGTTGAAACAGTTTAACGAACAGCTTAAAAATATATGGCAAACAAGTTCACGAAAGGGAAAAGTCTTATTCTTTGTAGCAATAGGAGTAATAATCATAACGATTACTATAATTACTATTGTGACAACGACAACGTCTTTCGTACCTCTTTATACTAATCTCTCACCCGAAGAAGTAGGGCAAATTAAGGAAGAGCTAGATGCTGAAAACGTAGCATATGAAATTACAGACGGTGGTACTTCAATTAAAGTACCGAAAGATGAAAGTGAGCGACTTTTAGTAGAATTAGCCGGAAAAAAAATTCCCTCGAGTGGACATATAGATTATTCTTTTTTTAGTGAAAATGCCTCTTGGGGCGTAACAGACAATGAGTTTAATATGATGAAACTCGATGCAATGAATACCGAACTAGCCAATTTAATTAAAAGTATCGACGGTGTGGTAGATGCTGAAGTTATGATTACACTTCCTCAACAATCGGTGTTTGTTAGCGATCAAAGTGACGAGGCGAGTGCAGCAATTGTTTTACATACAAAGTTTGGCCATGAGTTTAAAGGAAACCAAATAGAATCGCTATATCATCTAGTATCGAAAGCTGTTCCAAAGCTACCACCTGAAAATATTGTGATTCGTAATCAGTACTTAGAGTATTTCGATAGGGCTAATAACGAATACGAAGATGATTATACATTCCATCAAACGATTAAACGAGAAACTGAACAGGATGTACAAAAGAGATTACAACAAATGTTAGGTGCAATGGTCGGAATGGACCGGGTTGTCGTTTCAGTTACGGCGGATATTGATTTTTCTAAGGAAAACAGAGCAGAAGAGCTAGTAGATCCTGTCGATGTCGATAATATGGAAGGGATACCGGTTAGTATTGAAACAATACGTGAAACATTCGAAGGAACAGACTCTAGTGCTGGGGTTGTTGGCACGGGAGAAGAAGATATTCCGAATTATCCCGCAAGTGTAGAAGGACAAGATGGAGATTACGAGCTCGTTAAAGATACGATTAATTATGAATTAAATCGAATTAATCGCGAAATTGTTGAAGCGCCTTATAAAATCAGAGATTTAGGAGTCCAAGTAGTCATTGACAGTGTTGTAAATAAAGAAGAAGATCAAGTACAACTGTTAACTCAACAGGAACAAAATGCTGTTGAAGAAGGTGTCGCTTCTATTTTAGACTCAATTATCACAACCTCAATTGATAAAGAATTTGGTGAAATAGAAACAGCTGATAAGATATCGATTGTTTTTCAACAATTTAATAATCAAGATGAGCGCTCGGGCGACATGCCTACAACTCATACAGTTCCCCTATGGGTATATATTGTCGGGGCAACATTATTAGCGGTGATTGTTTTACTTATTATTTTATTGTTGAAAAGTAAAAAAGAAGAGAAATTTGAAGAGGATAGCCCGTCAAGCGCGATAACATATGATGAACATATTCCAGATTTAATGGCTCAACCGAAATCAGAGTCGGATATGCAACATGAACAACTAGAAAAAATGGCTAAAGAAAATCCTGAAGACTTCGCTAAATTACTCAGAAGTTGGATTTCTGATGATTAGGGGGAGATATCAATCGCTAGACAAGCTAGAGCTTTAACAGGTATACAAAAAGCAGCTATACTGTTAATTTCTTTAGGACCAGATATTTCAGCGGAAGTTTTAAAAAATCTAACCGATGATGAGGTAGAACAAATTAGTTTAGAAATTTCATCTACCCGAAAGGTTGACTCAGATGTTAAAGAAGAGATTATTGAACAGTTCCATCAAATAGCTGTAGCTCAAGATTACATATCACAGGGTGGCGTAGGGTATGCAAAAATGATACTCGAAAAAGCCTTTGGAGAACAAGAAGCAGTCAATATTATTAATCGACTTACTTCTTCCCTGCAAGTAAAACCGTTCGATTTTGCAAGAAAAGCTGATCCGAATCAAATACTTAATTTTATCCAAAATGAACACCCACAAACAATTGCTCTAGTATTATCATATTTAGATTCTGAACAAGCAGGACAAGTATTATCAGAGCTTGAAGAAGATGTTCAAGCTGATATCGCAAGAAGAATAGCGACAATGGATTCGACACCGCCTGATATCGTATCTAATATTGA
>Ga0079226_10001964_pt1 | contig 15782 bp, 13 predicted proteins | sample Poulit2014_FD_76345 | JGI IMG/M metagenome (GOLD analysis project Ga0079226, IMG submission 76345) | Agricultural soil microbial communities from Georgia to study Nitrogen management - Poultry litter 2014 | ecosystem: Environmental > Terrestrial > Soil > Agricultural land | place: USA: Georgia...
ATTTTTCCTAGTGCTACTTTTTAGGGGACTTATATTTATTTTTATTTGGTGGATAATAGATTTGTTTATAGTTATTAAATTTAGTAGTAATGATACTAGTGTTGCATAAGTGCTGACGAAATACTCTAAATACATCCTTCGGTAAAATTTAAAAAAGTAAAAATGCAAAGTAAAGGTAGTAAACATCCATTTTCCTATTACGTTAGGCAAAGTGCAATAGATGGCAATTAAACTTTTAAGGGACACCCTTCCATGATTTTTTCGAGTCCAGATATAAAGTGAAGCCTTAGCCCCCTACATCTTACCATCGTTGGAATATCCACCTCTTCTATTCCTTACACCTTGTTTGGTATATTCATTATAGTTTTGTTTAATTTTAATGACTTTATCTAAATCTCATTAATTCATCTACTCAAAAATCCTGAAATCAAAATATAACGCTATCCCTTTAGCATGGATAGCGTCATATCAACGTTTAGCTTAAACTTCCAGCCGGTTAACCGGAGACCCCTTCCTTATCATTGTCATTAGCTTCATAATCAATAAACATCTTATTGTCTCAAACCATTGATGTGATGGACTTAATCTTTCGCTGTGTTCTCAATCAATATCATGAAATATCGGATAATGGATGGTTATTTCAGCGTTCGTCACTAGGATGTCATTTGTATTAAGACATTAACATATTGCAAAATTACTATGACAAGAAACTTTCGTCTGACATGTATTTAAACTTTTATATTCACAGAAAAATAAGAAGCCAACTCATTAGTGTTCAAAACATTGACGTAAATTTACTGAATACTTTCCGGAATGTTCACCTGCAGTCTTTCCGAATACTGAACCAGCCATCAATCCTGAACCTCCAGGATAATTGTCATAAAACAGTCCTCCTACTAGCTCTCCAGCGGCATATAATCCAGGTATAGGATTGTTATTGTCACCCAGTACCTCTCCTCTATTATTTACTCCAACTCCTCCAAATGTAAATGTTATGCCACAAGTTACAGGATAAGCAAAATAAGGGGGGGTATTAATCTGTAATGCCCAATTTGATTTGACAGGAATAATATTTTCAGCCTTTTTCTTATCCTTAATTCCTGGATTATAATATCCTTCTTGTACATTATTATTATATTCCTTTACGGTTTTGATAAAATTATCCCGATTAATTTTCATTTGACTAGCTAAGCTTTCCAAGTCGTTAGCCTGAAACACAGTAGCTTCTGGTAAATGATATTCTTTGCGAAGTAATGACATAACCTGCTTGTCATATAACTGAAATGCTATTTGATTCGGTTGTTTCAATGTTTCCTTTCCGTACTTAGCATAGGTATAATTTCTAAAGTCTGCTCCTTCATCAACAAATCTATTACCTTCAGTATTAACTATAATCCCTAAAGGGTAGGAAGACTTTTTATAAATGTCACCGGGCTTATTAAAATCCCCTGTACTAGGTGCGTTATAATCAGTCGTATGGGCATGACAACCGTTATATTGTCCTTTTTTTCTTGCACCTACTTCCAAAGCCATTGCTATTCCATCACCTGTATTATATTCCGTTCCGCGAACTATGGCGTTTTCCCACTCTTTACCTAAATACTTAACTCTTTTTACTTTATTAGCTTCAAAGCCTCCGCACGCTAGAATTACTGCATTAGTTTTAATCTTTTGTGTTTTTTTATTTTTGCTTTCTATATATATTCCAGATATTTTATTGTCTATCTTTTCAAGTCTCGTAGCTTTGGATTGATATTGTATGTGAATCCCTTTTTGAGACACTTTTTCAATCAAACTATCTATTAACCCTATACCTTTATTCTTTGTCTTAACAGGTAAGCCACCCCAAAATTGCAACATCCCATTCCTTTTAAAATACTGGTTTTCGTTTAACTCAAATTCCACTCCTTGTTTCTTCATCCATAAAATAGTATTATAGGCATGATTTATAAGATGAATTGATAAGGAAGTATCAGTTTGATGGTTAGTTACATGAGTCAAATCAGCATAAAAGTCCTCTTTATTATACGAAGGGAGATGAATGGTTTCCTTATTAATTCCCGGTACAATCTTTTCAAGATTTTCAATACTTCCATAAGGAAAACGAATTGCTCCATCTGTGAAAAAGGAATTACCGCCTTTTTTCTCTTTAGGTGCTTTTTCAACAATCAAGACATTAGCACCTGATTCCCTAGCAGATATTGCAGCGCATAATGCTGCATTACCTGTTCCTACAACGACCACATCATATGTCATAATCAATATCATCTCCTACTTTAATTTTTTACAAATATATCATTGCCATGTTTATATTAATTTGTAATTGGTATACCCACTCTTGGCCAATATAGAAAAGCAATAATAAGTGTTACTATAATTAGTATAAATGTTATAAAAAAGCCAAGAATAAATAAATCCCTACTACCATAATAATGAGTGGAGAAAGTAACCATATTACCTGCAGATTGAGATGGAAGAAGAAATGATGTACTACTAGCTACTAAAAATAACATCCCTAACCAAACAGGATTAAAGGTACTTCCAATTGCAAATGAAAGAAGAACTGGCATTAAGGCGGCTACCATTGCAGTATAATTTGTAAAAAGTAGCCTTAAAAAAACTAATAATAAAACCAACATTATAGGGAATGAATATCCTGAAAATATTTTGGAATACCCCATTAATAAAGATTTCATTACATCTATTACACCACTTTTTTCTAAAGCCAAAGCTATAGAGAAGCCGGCAGAAAATAATAACGGAACTCCCCAATCTATATTTTTTTTAGCGTCTTCCCATTTTATAATGTTAATTTTGGGAACAAACACAAAAGGAACGATTGCCATTGCAGACATGGATATAGACATACCATGTACTTTTTTTGTTAGCCATAATAAAATTAATATGAAATATAAAATTAATAATTTCTTTTCAGAAGAAGTAATTTTGCCTATTCTTTTTTTTTCGTTGCTTAAATACTTGTTTATACTATGTAAATACACATTTCGTGATGGAAATAAGAAAATTATCAAAAACCATAAGGCAATTAACAGAATAAAACTAATTGGAAGCATCACAATAAGCCAATGCAAATAAGTCCAATCATAACCAATCATTGATTTAAATAAACTAATAGAATAAATCGAACCTCCAGCACCTGTTAACACGCTTAAAGTTGCTATATATGGGGAGAAGGTGATAATAAGTATAATAGCCTTAGAGAAATTAGTGTCAATTTGTTGCTTAAATTCATTAATAAATCCTAATGCAATAGGGATAAGAACTGTTACTCTTCCCATAGCTGTTGGAATAATAAATGTTAACATAAAGGATAATATAATAAGAGTAAGGTAAATATATATAATTTTCCCTTGAGAAAAGGTAATTAAAAATAGCGCTAATCGTTTATCTAAATTAGTTTTTTGGACTGCAAAACTTAAAATCAGCATTGTTATAATTAGCCAAATGATCTCATTTCCTAAAGATGAAGCAGCTTCCTCGAAACTTAAAATCTTAAAAATAGAAAATAAAACAATTACCATCATACTAGTGATCGCTGCTGGGATAATCCTAGTTATCCACATAATAACAGCAAAAATAATGATAAAAATCGTTGTCATTCCTACATTACTTATAAAGCTAAAAGAAAAAAAGGGGGAGATTATGATTAAAAATAAAAAGAATATAGTAACTCCTATTTCGGTAATACGCTTATTGAAAGTAATCAAAATATTCCCCCGCTTAATAATTTATGAAAGTTTTACGTTATGAAAAGATTAGTTGAGTTTATTTAATATAATTTATTTGAATCCATTACTAGTCTGGTTTATTAAGTAAATGTATACCGTTTGTATTCATATTGATCAGGTGGTCCTATAGCAACCCAAAGCTCTCCTTTAGAAGGAACCGCAATAGTAGAAGCTGCTGTAGTACCATCCCCAAAGTCCCCTTCCTTTCTGCAAATAGTATGAGGATACGTTTCTCTGTCTCTAAAAAACTCTTGCATTTTTTCAATACTTAACTTCCCATTGTTATTTTCTATCATTTGCTTCATTCTTAATCTTCTCATTACAGAATTCTCCAAGTCTTCTCCAGTCTTTCTCTCTTGATATTTTGATATCTTTGAAATAAAATGATTAGAATGGGCTATAAAGCCATTTTCTGCATAAACTTCTCCTGTCATTTCTGGAGTTACTTCTAGATTAATAACATCATCATTCTTATCTATAATAATTATATTTCTAGATGAAGATTTATAAACGCTTTTCAATTTATCTTTAGCTTCTTTAACAGTAGATGTTGTTAATGCCAGCCTAGTAAACATGTATCTAGGAAAACCTATACGCCAACCATCACAAGTAATGAAATTACCAAAAGCACCCATACCGTTATCATTTATTCCTATATAAGATACCTGGCCAGCTGGAGTAAGCATTAAATATTTTGGTCCATTATCTGGTATAATCTCTACAACTACAAAGCATTCCTTATAATAGCTAGGTAAATCTGAGTTTTGTCCAACCAAAGAAACACCATTATCTGTAGATTCTGATTTCAAAGCAAATGTAGTGCATTCGTGATCTGTTTCTTTAAAATACTGAATTATTTCTGCTCTTAATTGCAGGAAATAAGCAATGCCTAAAGAAATTTGTGCCCCTTCTGCTACACCCTGTATCTCTTCATCAAAGGAATGAGCATACTTTTGTACGTATGGTTGGTATTTTAATGCGGTCTGTTCAATTACAGATAAATCATCAATACCTGTTTCTTGTTTTAATTTATTTAAAGCAAAGGACAAGTGATTTTTTATTAAATCTGTACAATACTCTCCGAATTGTTTACCAATTTCTCTGTGAGAACCCTTCAAGGTATAAAATGGGAACGATTGAGTATTACTCAAAAATATCTCCTCCTAATAATATATTAATTCCTCTTAAGTATTTTAATGGTGTAAATCATTATTATATAAATGACAAGCTACTTTCCTCCCGTCAACCTCTCTAAATTCTGGATATTTCTTTTTACAAATATCCATAGCATATTTACATCTGGGGTGAAATGCACAACCAGATGGGGAATTTGCTGGACTAGGTACATCTCCTTTTAATATGATTCTTTCTTTTTTTACTCTTGGATCTGGTTGTGGAATAGCTGATAATAAGGATTGGGTATATGGATGTAAAGGATTTTCATATATCTTTTCTTTGTCACCTTTTTCTACAATTTTCCCTAAATACATTACTCCTAGTCGATCTGAAATATATTTTACAACACTTAAATCATGCGCTATAAACAAATAAGTTAGTCTGTGCCGCTCCTGTAAATCTTGAAGCAAATTAATAATTTGAGATTGTATAGATACATCTAAAGCTGAGACTGGTTCATCAGCTACAATGAATTTAGGATTTAGGGCTAAAGCACGAGCGATTCCAATTCTTTGTCTCTGCCCCCCACTAAATTCATGCACATAACGATTAGCATGATAAGAATTTAAACCTACTTCATTTAATAATTTATCAACCTCTTTGTTTCTTTTTTCTTTTGTATATAATCCTTGAATTTGAAAAGGCTCTGCTATAATATCCCTTACTGTTAAACGGGGATCAATAGAAGTATATGGATCTTGAAAAATCATTTGAAAACCACGTCGATATTTTAATAGTTCTTTATTGGAGAGAAAGCTAATACTCTGCCCGTCTATTTGTATACTCCCGCTTGTAGGTTTCAGCAATCTTAACATAGTTTTTCCAGCAGTAGATTTCCCACATCCACTTTCACCCACTAAACCAAATGTTTCACCATCATATATCTCTAGATCAATCCCATTTAGTGCCTTCACATGATTTACTGTTCTTCCCATAATACCTTTTTTTATAGGGAAATATTTTTTTAAATTCTTAACTTCTACTAACGTTTTTTGTGACATTTATATCTCCTTCTTTTTGCGAATTATATAAATAACATTTTGTATAATGATTTTGATTTATTTCAGTCTCAGGTGGCATTTTTTCCTTGCATATATCCATTACAAAAGAACAACGTGAAGCAAATGGACATCCTTGTTTTATGGTTCCGGGGGTAGGAACGGTACCCTTAATGGAATGTAATCTCGGTTCTTTAGATTCCAAAGTAGGCATGGACTTAATCAATCCTTGTGTGTAAGGATGTTTTGGATTTTCAAATAATGAAATCACATCAGCATATTCCACTACTTTTCCTGCATACATTACTACTACTTTATCGCACACTTCTGCCACAACACTAAGATCATGAGTAATCATTAAAATTGCAGTATCATTACTCTGCTTCAATGCTTTCATTAAATCTAATATTTGGGCTTGGATAGTAACATCTAAGGCCGTTGTAGGTTCATCCGCAATAAGTAATTTAGGATTACACGCCATTGCAATAGCAATCATTATTCTTTGCCTCATTCCTCCAGACAGTTGATGAGGATAATTGTCGACCACTCTTTTAGCTTCAGGTATACCTACTAGCTCCATCATTTCAATAGCCTTTTGTTTTCCTTCTTTTTTATTATATTTTAAGTGTGTTCTTACTACCTCACCTATTTGCTCACCAATAGTATAAAGTGGATTAAGAGAAGTCAAAGGTTCTTGAAAAATCATGGACATGGAATTTCCACGAATTTTCCTCATTTTCTTTTCATCTAAAGACAATATATCTGTACCTTGAAACGTAATATTTCCATCTACAATTTTTCCAGGTGTCAATTGCATTGTTGAAAGAGCTGTAACGCTTTTGCCACTTCCCGATTCTCCTACTACACCTACTGTCTCTCCCTCTCCAACTGAAAAAGAAACACCATCTACCGCCGGAATAATATCATCATCTGTGTAAAAATACGTTTTTAAATTTTCAATATTCAATATTTTATTCATATAACCCCTCTTTTTATAATTTACTGACATTTTGGTTTTATTTTTATAATTGTATTGTTTATATTATTTAATAAAAATAAATTTTCGTTTCTTTAACTCCTTAATTTGTTTTCGAATCAAGTGCATCCCTTAAACCATCCCCAAACATATCAAAACCTAAAACTAAAAGCATAATAGCTAAACCAGGTATAGTACTTAAATGTGGGGCTGTTCTTAAATACTCCCTTCCGGAGCTTAGCATTGCTCCCCACTCTGGCGTTGGTGGTTGTGCTCCCATACCTAAAAAGCTCAATCCAGCAGCTGAAATAATTGCTGTTGCAATACGTAAAGTTGCAATAACAACTATTGGAGAAATACTATTCGGAATAACATGTTTTAACATAATATACGAATGCTTCCCCCCCATTGATACTGTGGCTTCTATATATTCCATATTTTTTATAGAAATAACCGCACTCCTTGCAATACGTGAAAAATTAGGTATTGAATAAACACCAATAGCTATCATTACGTTTACCATTCCCGGCCCCAAAATACTTACAATTGCCAATGCTAAGAGAAAGCTGGGGAAAGCCATAAATACATCCATGATTCTCATAATAACAGTATCAACAATTCCTCCAAAATAACCGGAAAGAGTACCAAAAATCACACCAAAAATCACTGCTACCAATACACTTACTACTCCCGTAGCTAATGAAATACGAGTGCCATATAACACTCTGGAAAATATATCACGACCAAATTCATCTGTTCCAAAAATATGCGTAGCACTAGGAGAGTGTAATCTCTCACCCATGTTTTGTTCAATAGGATTATAGGGAGATATTATAGGAGCAATGATGGCCAAAATGATAAATATAATAACTACACTTAAGCCTATAACAGCTCTTTTATTTTTACTAAACTTTTTTATTTTAACCTTTAAAGGAGACTTAATTAAATTTTCCTTATCTTCTTTTTCAATCTCACTATCTTCCATAATAGCTTTATTATGTTCCAATACTTGTACCTCCTCTCCAATTGTCAGGGTCTAATTCTAGGATCTATTACGCTATATAACAAATCTACTATAAGGTTGATTGTAATAAAAATTAACGCCACTACTAAAATAGTACCTTGAACTGCTGGATAATCTCTAAATTGAATAGATTGAATTAAAAATCTCCCAATACCATTTATAGAGAATACCGTTTCTGTTAGCACCGCTCCCCCAAGTAAATTACCTGCTTCTAATCCAATCACGGTAATAACAGTAATTAATGCATTTTTTAAAGCATGTTTATACACCACTAAATTTTCCTTAACTCCTTTTGCCCTTGCAGTTCTTATATAATCCTCGTTAATTACTTCTAACAAACTTGATCGAGTTAGGCGAGCTAATATTGCGGCTGATGTTAAAGCTAAAGAGATAGCTGGGAGTATGAAGTGTTTTAAGGAATCACTTCCACCAGATGGTAAAATCGGAATATAATAAGCAAACAATAAAATCAACAAAATACCTGTCCAAAAAACTGGCATGGACACACCAAATAAAGCTACCATCATTGTGCTATTATCCCAAATACTATTTGGTTTTGTTGCTGAAAACACTCCCGCAAACAATCCTATTATAGTTAAAAGAATAACTGCCATAACAGTTAAAGTTATAGTCGTAGGAAAGCGAGAGAAAATTTCTTCAGTCACTGGTCTATTTGTCTTTATGGATGTTCCCAAGTCTCCTTTTAATAAACCAGTTACGTAGGTATAAAATTGCTTTGGCAGTGAATCATTTAAACCCAACTGTTCTCTAATAGTTTCTACATCCTCATCTGATGCTTCAATGCCTGCTACCATTCTAGCTGGATCACCAGGAACAGAATGAATTAGCGCAAAAACTAAAATTAAAACCCCTAATAAAGTCGGTATCATTTGTAATATTCGCTTGATAGCATAGCTATACATTTCGCCTCCCCTTTCATTAGTTTTATATTTTGAATACTTTATTTTATCGACTAAATAATACGCTTTCAAAAAATTTTTTTACATTTGATGTTACCTTAAATCCTTCATGTGCAACTCCCTCTAATTCATAATATTCTACATTAATTTTTTTATTTCTAAAGGTTCTACACAATGAGGATAATCTTTCTCTTCTGTTTACACCAGACCTTTGAAATTCTTTAATCCAATAAGGAGCTTCTTTATCATCAATCATCCAAGTTTCATTATCCTTCTTTCCAACTATCATAAAAACATTTACTTTTTGCATTTCTTTTATATTAATAGGCACATCTTTAACTCCCTCATACCAAAATTTACCTTGATCCAACAAAGTAACATTGCCAGGGGCACCTATAGAAACACCTGCAAGTCGTTCTGGATGAAAGTAAAAAAAACGATGTGCAAATTGTCCTCCACCAGAATAGCCATGCATTAAAAACTTTTCTATATTAACTTTTTTAAATTCTTCTCCTACTTCTTCTATCATCTCTAATAAAACAATATCAAACTTTTCGCCATCTACTCTAACAAATTTATAAGAGTCACTTTCCCATTTGTTTGTTATTCCCCCAGGAAATAGTGGGGATAAAATAACAGTATTTGTTCTTTCAGCAAAGTCTATAAATTCATCTCTGTACTCTTGGGCATTTCTCAAACTTCCATGAACAATAACAGCTAAATTATAAGATTTGTTGTTATCTTCATCGTACTGTTCAGGAACATATAAGCTATAGGAAAACCTATTATCAAACTGACACATAAAATGAGTAGTTTTCCCTCGTTTAAAGTATTTGGATTTTGAAATATACATATGTTCACCGCTTTCTCTAAGTTCGAAAGTATAAGATAGATGAAGAGCATATGCTCTTCATCTTACTATTTAATCCATTGTTGCATTTCTTAATACTACGTATTCATTTCCCCATGTATAAATATTGTGCACATTGCTTTTATAAGCTAAAGGAGTCTGGTATTCTATACCAAACAATTGTGGAGCCTCATCAAAAATGATTTGCATTGCATCATTATATATATCTATCCTCTTTTCTTCATCCGCTTCTTCAAGTCCGTTGGTTAGCAACTCATCCACTTCGGAATTTGAGTATTCGTTGTAATTATTTGATCCTTCTGTCGAAAATAAAGGTCTTAATCCCCAGTCTACATCTCCGGTTGATGCTCCCCAGCTTGTAACCATAATATCAAAGTCTTCTCCCGGGTCATCAAGTAAATCGGAATAAGTACTCCATTCAAATTGTTCAAAATTTACATCAAATCCTATGTCCTGCAAATATGCCTGAACACTTTCAGTAACAGTACTGTCCATTAGATACCTGGCATCAGGTGTCCATAAATTAATTTTAGATCCCTCTTCAATTCCCGCTTCATCCAATAATTCTTTTGCCTTTTCAGGATCATATTCATATTCTCCCACTTCGGAATAGCCACCTAAAGGAGATCCTATTGGAGCCTTTAATGGTTTTGCTGCACCTTTTAATATTTCTTCCGATAGGGAGTCTTTATCCACAGCATAATTTATGGCCTGCCTGACCTTTTCATCTTTAAATGGTTCCTTATTAACATTAATAGCAAAACTCAGGGTTCTATAAGCAGGGGTTAATGAAAATGTAATATCTTCATCCTCCTCCATACGCTCAAAATCCTCAATACCAATTGGATACGCCACATCTATTTCCCCGTTTTCTAATGCTATAGAACGTGAGGAGTTTTCTGGAATAGTATTTATTGAAATAGAATCCAGTTCTGGTGCACCATCCCAATAGTCTTCATTTGGAGTAAATGATATTTCCGTTCCAGGAGTCCAATCATCTAATTCATATGGTCCTACTCCAACGGGATTTTCAGAAATGGGTTTTTTATCTTCTTCATCTATGGATTTAGGACTAATAATTCCCCCTGCCCCATGTGCTAATGTATTTAAAGCTGCACTGAAAGGTGTGTGAAATTCAAATGTTATTTGATATTCATCATCAACAACCACGTCTTCTATAAAATCAGCAAATAAAGATGTTCTGGAAAAACCTCTGTCTTTATCTAACACTCTTTCAAAGTTTTTCTTCACTGCTTCTGCATTAAATGGTTCCCCATCCTGGAAGGTTACATCTTCACGCAGTTGCATGGTTAACGATTTACTGTCCTCTGCCAACTTCCAATCCTCTGCTAATTCAGGAACTATTTCACTATCTTCATTAAAAGTTACAAGTTTATCATATATTAACAAATTTGCTTGGTTGGATACTGCATCATCAGCATCATGTGGGTCTAGGGTTAGTGGTTCCGCACTAAATCCAACTTTAAGATTTTTAGCCCCACTACTGTTTGAACTACTATCATCGGAAGAACAGGCTGAAATAATAGTAAGAGTCATCAAAATCATTATAAAACTCGTCCACATCCTTTTATTTGTCATTGATATTTCCTCCTTTTTTACTTGCTTCGAATTCCTTCTTTATTTTCGTTAACAATTTATCATCTACACATAATTCATAGGCAGTCATAGCCAAAGATTTTGTTGCTTTATTCATTCCTTCTAACCCTTGTTCTGATTTAGCATCTTCTACAAATCCTTTTGTATGATTAACATGTTCTCCTATTTTAAAGTAGGGATGAATAGTGGGAACAATCTCTCCTACGTTCCCTATATCCGATGATCCAAGTCCTCCTCTTTTAGGAGGAGGACTAACTTTAGAACCCAAAAACTCCATATGCTTTTTAAATACCTTAGCTAATGTTGCATTGTTATTTCTTTCCGCATATACTAGGTCTTCATCAGTCTTTACTTCAGCTCCTACTCCTTTAGCACTGTTATTCACTGCATTAACAACTTTTTCTTTCACTACTTGAAGTGATTGTCTATCTTTTGCTCTTATTAAAAACTCTGATTCACAATAACTTGGGACAATATTGGGAGCCTCTCCCCCATTTTGAATAATCCCATGTATACGAACTTCATCTGTAAAATACTCCCTTAGGGAGTTAATAGCCGTAAAGCTATTAAGCATTGCATCAAGAGCACTTATTCCTTCTTCAGGTGCTGAGGAAGCATGGGACTCTTTACCATAAAATTTAAATGTCAGACCTTGACAAGCCAATCCTCCTCTTAAAACCATTGTTTTATTTTTGGGATGACACATCATTGCTACATCTAAATCATTAAATACTCCTTGGTCAGCCATAGCTATTTTTCCACCTCCCCCTTCCTCAGCGGGGGTACCTATTACCTTTATTGTCCCCGGTAAATTTTTATGAGAGTTTTTCAGTGCAATAGCTGCTCCTACTGACGCCGTACCGATTAAATTATGACCACACCCATGTCCCAAATTTGGTAAAGCATCATACTCTGCCAACAACCCTATCGTGGGGCCTTCTTCTCCATTAGTATAAGTTGCTATAAAAGCTGTATCAAGTCCCGCTATATTTGTCTCAATTGTATAACCCTCTGATACTAATAAATCAGTTAATATTTGCACAGCCGTATACTCATTAAATCCTAACTCCGGTTTTTCATGAATACGTAATGCTGTTTGTCTAAGTTTTTCATCTATTTTATCTACTTCTTTAATAATTTCCTCCACTTTTTTCTCACCTTTCTTCCTTCCATTTTATAAATTCTTTTTTTACATTAGTTAGCATTTCATCATCTTCTAATAAATCACAGGCTGTCATTGCTAAAGCCTTGGAAGCCTTGCTTAAAAATTGCATTCCTCCTTCTGATTTGGTTTCTTCAGCAAACTCAGGCGTGTGATTTGTAGCTGTTCCTATCTTTATATATGGGTGGATTGTGGGAATAAGTTGTCCTACATTACCTATATCTGATGAACCTAGTCCACCTTGCTTAGGAGGAGGACTCACATCAATATGCATACTTTCCAAGTTTGCCTTAAATATATTGGACAATGACACATTATTATTTCTTTCTGCATAAACAAATCCTTCTTCTATTTCACTAGTCGCTCCAACAGCTAAAGCTGAATGGCGAGCAATCTTATATATTTTTTCTTTCACAAATTCTACTTGGCTTCTTGTATCAGCCCTAATTAGAAATTTAGCCTCACAATATTTAGGGACGATATTTGGAGCATCTCCACCATGTGTAATATAACCATGTACGCGAACGTCATCAGTTAAGTACTCCCGTAATGAATTAATCGAAATAAAACAATTCATCATGGCATCAAGAGCACTTATACCTTCTTCAGGTGCTGAAGATGCATGGGATTCCTTTCCATAAAACTTAAAAGTTGCAGCTACCCTAGATAATCCACCTCTTAGAACCATGGTTTTATTTTTTGGATGACACATCATTGCCACATCTAAGTCATCAAACACACCATCATCTGCCATAATCACTTTCCCACCTAAACCTTCTTCGGCTGGTGTTCCAATTACTTTTATTTTTCCTTTTAATTTACCTTTATAGACTTTTTTTAAAGCTATAGCTGCCCCCGTCGATGCTGTACCAATTAAATTATGACCACATGCATGACCTATTTCAGGTAATGCATCATATTCACCTAATAATCCAATTGTTGGCCCTTCTTTCTCCTCGCTATAAGTTGCTATAAAAGCTGTATCGAGACCTGCTACATTTCTTTCAATTCTAAAACCTTCTGTTTCTAATAAATTAGTCAACAATTCAACTGCTTTATACTCTTCATAACCTAATTCAGGGTTTTCGTGAATCGTTAGGGCTATACTTCTAAGAATTTTATCTATATTTTCAATTTCCTCACTTACCTTCTTTTTTTTGTCTTCTAATAGTTTCATAATGATGTACTCCCCCTTCGGAATTTTCTGTATATTACAAATATAGCATACGTTGAATGCGTTTACACATATGTATTTTTTTTGCTGTGTCATAAAAAAATTTTATTGTTATACTATTTATAAGATTTATTTTTTTAAAAGTCAGCAAAATGATTAATTCATTTCACTATTCAATCACTATTAAAATAGATGGTTTTTGAGGAGGAATATAAATGGATAGAACAGATTGGAATATTTTAGATGTATTATATAAAAACAAAAATATAACAATAACTGCTGAAACACTATACATGTCACAACCTGCTATTTCATATCGCCTACAGGGTATTGAAAAAGACTTTGGTATAAAATTATATTATAAAGATAATAATGGAATTACTTTTACTTCCGAAGGAGAATATCTTGTTCAGTATGCTCGGGATATGCTAAAGCACTTTGATAAAGTGAAAAACAATATAGCAAATCTAGGTAATGAAATAAAGGGAGAAATTCGTTTAGGGGTTAGTAATAATTTTGCTGTTTATAAACTACCATCTGCACTTAAGGAATTTAAAACTTTATATCCTAAAGTTTACATAGAAATAGTAACTGGTTATAGCAAAGATATTAAAAAAATGATGGATAAGGGAGAAATACACGTAGGAATAGTAAAAGGATCATATGAATGGAAGGGTAAAAAATATTTATTACAGGAAGAGAAAAATTACATTATTTCAAAGTTTAAAATTGACCTTTCTCTACTGCCAAGTTATCCACGTATAGAATATAATGCAGATCCACTGTTTAAACAAAAAGTTGATAGTTGGTGGAAAAAAGAATATGGTAAAAACCCCAATAATATTATGAAAGTGGACAAGGTTGAAATATGTAAAAGAATGGTGGATCAAGAATTAGGATTCGCTATAATACCAGGAATTTGTCTTGATGACAGTAAAGATTTTTATACACACGCCCTATACATGGGCGCAAAGCCAATAGTTAGAGACATTTGGCTATACGCCCATGAGAAACATTCATATATTACCAGCGTAAGAACAATTATAAACTTTTTAATAACCTTTCAATTTGATAACTAATAGAATTGGAAAGTCAAATTAAATATAAAGATTCTGTCTAATTAACTGTAAACTATCCATTTCTGATGACTCATTTGCTAAAAAGTCTTTTACATATGGAATCGGTTTTCTTGTTTTTTAGTGACGAATACGGGAAATTTATCGACCGGACTCTATATCTCAATTTTGAAGTAGATTTATGGATCGCAATCAAGATAAAATCCAACGTATTCGATTTCATAATTTAAGACATTCTTCTACATCATTATTTTTAAGTGAAGGTGTCAATATGAGAATTTTGCAAAAAGTAGGAACACAAAGATATAAGGACAATATTAAACATGTATTCACACATTACTACATAGGATGAACAAAAAGCTAGTGATGTTTTCAACGTTTTTTCTAATTCGTCATTCGTTTCGTCACTCATATTAAATATTCGTTTTTTCTACGTAAGGAATTAAAAAGGTGAACCCCTTGCGTCTCAAGAGATACACCGTTAAGCTTCCAGCCGGATTTGAACCGGCGACCCCTTCCTTACCATGGAAGTGCTCTACCTGCTGAGCCATGGAAGCATATAAAATTAAAATAGGAACTATTATCAATCAACATACACTATTGTAATATAACTTATTAATTACTAAATTGCAACTGGGGTGTTTCAATAATTTTGTGTAAATGATCCTGTTCTGTAGAACGACTAGCTGATAAGTAAATTCAGGAAAATTCTCTTTTTGTATAAATTGCTCTGAGCCACAGCGTCAGCTGCTTGTCCTTGACCATATTGCCTTTTCTTGCGATTCGTTGTGTTGGGTTCAGGGTCCCGGCCAGCGAGAGCGTAGAAAGAGGTCGGTTGTGGTGGATTAAGCCTACATCTTTAAATTTTCAATCATATGCAGCAGTTCTGACTTAGCTTGATCAAATCCCCGGTGACACGGATGCCGAATTTTTGATTATAGTCTAAAAATTGAGTAACTAAGAAACGCTCCAAGGCATCCTCGTTGGGAAATTGTTCTTTGCGTTTCACATATCGCTTGATTTCCTTGTTAAACGATTC
>Ga0079226_10001965_pt1 | contig 15781 bp, 10 predicted proteins | sample Poulit2014_FD_76345 | JGI IMG/M metagenome (GOLD analysis project Ga0079226, IMG submission 76345) | Agricultural soil microbial communities from Georgia to study Nitrogen management - Poultry litter 2014 | ecosystem: Environmental > Terrestrial > Soil > Agricultural land | place: USA: Georgia...
CGGCCACAGAGCTGAATAACTCAAGGGCTGCAGCACTCAGTTTTGGGTCAGTCAGGCTGCGTAAAGAAACGACCGCCATATCGCGATAGGAGCCGCTGGAAAACTGAGCGCCTAGGGCTTCAAAACGTTCGGCAATGTCCCCGGCAGTCAATGTCCCAGTGCCTTCATTGAGCATGGCATTGGTGAGGCTGGCTAACCCATAGTGTTGCTGATCTTTACTGCTACCAGCGGCAAAAGTTAAACGTAAATCAAACATCGGCAATTCAGGTGCGGCCATAAACAGCACTTGAGTGCCGGCGCTGGTCTGCCACTGTTGAATATCCAGCTGACGCGTCACAGGGTCTTGTTCGGATAATGCTGCCAAGCTGCTAATGCGTTGCTCCACGGGGCTGCTGAGGCTGGACTGATCTTTTTCAAGGGAGCTGCAGCCGGTATTTATCAGTAAAACTGTGGCTAGCAGGCCAGCACTGAACATGCGCAAGGACATCATGGTTGAGTCTCCTCAGGATAAATATAGGCAGTGGTGAGTCGGGAGCGGGTAAAGAACTTTTGCGCCGCAGCTTGAATATCGGCAGGGCTGATGGCTGTTAATGCGGCTAGATCTTCATCGAGGAGGCGCCATGATAGGCCGACGGTTTCCAGTTTGCCGATTTGCATGGCTTGGCTACTGATTGAGTCTTGATTGTAAACTTCAGCTGCGACCACTTGTGCGCGCACTCGAGCCAATTCTTCAGCGCTGGGCGGTGTTTCTTGCAGTTGTTTTAATTGCAGCCAGAGGCCTTGCTCAACCTCAGTTAGGGTTTTGCCTTTTTGCACATTAGGGGTGGCGGAGAGTACAAATAAGCTGCTGCCGCGGGTGAAAGCGTTGTACCAAGCGGCAGCACCGGCTACTAACTCCTGTTCGCGTTCCAGCTGGCTGGGGATGCGCGAACTGTTGCCACCATCCAATAAAGCGCTAATTAAACGCAGTGCATGGATTTCTTTGTGGTCATCACTGCTGGTTAAACTTGGCACATTAAAGCCCATCATAATGCTGGGCAGTTGGGTTTTAAGGTGCAAAGTGATGCTGCGCTCACCGGGTTCATCCAGCTCAATCGGCTGTTTAACTGTGGGCAGAGGGCGAGCAGGGATTTTGGCAAAGTAGCGGGTGACCAAGGCTTTCACTGCGTCGGGTTGCACATCACCGACAATCACTAATGTGGCGTTATTGGGCGCATACCAACGCTCATGCCAGTCGCGCAGATCATCAATGGTCATGCGCTCAAGGTCATGCATCCAGCCTATGGTGGGAATATGGTAGCTGCTGGCAGGGTAGGCTAAAGCTTTAAAGCGCTCGTAAGCTAAGCCACTGGGGCGGTCATCGGTGCGCATCCGCCGTTCTTCTTTAACCACTTCGATTTCTCGAATAAACTCATCTTCAGGCAACGTGAGGCTGGCTAAACGGTCGGCTTCCATTTCTAAAGCAACGGCTAAACGGTCACGGGCCAGTACTTGATAGTAGGCGGTATAGTCATCACTGGTAAAAGCATTTTCTTCAGCGCCCAGCTCACGTAAAATACGTGAGGATTCGCCAGGGCCAAGTTTGCTGCTACCCTTAAACATCATATGTTCGAGGGCATGGGCGAGTCCGGTACTGCCTGGCACTTCGTAACTGGAGCCGACTTTATACCAGAGTTGGCTGACCACAACGGGAGCGCGGTGATCTTCGCGAACAATCACTTTGAGTCCATTGTCTAAACTGAACTCGGTGGTGGTCGCTTGCGCCATTAATGGAGCAAGCAAAGTGCTGCTGAAAAGTAGTACTATGTAGCTTAAGTAAGTATTCATGTTTAAACCTTTTAAACTGCACTCAGAGTTTAGCTAACCAGCGCTTAGAGGTGCTAGGATACGTAATCATTTAATTAACAACCAGATTGGCATATTTTGACTTAAAAATGCATGCCAGTGTGGTGATATAGCTGAGATAGCCTTTTTCTATGTTTGGTTCCGGCGACGATAAAAACTCAAAACGACCAGCGGATAACGCTGATTCCCAATCACCTGAAGAGCAGCAGAATGAAGCGGCAGCAGAAAAACCGGCCAGAAAAGGCTTGTTTTCATGGTTTGGCCGTAAAAAGTCTGATCCTAAAACTGAGCCAACCAGCCCAGTAGAGACTACCCCTGCGGAAACTGAGGAGCAAGCTGAACTGCCTAAGCACGACGCTGTTGAGGCAGAGGAGAAAACTGCCCCTGCAGCAGAGCACCGCGCAGATGAAGCTGTAGCTGCTGAAACAGCTGAGCCTATTGATGAGCCACAGCCAAGCGTTACTGATACCTCAAGCGAGCCTGTAGCAGCAGAGTCCAAAACAGCAGAGCCCGCAGTAGAGGAGCCAGTGCCAGCTGCAGCTATTGAACCCGCTCTGTTAGCAGAAGAAGCCACAGCAGAGGGTGCTGAGCCGACTTTGCAAGCCAATTTGGCAGGGCAAAGTAAGCCGCAGGATAATAAGAAGGGTTGGTTTGCGCGCTTAAGGCAAGGTCTAGCGAAAACCAGTTCCAGTCTTGGCGAAGGCATGGCCAGCTTATTCCTGGGCAAAAAAGAAATTGATGATGACCTCATGGAAGAGTTGGAAACCCGTTTGCTCACCGCAGACGTGGGAATGGAAGCCACCACCGCCATTATGGACAACTTAACCCGCCGTGTGGCTCGCAAAGAATTGGCTGACAGTGGTGCGCTATATAAAGCATTGCAGACTGAAATGGCCGAACTGTTGCGCCCGGTGGAACAGCCGTTAACTGTCAGCAGCGAGACCAAGCCCTATGTGATTTTAGTAGTTGGGGTCAATGGCGCGGGTAAAACCACCACCATTGGTAAACTGGCTGCACGCTTACAGAAAGACGGTAAAAAAGTGATGCTGGCTGCCGGTGATACTTTCCGCGCTGCTGCTGTTGAACAGTTACAAGTGTGGGGTGAGCGCAATAAAATCCCCGTGATTGCGCAGCATACCGGCGCCGATTCAGCTTCAGTGATTTTTGATGCGGTGCAGGCCGCTCAGTCCCGTGGCATTGATGTGTTGATTGCCGATACCGCAGGGCGTTTGCACACCAAAGACAACCTGATGGAAGAACTGAGCAAGGTGGCGCGGGTAATGGGCCGTCTCGATGAGCACGCGCCCCATGAAGTGTTGTTGGTGTTGGATGCGGGCACAGGACAAAACGCCATCAATCAAACCCGTCAATTTAACGAAACCATCCCAGTCACCGGCTTGGCATTAACTAAGCTGGACGGCACCGCTAAGGGTGGGGTAATTTTTGCCTTGGCTAAGCACTTCCAGACACCGGTGCGTTTTATTGGCGTGGGCGAAGGCATTGATGATTTACGTGATTTTGTTGCTGATGACTTTGTAGAAGCCCTGTTTGCCGAAAAGGATTCTGCATGATTCGATTTGAGCAGGTCGCAAAACGTTACCCCAATGGGCATGTTGGCTTGCATGAGTTGAGTTTTCGTGTGCGCCGTGGCGAATTTATATTTGTTACTGGTCACTCAGGCGCAGGTAAAAGCACCATGTTACGGTTGCTGCTGGCGATGGAGCGGCCCACTGCCGGTAAGTTATTATTGGCCGGGCAAGATTTAGCAAAAATCAGCAATGCCCAGATTCCGTTTTTACGGCGGCAAATTGGTGTGGTGTTTCAAAATCATCAGCTACTGTTTGATCGCAGTGTATTTGCCAATGTGGCTTTGCCATTGCATATCTTAGGTTTGCCACAAGACGAAATTAATCAGCGGGTGAGTTTGGCGCTAGATAGAGTCAGCTTGAAAGACAAAGCGCTACAAGGTCCTGCTGATTTGTCCACAGGCCAGCAGCAGCGGGTGGGCATTGCTCGAGCTATTGTGCATCAGCCGGCTTTATTGCTAGCCGATGAGCCCACTGGAAATCTGGATCCACGTTTGGCGGCAGAAATCATGTCGGTATTTGAAGATATCAATCAGTATGGCACCACAGTGTTAATTGCCAGTCATGACTTGGCACTGATTGCCCGCATGCGTCATCGTATGTTGACCTTACAGCGTGGCCGTTTGATTGGTGATGGAGAAGCGGTTTAATGTGTTCTGCCAAAGTAACCCCTGATCAACCCGGCGAGCGAGTCGGTGCCACACCTAAATATCAAGTTGCAGCTGAGCTATCAGATACCCGCGGTTTTCGTAATCAGCTGCGGGCTTGGTTAGTCAACCATCGGGCCAGCATCCAAGACAGCAGCAGCCGTTTAATACGCCAACCGGTGGGTAGCTTTTTTACCTGTTTAGTGATGGCAGTGGCGCTGAGTTTGCCCATGGGGCTGGCCTTGCTGTTGGACAATGTCAGTCAGCTGGGTGGTTCTTGGCAGCGCGCTGCACAAATCTCTTTATTTTTAGATATGGACGTTACAGCCAGTGACGGTGAGTTGCTGCGCGATGACATTGCCGCCCATCCCGATGTTGCTGAAGCTGAGTGGATCAGCCGTGAACAAGCCTTGCTAGAATTTCAGGAGCAATCAGGGTTAGGTGAGGCGCTGCGTGAGCTGCCAGATAACCCCTTGCCCGGCAGTATTTTGGTCACTCCTGAAATGATCGATAAGCATGCCTTAGTGGCCTTGCTGGATGAGTTAAAAAACTTGCCTAAAGTCGAGCAGGCGCAATTGGATGTGCTATGGATTGAGCGCTTAGCGGCTATTTTGCAGATGGGTGAGAACTTTATTTTTGCTTTATCTGTGCTGTTGATCGCCGCGTTGCTGCTGGTGGTGGGTAACACCATTCGCCTGCACATTGAAAATCGGCGGATTGAAATTGAAGTGATTAAGTTGGTGGGTGGCACCGATGGCTACGTACGGCGACCTTTTTTGTACATGGGCGCTATGTATGGGTTTGCCGGTGGTATCTTAGCTTGGCTGCTGTTGGCGTTTGGCTTGGACTGGCTCAATGAGTCAGTGGTGAGCCTGGCGCAATTGTATGGCAGTGAGTTCAGTCTGTCCGGAATCCCCTTGGGCGATGGCTTTTCTCTGCTATTTGGGGCAGTATTACTGGGTTACATTGGTGCTTGGTTAGCTGTAGCACGGCATCTGCGGGAATTAGCCCCGCGTTAATGGCTAAGCCTTCTAGGATAAGGGCTTGCACTCTAGTGCTAAGTGCAAAATAAAAGGAACTTTATGACATAATTGTCATCATATACTTAATAGTAATGTTTTAAGTTATTGTCACCCGTTGGAGGATATTTATGACCACCACGACCGCATTACAAACTGCTCATATGTTAAGCCCAGGTTCTAACCTGCAGGCTTATGTTCATTCGGTAAATTCTTTCCCTATTTTGACTCCTGAGCAAGAGCAAGATTTAGGCGAGCGTCTGTATTATCATCAGGATTTAGATGCCGCTCGCCAATTGGTTATGGCCCACTTGCGTTTTGTTGTACATATTGCACGCACCTATTCGGGTTATGGGCTGCCGCAAGGTGATTTAATTCAAGAAGGTAACGTGGGCTTGATGAAGGCTGTTAAGCGCTTTAACCCAGAAAAAGGTGTGCGCTTGGTATCTTTTGCTGTGCACTGGATTCGAGCTGAGATCCACGAGTATGTGTTGCGCAATTGGCGTATTGTTAAAGTGGCCACCACCAAGGCGCAGCGTAAACTGTTCTTTAATTTGCGCAGCAAGAAAAAACGTTTAGCCTGGTTAACCAATGATGAAGCGGAAGCTGTTGCAGAAAGCCTTGGTGTCAAAGCCCATGAAGTGCGTGAAATGGAAAGCCGTTTAACCGGTAGCGATATGGCTTTTGACTCGTCAGATAATGAAGATGATGATCGAGCTTACTTGTCACCGGCAAATTATTTAGAAGATCGCAGTCAAGATCCTGCTTTACAGCTAGAAAACTCTGACGCCACTGAAAGTGCCAGCAGCAGTTTACATGAGGCGCTGAATGAGTTGGATGAGCGCAGCCGTGATATTTTGCAGCAGCGCTGGTTATCCGATAAAAAGGTCACTTTGCATGAGCTGGCCGATCAATATGGTGTATCTGCTGAGCGGATTCGACAGATTGAACGCAATGCCATGAATAAAATTAAAGGCAGTATTGCAGCATAAGCAACAGCCACGCGGTGACATTAAAAGGCGACTTTAATCAGTCGCCTTTTTTATTGGTGCGCTAAGTATATTTCAAGTCATACTCAAGCTGCTAGTATTGCTGGAGTGGCAGCACCTGTTGACGGTGGCAGCACAGCTCATAGATACCACTACACTAAAGGTGCCTGCATGAAGCAATCTATTCTGATTATTGGCGGCAGTAGTCGCATCGGCCAAGCCATTGCACAGCAGTGCAGTGATGAAGGTGCTACGGTCAGCATTATCAGCCGTCAACCGGCTGCAGATGACGTCAGGTGGTTTCACTATCAAGATGCACTGCAAAGTGAAGACAGCAATCAGCAGTGCGTTGAGCGTGCATTGCAACACCAGCCTAATAGTATTTTTATCTGCAACGGGGTATTGCATGATGCAGAAGCAATGCCAGAGAAAACCATTCGTCAGCTCAATAGCGCCCAGTTGGCGCAACGCTTGCACAGCAATGTGATTGTGCCTGCACAGTATTTGCGCAGTTTATTTCGCTATTTAACCCGTACGCCACAGGTTAAAGTGTTGCTGCTCAGCGCTAAAGTGGGCAGCATCACTGATAACCACTTGGGTGGTTGGTACAGCTACCGCATGAGTAAAGCGGCACTGAATATGCTGGTGAAAACAATCAGCATTGAAGTTGGGCGCCTCAACCCGAGCGCTACTATTGTCTCGGTACATCCTGGTACCACTGATACACCCTTATCTGAACCCTTCCAGAGCAACCTGCCGCACGGTCAGCTACAAACGGCTGAGCACACCGCTCAACGCTTATTAAAGGTGCGTGATGGGTTAACGCCAGAGGTGAGTGGTGCGCTCTTGAACTGGGATGGCAGCGTTCTACCGTTTTAATTATCCATAATCCGCAGATGACTATATTGGCAAAGCCGCGTGCACGCTATTCACGTGAGCACGAATGCTTGTCTTATGTGTTGGCCGTGCTGAGTTGTCCCAGTGGCTGGGGCATTTATGCCCGTGATCTCTGTTAACAGCCTGTTGAGCATGGACACAGTCTGATAATCTGCTCATTAAAACGGCCAAAAAATTGGGATAAACATCACCCCTAATAGCCAGAAAATACTATTGAGCGGCAAGCCCACTTTCATAAAATCACTGAACTTATAACCCCCAGCGTTATACACCATCATATTGGTTTGGTAGCCCACTGGGGTCATAAAGCTGGTGGACGCCGCGAAAGTGATGGCAATTAGAAAAGGTGTTGGGTCCGCTTGCATCAATTGCGCAGTGGAAAAACCAATCGGAGTGAGCAGTACTGCCGCCGCCGAGTTGCTCATCAGCTCACCAAATAATAAGGCCATTAAATAGAGCACCGCGAGCACCACATGTGGGCCTAAGTGGCTGACCAGGCCGATACTGTTATCCACTAAAAACTGTGCCGCGCCGCTGCTGCTCATGGCGATCCCTAGCGGTAACAGACCGGCGATTAAGATTACAATTGACCAGTCAGTGCTTTCGTAGACATCATCGGCGTGAATACAGCCGGCTAGGGTCATGGCCACCGCGCCGGTCAGCGCCGATATGGCAATGGGCAACCAGCCAATTGCTGAGATAATCACCACGGCGGCCATGGTGGCCACCGCAAAGGGTGCGCGCCAGCCCACGTTTTGACTGGCTTCACGCTGGGAAATCACTATGATGCTTTTATCTTGGCGTAAGGCCGGCAAGTCTTTTTCAGGCAGTGCTAAGAGTAAAATATCACCAATATTAAGACGCAAACTGTTGAGTTGCGTGCGTAGCACTTGGCCACGCCGCTGCACCCCCATCACCGCAGCATTGTATCGCCAGCTGCGGTTGAGCACAGATAAGAGACGTCCGGCGGCACGGGACTGGGGAGCAATCATAACTTCCACTAGTACAGATTTACCCTTTCTACGGCCTTTCAGGTGAAAGTCGGTTTGCGTATTAAATTCCAATTTTTGCTCTTCTTTCAGAGCTTCCAGATCAGACCAGACCCCGCGGGCCAATAAAATATCACCTTCACGCAGCTGCTCTGAGCGTGGTGACCAGTACTTCTCCCCATCACGGAGCAGCTCGAGAATAAATACATTATAGTTTTTGCTCAGTTGCGCTTCTTCAACGCTGACGCCTAAGAGCTTTGATTCTTCGGTAATTTTGAGCTCGCTAATGTAATGGCCAAACTCATAGAGGTTGTCTAGATCCGAGCTGCGCACTTCAGGTAATAACCAGCGCCCGAAGGTCAGTAAGTATAAACAGCCAGCGACTGCACAAATGGCTGCCAAAGGTAGAAATTCAAACATACTAAAGCCGCGGTGACCGAGATCTTTAGCAATGGAGTTGACCAGCAGGTTGGTGGAGGAGCCAATCAGGGTCACCACCCCCATCATTTGTGCCACATAGGATAGTGGGATCAGTGTTTTAGAAGGGGCTAAACCGACTTTTAAGCTGGCAGCAATCACGATGGGAATAAAAATAGCCACTATTGCGGTGTTGTTAACAAAGGGCGCGGTTAATGCCAGCAGACTAAACAACATCAGCATAAACACCAGCGGCGAGCGTGCAGTACCTAGCAATCTTTGGATGCCGGCTAGAGCACCACTGTTTTGTAGGCCTGCGGCAAGAATAAACATGGATGCTACAGTGATGGTGGCTGGATTACTAAAGCCACTTAATGCTTGCTCAAGGCTAACCAGATCCAGCAGGGTTAAGCTGACTAAGACTAGAATAGCAATGGCATCAATGCGCAGTTTCTCTGTCACGAACAGAGTCATAGCGCCCAGTGCAATCAGCAAAACGAGAGAAATCTCAAGGGTCATACATGTCTCGCTTAATCTATTTAACTGCATGCTTGGTTTAGCAGTATAGGCTTGTCGTCAGTGTAATACACTGCTGCTATTTGCAAATTGCTGCAATGGCGCTGGCTTTAGGCCATTAAAGTGTGCGCTAAGGGTCTGGTATACCAAGTTGAGCAAAGCGGCGGGCAATCAAGCACAAACCCATGGCAGCAAGACCCAGTACTAGCAGAGCGACAGGTAAAGTATAGAGCGACGGCGCGGCAAGGATACTGGCGATAAAACCAATGGCTGCGGCCAGTAAAAATTGGATCAAGCCCATTAGAGCTGAGGCAATACCTGCATGCTGCTGAGTGTGCGCCATGGTAACTGCGGTTAAATTACCGGTAATTAAACCCAGCATGGCCATGCCAAAACCAAGCAAAATGCTGTAACTCCATAGCGCCTGCCAGGCAAAGCTCACTAACAGCAGTAGGGTTAAGCCGATCACAATAAAGCCGGCTAAACCCACAAATAAAACTCGAGCAGCACTGTAAAACTTCAGCAAGCGCAGATTGATTTGGCTGATACCAATCATCAGTAAGGCATTGGCTGCGAAGATATAACTGAATTGGTTAGGGGTTAAGTTAAACATTTCAATAAAAATAAAGGGCGAGTTATTAATATAAATAAACAAACAGCCCAGGGTGCAGCTGGTGGCTAGGGTGTAAAACAAAAAACTGGGGTTGCTGAGCTGGATGGCGTAATTGCGCACAATGCTGCGCATGGAAAGTGGCACACGGCGCTCAACAGCAAGGGTTTCTGGCAGCAAGCGAATGGTGGAGATGCCAATCGTCATGCCCATTAGAGCCAGCACCCAAAAAATCAGATGCCATTCACCATAGAGCAGGATTAAACTGCCCAGCATCGGCGCAGTAATGGGTGCAATCATCATCACTTGCATCAGCATTGAGTAAATTCGCGCTGAGCTTTGTGGGTCACAGGTGTCAGTGACCACTGCCCTAGAGGCTACAGAGCCTGCAGCGGCGCCCACCGCTTGTAAAAAGCGTGCCACCAATAAGCCTGCAAAACTACTGGTTAAGGCCGCGGCTAAGGAGCCTATGGTAAATAAGGCTATGCCAAACAGCAGCGGCGGTTTGCGACCAAAACGATCTAAAAAGGGTCCGTACAAGCCTTGGCCAATGCCCAAGCCAATTAAAAAGATCGACAGGGTTTGCTGCACTTGCCCTGGGCTAATCTCCAAGCTGCTGGCCATGGTGGGAAAGGCGGGCAGGTACATATCAATAGCTGCAGCAACCAAGGCACTTAGCGAGGCGAGCAGAATAATCAGCTGAATGCTGAGTGTGTTGTTAAGTGCAGTTGCTTTGCTAATAATGCCGTTCCTTATGCTATGTGGTTGCGTATGTGGCAACCTCAATAATTACTTTTTGAGCATCGCGCGGATATCCGCTAAGGCGCTGTTTCCCCGTGCTGCTTGTACTTCAGCAGGTGCTTGTTCCAGTCCTTCCCATTGTAAATCTTCTGCGGGTAATTCATCGAGAAAACGGCTGGGTGTGCAGTCAATAATCTCACCGTATTGCTTGCGTTTACTGGCAAAGGTAAAGGTTAGGTTATGCCGTGCGCGGGTAATCCCTACATAGGCCAGGCGGCGCTCTTCTTCGATGCTGTCGGCTTCGATGCTGGAGCGGTGTGGTAAAATTTCTTCTTCCATACCCATGATGTAGACACTGGGAAATTCCAAACCTTTGGAGGCGTGTAGCGTCATCATTTGTACCCCTTCGGCGCCGTCCTCGTCTTCTTCTTGGCGCTCCAGCATATCGCGCAGGACCAGTTTAGCAATGGCCTCCTCAATGGTCATGGTGCCGTCTTCATCACGCTCTAAAGTATTTTGCAGAGCCTCAATCAAGAACCACACATTGCCCATGCGAAACTCACAGGCTTTTTCGCTGGAGCTGTTTTGTCTGATCCAGTTTTCATAATCAATATCGAGGATCATTTCTTTTAAAGCAGCAATGGGATCATCGCTAAAGCAGCGCTCGCGTAACTTATCCATATAGTGTTTAAAACGTGATAAACGTTCCACATAACGAGCGCCTAAGTGTTCACTGAGGCCCATTTCCGCAGAGGCTTCATACATGGATATTTCTCGTTCAGTGGCGTAGGCGCTGAGCTTTTCTAAGGTGGCGGAGCCTATTTCGCGGCGTGGCACATTAATCACCCGCAAATACGCATTGTCATCATCGGGATTAACCAATAAGCGAAAGTACGACATTAGGTCGCGAACTTCTTGGCGGCCAAAGAAACTGGTGCCGCCCGATAAACGATAAGGGACTTTATGCACTTGCAGCTTTAGTTCCATGATTTTCGCTTGGTAGTTGCCCCGGTATAAAATAGCGAAATCACTATAGGGTCGTTGCGTGCGCAAATGCTCGGTGAGGATTTCCAGGGCAATGCGTTCTGCTTCAGCATCTTCATTGCGGCAACGTATTACGCGAATTTCATCACCGTGGCCCATTTCACTCCACAGCTGTTTAACAAACTCATGGGGATTGTTGGCGATTAGGGTGTTGGCACATTTAAGAATGCGACTGGTGGAGCGGTAGTTTTGCTCCAGCATGACTATTTTTAGAGAGGGAAAATCCTCTTTGAGGAGCATTAGGTTTTCTGGGCGGGCGCCACGCCAAGCGTAAATCGATTGGTCGTCATCGCCCACCACAGTGAATTGTGCGCGCTCTTTAACCAGCAACTTCACCAGCAGATACTGACTGGCGTTGGTGTCTTGGTATTCATCCACCAGCATATAGCGAATGCGCCTGCGCCATTTTTCCAAGACTTCTGGATTGGTTTGCAGGAGTTTTACAGGCTGCAAAATCAGGTCATCAAAATCCACCGCATTATAGGCTTTGAGGGTGCGCTGATAGTGGCTGTAAACAATTGCCGCAGTTTGTTGTTTAGCGCCACGGGCCTGCTCTAAGGCTTGGTCGGGCAGCACTAAATCATTCTTCCAGTTGCTGATTAGGTTTTTAATTTCATCGACGCCATCGTCACCGGCATACTCTTTTTGCATGATGTCAGCCAGTAAGCTTTTGACATCAGAGTCATCAAAAATTGAGAAGCCTGGCTTATAGCCGAGTAGTGCGTGTTCGCGACGAATGATATTAAGGCCTAGGTTGTGGAAGGTGGAGACGGTTAAGCCATGGCCTTCTGCGCCACGTAATAATGATGACACCCGCTCTTTCATTTCTCGGGCGGCTTTATTGGTAAAAGTCACCGCAACAATGTGCCGTGCGGAGATCCCACACTGCTGAATTAAATAAGCAATTTTACGGGTAATCACACTGGTTTTCCCTGAGCCAGCACCGGCCAGTACCAGCATGGGGCCACTGATGTAATTGACTGCCTCTTGTTGGCGAGGGTTAAGCTTAGACATGAACAAACCGATAAGTAATGAAGGGGCTATTCTAACATTGAAGTGCGAGTGCTAGGCTGACTATGTCGACTCAGCAGCATTGCATGATGTGATGATGATGGGCGGTTATTGTCTGGCCATAATGAAAAAAGGCGCTCCTTAGAGCGCCTTGTGGGGTGGGCGAAAATTAACGTACCACATGTAAGAAATGCATGTGTTGCTCGTATTGGTCAAGAATATCGTCGATCACCTCATCCCGTGACCAGCCCATAATATCGTAATCTTGGCCACCTTCCATTAAGTGCACTTCGGCGCGGAAGTACTTACGCTCTTCACGTTCCTCAGCATCCTCTTCTGCACCATCAGGTGAGATATGATCAGGGCGAATATAAGCGCGGGCGCGTACTTCGTAGACAAAATTGGCTTCGATATGATGCTGTACCTCGAGCTTGTAGCGCTTGTTGTCATCATCACGCTCGGCAATTTCGACGCTATAGCCTTGTTTGCGCAACTCTTCAGCAACCTCTTCAAAGGCTGGTGAGACCACCTCATCCATAAAACGGTTGACGTGGGAGCGGCGCGGGAACATCACCATGCTCCGCAAGCGACGCTGCCAGCCACCGGTTTTCTGCTGTTGCCGTGAATAGTGGGTGGCGCTTTGCTGCTTAAGGATCTGCTTAGTGGAGTCCATATCCAGCGCTTTTAATAAGCCCCAGGTGGAGATCAAGAGGATCACCGAGAAAGGTAGAGCACTGGCAATGGTTGCTGTTTGTAGCGCAGCTAAGCCACCGCCAATCAATAGGGCAATGGCCACAAAGCCCGTGGAAGAGGCCCAGAAAATGCGCTGCCATACCGGCGTATCTGTTTTACCACCAGAGGCCAGCATATCAATTACCAAGGAACCTGAATCGGCAGAGGTGATGAAGAATAAAATCACCATAAACACCGCAACCATCGACAGCAGGCTAGAAAAAGGGAAGTGCTCTAAGAAAGCAAATAATGCCAGTGAGCTGTCGGCGCTCACCGTATCTGCCAAGCTGGTCATTCCTTGCCGCATGATCATATAGATGGAAGTGTTACCAAACACCGTCATCCACAAGAAGGTAAAGCCAGAGGGGACTAACAGAATCCCGACAATAAACTCACGAATGGTGCGGCCACGGGAGACTCGGGCAATAAACATCCCAACAAACGGCGACCAGGAAATCCACCAACCCCAATACAGCAAAGTCCAGCCACCAAGCCAGTCGGTTGGGTCGTAGGCGTAGAGGTTAAAGGTTTTACTGACGATTTCTGATAAGTAACCACCGGTATTTTCCACAAAGCTTTTTAACAGCAGCGCGGTTGGTCCCAAGATCAGAACCAGCGAGAGTAAAATAACCGCCAAAATCAAGTTGAGTTCAGATAAACGCTTCACCCCTTTATCGAGGCCGGTCACCACCGAAATAGTTGCTAAAGCAGTGACACAGATAATAATAATGACTTGAATATTGGTGCTAATGGGCAGGTCAAATAGATAGTTAAAACCACTGTTGATCTGTAAAACACCATAACCCAGCGAAGTGGCGATACCTAAAACCGTACTGATAATGGCAAAAATATCCACCGCATGACCAATGGGGCCATAAATGCGGTCACCAATCAGAGGGTACAGTGCGGAGCGTAAAGTGAGTGGCAAGCCATGGCGGTAAGCAAAGAAAGCCAGGATTAAGGCCACCACTGCATAAACAGCCCAAGCATGCAGTCCCCAGTGGAAAAAAGTCAGCTTCATAGCTTCCCTAGCGGCTTCAATGGTGTTGGGGTCACCCACTGGCGGTGCCACAAAGTGCATCACCGGCTCAGCCACACCAAAGAACATCAAGCCAATGCCCATACCTGCGGAAAACAACATGGCAAACCATGAGGCGTTTTTATAATCAGGTTCACTGTGGTCAGGGCCAAGTTTGATATCGCCATAGCGACTGGTCGCCATAAAGACCGTGGCCAGTAAGATTAAAGCTAAGGTCAGGATGTAAAACCAGCTGACGTTTTCAACAATCCAACTTTGCCCTTGGGTGAAAAATTCCTGTGATGTATTCGGGAAAATGCTTGCGAAGCCAACCAAAACTGCAATCAGTAAAGCAGAAGTATAAAACACCGGTGGGCTGATTGAGCTATTGGATTTGGCGGGTGTATCAGTATCCGTGTCCATGCGTGATCCTTAGGGTTCGGCAGATAGTTATTATGGGGTTAATACTTTAACCGAGTTTTTATAGTTAAAGATTAAACCTGTTGTGAAAATATATACATGTTTTTTATTTAAAAAAAGCCCCCAGTGTTGGCGTGCAATCACTGGAGGCTTTAGGGCGAAGCAGTGAGTTCACCGCTATTAAAGTGGGTCTAGTCTGTGCGTGAAGTCAGCAAGGCGGGCCTTTCTTTACGTGAGCGGGAGTCCAGTTGCTCAAGCTGTTCAAGGCTGGGTAAGCGTTCGCCTTTACGAATAATCAAAGGTTGTGGCGTTGCTTCACGTTGCTGTACTGTTGCTTCCTCGACTCTATCCCGGCGTGGTGCATTGCGGGGGTTGTTGCGTGGTTTACGAGCAGGTCTACGCCCTTGAGTTGCAGCATTGCTACGATCTTGACGGGCTGCGCCACGTCCTGCGTTTCTTGGAGTTGCAGCGCCTGGTGTATTGCTATTGGGGTTAGAGCGGCGACCGCGACCTTTATTTTGATAAGGGCTGACGTAATCAACACTGTTACCAAAGTTATCAATTTCATCATCTAAGAAGACTTTGGGGTCGCGATCGGCTGGTAGCGGTGGTGCACCGACATTGCTAGCAGGGCGCTCGTACGCGGTCTACGAGAGCGGCGGTTGCGTGCTGCTGCCGGTTTGTTATCTGGGCGGTCGCTGGTTTGATTACGCTCAGAACTGCGGGCTGCAGCTGTCGGACGCTGTCCTTTAGGTTGTTCAGCGGCATTTGTGTTGCTGTTGTTGCGATTGTTTCTGGCGTTACGGTTGGCGTTGCGCGGTGCATTGCGTCTGCCACCACGTGGCTGTCGCGGTGCCCGTGGTTCGGCTTGCTCGACAACCACGCTGTCGGGATCAAAACCAAAACTATCACCCTCTTCAATGGTTTGTCGGGTCATGCGCTCAATACCTTTGAGTAGACGTTCTTCAGCGGGAGCCACCAAAGATACCGCTAAACCAGAGCGGCCGGCACGGCCGGTACGACCAATGCGGTGCACGTAATCTTCTTCGACATTTGGCAGCTCAAAGTTCACCACGTAGGGCAATTCGCTGATATCTAAACCGCGTGCGGCAATATCCGTGGCCACTAACACGCGCACACTACCGGCTTTAAAATCAGCCAGGGCTTTAGTGCGCGCATTCTGGCTTTTATTGCCATGAATAGCTGCGGCAGGTAAAGCGTTTTTTGATAAGTATTCGGTTAAACGGTTGGCGCCGTGTTTAGTGCGAGTAAAAACTAGAACCTGTTCCCAAGCACCCAG
>Ga0079226_10001966_pt1 | contig 15780 bp, 13 predicted proteins | sample Poulit2014_FD_76345 | JGI IMG/M metagenome (GOLD analysis project Ga0079226, IMG submission 76345) | Agricultural soil microbial communities from Georgia to study Nitrogen management - Poultry litter 2014 | ecosystem: Environmental > Terrestrial > Soil > Agricultural land | place: USA: Georgia...
AGTCCATAAGTTTTAATAGATTGACTTAATTCATCTAATGCCTTTTTATTAAAACTTTTTCTAGGTTGATAAGGATTTGGTCTTATAAATTCAATAGGAATATATTTAATTTCTGTCTGTGCATTTTTCATTTCCCCATCCCTCTTCCGATGTTCGTTATAATAATACTTCTATAAATAACCTAACCTTCCTTCATTTTTCTAAAAAAATCGTTCGACATTTTCCCTTATTTTACAACGGCATTCTCTTAGGACTGCCTGCCATTCTCGGATATTTTTTTGGAGTTGGTTTAATCTTTTTAATTATTATCAAACTATGCTCTATATTACTATTAGGCAGAGTAATAAATTGTTTTTCCTCAATTCTTCCATCCAATGTTTCAATAGCATTAACTGCCTCATCTACTTCCTCATCTATACTAGAACCTTTCATAGCAATAAAATAGCCACCAATCTTAACAAAAGGTAGGCAATACTCACTTAAAATATTTAATGATGCTACTGCTCTTGAAATACTAATATCAAACTTTTCTCTATATACAGGATCTTTTCCAAAATCCTCCGCCCTACCGTGAAAAGTTTTAACATCCTTTAAATTTAATTGATTTATAACCTCATTTAAAAACTTTATCCTTTTATTTAAACTATCTAATAGTACTAATTTTATATCATTTTCTAGTATTTTTAAAGGGATTCCTGGAAATCCTCCTCCCGTACCTACATCAATAATCTTAATACTATCATCAAATAATTTAGTAGACAAAGGGGTTAAGCTATCTAAAAAATGTTTAATATCTATTTCTTCATCTCTAGTTATTGCTGTTATATTAATCTTTTCATTCCATTCTTTCAATAGTTTTTTATATATTATAAACTTCTCAATTTCATCATTACTTATAGATAAGTTTAACTCATCTACACCTTCTATTAAAGTATCAACATTATACATTTTTATCACCCCTTAATTATCTTTTTAATTTTTCTAAATGTATTAACAATACATTAATATCTGCTGGGGAAACCCCCGATATTCGTGATGCTTGACCTATAGAGTCTGGTTTAATATTATTTAATTTTTGCACTGCTTCAATTCTCATCCCTTTAACCTTACTGTAATCAAAATCAGTAGATAGTTTCTTTTCTTCTAACTTTTTAAACTGTTCTATTTGAGCCATTTGTTTTCTTATATATCCTTCATATTTTATATGAGTTTCTACTTGCAACTTTATTTCTCTTGGTAGACTTGGCCTGCTTTCATCTAAGACCTTAAGTAACTCATAATTTAGTTCTGGTCTTTTTATTAATTCATATAAACTAGATGTGGTTTTTAAACTAGATGTCTTCCATTTCTCAAGTAAATCATTTACTTCTGGTTTCGGTGTTATTTTTACTTCTCTAAGCCTACTAAGTTCCCCTTCAACTAATTCTTTTTTTACTAACATTTTTTTATATCTTTCTTCACTAACAAGACCTATTTTATAACCTTTTTCGGTCAGTCGTAAATCTGCATTATCTTGTCTTAAGGTTAACCTGTATTCTGCTCTTGAAGTCATCATTCTATAAGGTTCATTTGTACCTTTTGTCACTAAATCATCTATTAATACACCTATATAAGCCTCAGATCTGTCTAAAATAAATGGTTTTTCTCCTTTTATCTTTAATACTGCATTAATTCCCGCCATTAGTCCCTGTGCAGCAGCTTCTTCATAACCAGAGGATCCATTTATTTGTCCAGCATAATATAAATTTTCTATACTATTATGTTCAAGAGTAGTCTTAAGGATTGTTGGGTCTATACAATCATATTCTATTGCATGGGCAATTCTCATAAACTCTACTTTCTCAAGACCTATAATAGTACGATACATTTCCAATTGTACTTCTTCGGGAAGAGTACTACTTCCTCCTTGTACATACATTTCTTTTGTATCTAATCCTTCTGGTTCTATAAATATCTGATGTCTATCCTTATCAGCAAATCGCACTATTTTATCTTCTATTGAAGGACAATATCTTGGCCCAACTCCTTTAATATCACCAGAATACATTGATGCTCTGTGTAAATTATTTCTAATTATTTCATGGGTCTTTTCAGTTGTATAAGTCAAATGACAAGGTTTTTGTTCAAAGTTAAAATCCTTTCCTATATTTAAAAAAGAAAAGGGAATTACTTCTTCATCTCCTGGCTGTAATTCCATCTTAGAAAAATCTAAGCTATCTTTATGAACCCTAGCAGGAGTCCCAGTCTTAAATCGTCTTAATTTAATTCCTATTTTTTCTAAGGATTCGGATAATATATTAGCAGGAGATAATCCTTCAGGCCCACTAGAGTAGTTAACCTCACCTATAAATATTCTACCTCTTAAATAAGTTCCTGTAGCTAATATAATAGCCTTCCCATAAAATACAGCTCCTGTTCTAGTTATAACCCCTTTTACCTTACCATCTTCCACTACTAAATCTACAACTTCACCTTGACGTAAATTTAAATTTTCCTCATTTTCTAAAGTTTTTTTCATTTCCTTATGATATTTCTTCTTATCAGCTTGAACTCTTAAAGAATGAACTGCAGGTCCTTTAGAGGTATTTAACATTCTACTTTGGATAAAAGACTTATCGATATTTAAAGCCATCTCCCCACCTAAAGCATCTATTTCCCTTACTAAATGTCCTTTTCCAGTACCCCCAATATTAGGGTTACATGGCATAGCTGCAACAGATTCAAGACTTATTGCAAGCATTAAAGTTTTCATTCCCATTCTTGCACTGGCCAAACCTGCTTCACAACCTGCATGTCCTGTTCCCACAACTATTACATCATATTTTCCTGCGACAAATTTTTGCATTTCTTTCACCATCCACCACCTTCCTCATATTTTATTTTCCAATGCAAAATTCAGAAAATATTTTATCTAATACATCTTCTGAAACTGTAGAACCTGATATTTCTCCTAAGTTCTCCCAACAACTTCTTAAATCTACTTCTATACAGTCTAAAGGTAAATTACTATTTATTCCTACTATAGAATCCTCTATATTAGTTTTAGCTTTTACAAGTTGATTTTTATGTCTAACATTGGAAACTATAGTATCATCTTTAAGTTCTACTTCACCAGAATAAAATATATTTTTAATAGCCTTTTCTACTTCCCCTATTCCTTCATCCTTAGTAATAGAGGTATTAATAATAATTTTCTCAGATACAAATTGTTCTAAATCTTCTTTAGTGTATTTTGGAGGTAAATCAGTTTTGTTTAATAAGATTATAGCATTTTTATCCTTAACAATCTCTAATATATCATAATCTTCCTTAGAAAGTTCTACAGAACTATCAAAGATTGCAATAATTAAATCTGCCCTTTCAACTTCTTTCTTGGCTCTATCTACACCCATTTTTTCTACTAAATCTTCAGTATATCTAATTCCAGCAGTATCAATAAGCTTTAATGGAATTCCATCAATATTAGCATATTCTTCAATAATATCTCTAGTGGTTCCTGGAATATCAGTAACTATTGCCCTATTCTCTCTCAGTATAGAGTTTAAAAAAGAAGATTTTCCTACATTAGGTTTTCCAAGAATAACAGTATTTAATCCTTCCCTTAATATTTTACCTTTATCAGCCGTACTTATCAATTGTTCAATATCTCCTAATACAATATTAGCCTTTTCATCTAATTCTTCATAAGTTACTTCCTCAATATCCTCATCAGAAAAATCAATTGAAACCTCTACATGGGCTATCATATCCAACAAAACATTTTGGATATCTTGTATTTTAGAAGACAATCCACCTTCTAATTGATTTAAAGACAATTCATAGCTTTTATTTGTTTTTGCTTTAATGATATCTATAACTGCTTCTGCTTGAGACAGATCTAGTCTACCATTTAAAAATGCCCTTTTAGTAAACTCTCCAGCATCAGCTAACCTAGCATCATTGTTTAGAATTATTTCTAGTATATTAGTAACCGAAATAATTCCACCATGACAATATATTTCAACTATATCTTCCCTTGTATAAGTATGAGGGGCCTCCATATATACCATTAACACTTCATCTACTATTTTGCTATCTTCTGGCCTTATAATATAGCCATAGTTTAATTTTCTATTTTCTATATTTTCAATTTTTTTATTATTTTTTCTCTTAAATATTTTTTTTACTATCTCTGAGGACTTTGGCCCACTCATTCTAACTATTCCAATTCCAGCTTCTCCTACTGCAGAAGATATAGCAGCAATTGTATCACTCATTACTTATCACCCCTTCTAGATAAGACAAACCCAGTTTTCACTGGGTTTAGATTATCTTAATTCTATGACAATTTTCCTATAAGGCTCTTTTCCTTCACTATAAGTTTTAATATTTTCTTCGTCCTGAAGGGCAGAATGAATAATCCTTCTTTCATAAGGGTTCATAGGCTCTAATTTAACAGGCCTATTACTACTTTTAGCTTTACGTGCCATTTTGTTTGCTAATCTTATTAAGGTTTCTTCTCTTCTTTCCCTATATCCTTTAACATCAACTATAGTTTTTATATAATTTTCCCTATCTTTATTTACAACTAAACTTAAAAGATATTGGATAGCATCTATAGTATTCCCTCTTCTTCCTATTACTATTCCTGTATCTGATGAAACTATATCCGTTATTTCTACATGCAATATAGAGCCTTCTTTTTTTACCATGCTAGTGCCTTCAATATCCATCTTATTTAAAAGTTCATCTATAAAGCTTTTTGCTATTTTCACTGGGTCATTAACAACTGTTATTTTTACCTTTGCTTCTTTAGTCCCAATAAATCCAAAAATTCCTTTACTTGGCTCTTCTAAAATTTCAGTAGTAACGTCGTCCTTATCTGCACCAAGCTCCCTCAATCCTTCTCTAATAGCTTCTTCTACAGTTTTAGCAGTTTTTACTACAGACCTCATATTAATCTAAATCCTCCTTAATCTTGCCCAAAGACCTATTAGTAATCAACGATTGGACTATCTGGAATGTATTTCCGATTACCCAATATAAAGCTAATCCTGCTGGAAAACTTCTTGCCGCCCAAAATATCATAAAAGGTAACATAATATTCATAGTTCTTTGGGTGCTTCCCGCTTTTGGATCGGTAGCAGTTTCTGCAGTCATTAATTTACTTTGTAAAAACGTTGTAACTCCAGCTAATAATGGTAACCCCCATAAATATGGGTCTGGCTGTTCTAAATTTTTAATCCAGAGAAAAGTTTTACTTATGGCTGCATAAGCTGCTTCACTTTTAAAAACGTATTCAATTGGCTCTCTCATTACACGAAAAAAACCGAAAAGTATAGGTAATTGAACAAGCATTATTAAACATGAACCGAAAGGGTTCATATTATTTTCTTTATAAAGTTCCATTGTCTTAGCTTGTTGTGTTTGCGGATCATTTTTATATTTTTCCTGTATTTCTTTTAACTTAGGTTGGATCTCTTGCATTTTTCTTGTAGACTTACTTTGTGCTAAACCTAATGGCAATAATATAAGTTTAAATATTATAGTAGTAAGAATTATTGCTATAGCATAAAACGAAATAATTTCTGGCTCTACACCACCACCAGCCTTAGATATCATATCGAATACAAATTTCAGTAGAGCCCCTAATGGTTTGGCAAATAACTTTGACATAATTAACCCCCTATCATTCAAGTGGATCATATCCTCCAGGATTAAATGGATTACATCGGACTATTCTTTTTACTGTTAGGTAACTTCCTTTAAAAAAACCATACTTACTATAAGCTTCTATAGAGTACTGGGAGCAAGTTGGATAAAATCGACAATGTCTTCCTACAAGAATATATTTTGAAATATACTTTTGATAAAATTTTATTAAAAGTATAACTATTTTCGACATTCAACTCACCTAGTCCTTAGTAGATGACTTCTTTTTAGCAATCCAAGCATTGCATCTTCAATCTCTTCATAAGTAGCACCTTTTGTTCTTATTTTTGGAATGAAAATTAAGTCATATCCTCCTACTACCCTATTACTATTCAATCTGTAAATTTCTTTCATCTGTCTCCGAATTCTATTTCTTTCTACACTATTTCCATATTTTTTCGTTAAAGAAAAGCCCACCCTTGTATAATTTTGTCCATTTTTCATAGTATATAAAACTACATATTTATTCCAGTAATTTTTACCTCTTTTATAGATTTTTTGAAATTCACTGTTTTTTCTAAGTCTATATCTTTTATCCATGGGAATACTCCTTAGTATTACTATAAAAAGGCCACTTCTGCGGCCTTATGCTGATAATTTCTTTCTGCCTTTCCTTCTTCTTCTCTTAATAACTTCTCTTCCGGACTTAGTTTTCATTCTACTTCTAAACCCATGATTTTTACTTCTTTTTCTTTTTTTTGGTTGATAAGTTCTTTTCATTACTTGTACACCTCCTTAAAAATTCAAACAATAGATATCTATTATAATTATAGTTTTCCCAAAGAAAACATAAATACTACTATTGATTATAATTGTAGCAACTATTTATGTCAAGAATTTTAAACTAATGCTATCCACAGTAAAATTAATCACAAATTTTAATATTGTGGATAAAACTGTTGATAATTGTGTTAGATTTTGATAATATAAAATAGGGTGTGGATATTTACATAAAAAACTATCCTTCTATTAGGTTATACACAAAGTGTGGATATCTTGTGCATAACTATTGATTCCAGTTTTTAAAATATAGTAACACCCTCTTAACTTCAAGGTTATTATCCACATTTAATATATCATAATAATTGTGGGTAATATTATTTTTATTCGTTTTTCCTCAATTATTAACAAAATGTCAATATAATATCCACAAAATCCAATTTATTTATTATAAAAATATTTTTATGCTTTTTAAATTATTCTGTGGATAATTATGTTGATAATTAGCTTTTACGTTATAAACTTTTTTATTATGGTTATAATTTCTAACTAAATAGGAGGATTAAAATATGGTTTCTAACTTAGAAGATATTTGGAATAATACATTAAAATTAATAAAAGTTGAACTTACAGAAGTAAGTTTTAATACATGGTTAAAACCCATTGAACCATTATCTATGGAAAATGATGACATATTGCTTGCAGTTCCAAATGATTTTACTAAAAGCATTTTAGAAGGCAGGTATCTAAATCTAATAAAAAACGCTATAAAGCAAGCAACTAATAAAAATTACGATATTAGTTTTACTATACCCGGCGAAAATTCAATAGCTACTAATAATATTGATAATAAACAACAACAAAACGTTGAAAATTCAGATATGAAGCAAAGATCTCAACTAAACCCAAAATATACATTTGATACTTTTGTTATTGGAAACAGTAATCGTTTTGCTCACGCAGCATCTTTAGCTGTTGCAGAAGCCCCTGCACAAGCTTACAATCCCTTATTTATATATGGAGGTGTAGGGTTAGGAAAAACTCATTTAATGCATGCAATAGCTCATTATGTTCTAAATCAAAATATTAAATCAAAGGTTGTTTATGTTTCTTCTGAGAAATTTACAAATGAACTAATTAACTCAATAAGAGATGACAGAAATGATGAATTTAGAAACAAATATAGAAATATTGACGTCCTATTAATAGATGATATTCAGTTTATAGCTGGTAAAGAAAGGACTCAGGAAGAGTTTTTTCACACATTTAATTCATTACATGAAGCAAATAAACAAATTATTATATCTAGTGATAGACCCCCTAAAGAAATTCCTACTTTAGAAGATAGATTAAGATCCAGATTTGAATGGGGGCTTTTAGCTGATATACAAGCTCCAGATTTAGAAACAAGAATTGCTATTCTTAGAAAAAAAGCAAGTGTGGAAAATATAAGCGTTCCCAATGATGTGATGCACTATATAGCAACTAAAATACAATCTAATATTAGAGAACTGGAAGGTGCTCTCATTCGCATAGTAGCCTATTCTTCTTTGACTAATAAAGAAGTAACGGTAGAACTAGCTGAAGAAGCATTAAAAGATATTATTGCCAATAACAAACCTAAAGAAATTACTGTAGATCTTATTAAAAAAATAATTACTGAGCATTATGATATTAAATTAGAAGATTTCAATTCAAAAAAAAGGACAAGGGCTATAGCCTTTCCGAGACAAATTGCTATGTATTTAACTAGAGAATTAACAGATTTATCTTTACCTAAGATAGGAGATGAATTTGGAGGTAGAGATCACACTACCGTTATACATGCATGTGATAAAATATCTAAAGAAATGGAAGAAAGTGAAGATTTTAGTGGTAAAATTGAATCTGTAATAAAAGAAATTAAAGGGGAATAATCAACAAAAATCTGTTAATAAGGCTGTTAATAAACTGTTGACATTTTAAAGAATGTCAGTTCTGTTGATTAGTGTGGATAAAAATGATAGTTATTATTTTATTATACACAAGTTATTAAATCCAATAACTTTACAAATTCAGCTACTAGATAGGGTTATCCACATATAAACACCCCCTATTACTATTACTACTATATATATCCTTCTATCTTTCTATATAGCAAAATTAAGGAGGTCATTTTCAATTGAGAATACAAGTAGAACAAAGAGATTTATCAAAAGGAACAAATATAGTACAAAAGGGAATTTCTTCAAAAACAACTTTACCAATATTAGATGGTATATTAATTGAGACGAAAAATGATAAAATTAAATTAACAGGTACTGATTTAGACATAGGAATAGAAACTTATGTAAAAGCAGATATATTGGAGGAAGGTTCTATTGTAGTAAATTCCAAAATTTTTAGGGACATTGTTAGGATGTTACCTAATGCTCCTATTGATATAAAAGTAGTAGATAATAATATTAATATAGTTTGTGAAAATACTGAATTTAATTTAGTAGGTAATCCAGCTAATGAATTTCCAGAGTTACCTACGTTAATAGATAAGCTTAGTTTTAATATACCCAGAGATTTATTTAAAGAATCTATAAGACAAACAGTTTTTGCAACTACTCAAGATGAAACTAGACCTATTTTAACTGGAGTACTTCTGGAAATTGTAAAAGGTCAAGTTTCTTTTGTAGCTTTAGATGGTTATAGATTAGCTTTAAGAAACATAAATATTGAATCATCAGAGGATGTAAAAATAGTTATTCCAAGTAGAACCTTAAACGAGTTAACTAAAATTCTTGAAGATGATGAAGAAGATTTAAAAATTACATTAGCTCCTGGTCATATTATTTTTGACATAGGTGAAACATTAGTTTTCTCAAGACTATTAGAAGGACAATTTTTAAATTATAGAGATATTATCCGAAATGATCATAAAACAAAACTTATAGTAGATAAAAAATTATTACAAGATAGTTTAGGGAGAGCATCTTTACTGGCAAGAGAAGAAAAAGCAAATTTAGTAAAATTAAACATATCTAATGATAAGATTGTAATTAAATCTAATTCTGAAATTGGAAATGTATATGAAGAGTTGTTGGTAGATTTAGAAGGTGAAGATTTGAATATTGCTTTTAATTCTAGATATATTTTAGATGGTATTAAGGTTATTGATTCTGAGGAATTAGAATTATACTTTATGGGAAGTTTAAATCCTTGTATTATTAAACCAGCTGGTGTAGATAACTACACTTATTTAGTATTACCAGTAAGATTGGCACAAGAAGATTATTAAGGAAAGGATATTTATGAAAAAAATAAAAATAGAAACAGAATATATTAAATTAGACCAGTTTTTAAAATATATTGGGGTAGTTGAAACTGGCGGTGAAGGAAAGATAATTATTAAAAATGGAAATATTAAGGTAAACGGCAAAATAGCCACGGAAAGGGGTAAAAAAGTAAGAAAAGATGATAAGATAGAGATATTAGGCATAGGAGAGTATATTGTGATATGATAGATGGAGCTTTTATTTTGTGAGGTGCTTTTATTGTATGTTAAAAATCTTAGGCTTATAAATTTTAGAAACTATGGTAGTTTAAATATTCAACTAAATAAAGGTGTTAATTTATTCATAGGAAAGAATGCTCAAGGAAAGACTAATTTACTAGAATCTATATATTTTTGTTCTACAGGAAAATCTTTTAAGACAAATTCCGACAAAGATATAATTAATTTTAATAAAAATGTAAGTTATATTGGAGCATTATTAAAATCCCAGAACAAGGAAAAATTAATAGAAATTAAATTAGACAGAAATAAAACAAAAATAATTAGAATAAATAAAGTTGAGTTAGAAAAGCACAAAAGATTACACAGCGGTCTAAATGTTGTTATTTTTTCTCCAGAAGATTTAAGGCTAATAAAAGATGGACCTTTTGTAAGGAGAAATTTTTTAGACATGGAGATTATTCAAATAAAGCCTTTGTATGAATATAATATTAGTAGATACAATAAAATACTTTTTCAACGGAATAATTTATTAAAATCTAAAAAAAATAATGGACAACTTTTGGATATTTTTGATTTTCAACTAGCAAATATAGGAACTGAAATTATTATTGAACGAAATAAATTTATAAATGATCTTTCTTATGTATCAAATTTAGTTCATAAAAAACTGACTAATAATATGGAAGATTTAACATTAAATTATATTACAAATGTAACTGAAACAAAAAATGTAAAAGATATAATTGAAAAAGATTTTTTATATAGACTAAAACAAAATAGAAAAAGGGATTTATTTAAAGGTACTACAGGAATAGGGCCTCATAGGGATGATATTAAAATTCTTATTAATGATCTTGACACTAGGTCCTTTGCTTCACAAGGTCAGCAAAGGACCGCTGTTTTGTCGATTAAATTAGCAGAAGTTGAACTTATAAAAAAAGAAAAAGGTGAATATCCTATATTACTTCTTGATGATGTACTATCCGAATTAGATGAAGATAGAAGAAAGTATTTAATAAATAATTTTAGTAATTTACAAACCATAGTAACCTCCACAGATGTGATTGAAATAGAGGAAATGGAAGATATAAAGAAAAAGATATTTTATATAAATAATGGAGATGTATATGAAAAAGGGGATATATAATATGTTTTTACACATTGGAGAAAATAATTTGATACCTAAAAAAGAAATAGTGGCAATAATTGATGCTAAAGCTTCTCTAAAATCTGAGGACACTAAAAACCTATTAGAATTTATGGGAGAAAGAATTGATGTCAACAGGGAAGATAAAAACATTAGAACTTATATCATAACTTCTAAAAACAAAATATATAAGTCAAAAATTTCTTCTAAAACACTTGTAAGGAGAAGTTATTAATTCTAAGAATTTAACTGTAATGGAGGGAAATAAATGACTAATAAAAATAGCAAAAGGGAATATTCAGTAGATCAAATTCAAGTATTGACAGGACTAGAACCAGTTAGAAAAAGACCTGGTATGTACATAGGTAGTACAGGACCAAAGGGTCTTCACCATTTGGTATATGAAGTAGTGGATAATAGTATAGATGAAGCTTTGGCTGGTGAATGTGATACTATATCTATTATTATAAATAAAGATAATTCTGTGACGGTAAAAGATAACGGAAGTGGTATTCCAGTAGGTATTCATCCTCAAACAGGAAAATCAACAGTAGAAACTGTGTTGACTATACTTCATGCAGGTGGAAAATTTGATGCTGGAGCTTATAAAGTTTCTGGAGGGCTTCACGGAGTAGGTGTATCTGTAGTAAATGCTCTTTCAGGCTGGTTAATAGCTGAAGTTAAAAGAGATGGTAAAAAATATGTACAAAAGTTTAAAAAAGGTATACCAGAAACTGAATTAGAAGTTGTTGGAACTACAAAAGATACTGGTACTACCATTAGCTTTAAACCAGATGATGAAATTTTTGAGGATATTATATTTAATTTTGAAACATTAGAGCATAGACTTAGGGAAATGGCTTTTTTAAATAAAGGTATAAAAATAATATTAGAAGATAAAAGACATAGGGAAAAAGAGGAATTTCATTATGAAGGAGGAATTAAAGCCTTTGTAGAATATGTAAATAGAAATAAAACCCCTATTCATAAAGAAATAGTTTATTTTGAAATAGAAAAAGAAGGTACATCCGTTGAAGTTGCAATGCAATATACAGATTCTTATGCAGAAAATGTTTTTACCTTTGCTAACAATATAAATACTCAGGAGGGTGGAACTCATTTAAGTGGATTTAGATCAGCACTTACAAGAACTATAAATGATTATTCTAGAAGAAACAATTTTTTAAAAGAAAAAGAGGATAATTTTCAGGGAGATGACATTAGAGAAGGGTTAACAGCAATACTATCAGTAAAGCTTTTAGAACCACAATTTGAAGGACAAACCAAAACAAAATTAGGAAATAGCGAAGTAAGAAGTATTGTAGATTCCTTGGTTTCAGAAGAATTAGATAAGTTTTTAGAAGAAAATCCTAATCCAGCTAGAATAATTATAGAAAAAGCTTTACAAGCTTCAAGGGCAAGGGAAGCAGCAAGAAAGGCAAGAGAAATATCTAGAAAAAGAAGTATCTTAGATAATACTACTCTTCCAGGTAAATTAGCAGATTGTCAATCTAATGACTCTAAAATAACGGAAATATTCATAGTTGAAGGGGATTCAGCTGGAGGTAGTGCTAAGCAGGGAAGAGAAAGAGAATATCAAGCTATATTGCCTTTAAAAGGAAAAATAATGAATGTTGAAAAAGCTAGATTAGATAGAATATTGGGATTTGAAGAGATAAAGGCAATGATTACAGCTTTTGGTGTTGGAATAGGTAGTGAATTTGATATTAGTAAACTAAGATATGGAAAAATAATTATAATGACAGACGCCGACGTAGATGGGGCTCACATTAGAACTTTATTATTAACATTTTTCTACAGGTATACGAAAGAACTTTTAGAAAATGGACATATATATATTGCTCAACCTCCTTTATATAAAATATCAAAAGGAAGAGCTGAACATTATGTTTATAGTGATAATGAACTTGAAGAAATTGTTAAAGATATAGGTGATTCTAATTATTCAATACAAAGATATAAAGGGCTCGGGGAAATGAATCCAGAGCAATTATGGGAGACAACTATGGATCCTAGTACTAGAACTTTATTAAAAGTAAGTATAGAAGATGCTATGGCTGCAGATGAAATATTTACTACTTTAATGGGAGATAAAGTTAAACCTAGACGAGAATTTATACAAAAAAATGCTAAATTAGTTAAGAATTTAGATGTTTAAGGAGGGTAAAATATGGACAAAGAAACAGAAAAAGTAATAAATGTAAATATAGAAGAAGAGATGAAAAAGTCTTATTTAGATTATGCAATGAGTGTTATAGTAAGTAGAGCCCTTCCTGATGTAAGAGATGGATTAAAGCCTGTTCATAGAAGAATCCTTTATGCTATGAATGAACTAGGTCTTTCTCCTAATAAACAGTATAGAAAATCTGCAAGAGTAGTAGGAGATGTATTAGGTAAATATCATCCACATTCAGATACTTCAGTCTATGATGCTATGGTAAGACTTGCTCAAGATTTTAATACTAGATATACCCTAGTAGATGGTCATGGTAACTTTGGTTCAGTAGATGGTGATAGTCCAGCGGCCATGCGTTATACAGAAGTAAAAATGACTAAAATGTCTATAGAAATGCTTAGAGATATAAATAAAGACACAATAGATTATAGACCAAATTTTGATGAATCATTAAAAGAACCTGTAGTTCTTCCAAGTAGATTTCCAAACCTTTTAGTTAATGGTTCTTCTGGTATAGCAGTAGGTATGGCCACAAATATTCCTCCTCATAATTTAGGTGAGGTAGTTGATGGATTAGTTATGCTTATTGATAATCCAGATGTAGATATAGATGGGCTAATGAAATCTATTAAAGGTCCAGATTTTCCAACAGCAGCTTTAATTATGGGGTTAGAAGGAATAAATTCCGCTTACAAAACTGGAAGAGGAAAAATAAAAATAAGAGCTAAAGCCGAAATCGAGCAAATGAATAGAGGAAGAAATAGGATAATAGTAACAGAGCTGCCTTATCAGGTAAATAAAGCTAGATTGATTACAAAAATAGCTGAGTTGGTAAGAGATAAAAAGATAGAGGGTATTTCCGATCTTAGGGATGAATCTGATAGAAAAGGTATGAGAATGGTTATAGAAATAAAAAGGGATTCAAACCCTCGTGTTGTGCTAAATAAATTATATAAGCAAACACAACTTGAAGTAACTTTTGGGGTTATAATGCTTGCATTAGTAGACGATGAACCTAAAATACTAAATTTAAAAGAAATACTAACTCATTATTTAAACCATCAAAAAAATATTATTATAAAAAGAACTCAATTTGATTTAAATAAGGCAGAACAAAGGGCCCATATTTTAGAGGGGTTAAGAATAGCTTTAGATCATATTGACGAGGTAATTAATATAATTAGAAATTCTAAAGATGAAAAATTAGCAAAAGAAAAACTTATGAAAAGTTTTGGGCTTACAGATAAACAATCTCAAGCTATATTAGACATGAGACTTAGAAGGCTTACTGGTTTAGAAAGAGACAAAATTGATGAGGAATATGGAAAGCTTATAAAAGAAATAGCTAGATATAAAGAGATACTTGGTAATGAACAATTAATATACAAAATAATAAAAGATGAACTATTAGAAATAAAAGAAAAGTACGGTGATGATAGAAGAAGTGCAATAATGCCAGCAGATGATGAAATAGATATAGAAGATATGATAGAAGAAGAAGATGTAATAATAACTTTAACTCATCTTGGATATATTAAAAGAATGCCAGAAAACACCTATAGAGCTCAAAATAGAGGTGGTAGAGGAATTACGGCATTGACTACTAGAGATGAAGATTTTGTACAAGATTTATTTATTACATCAACTCATGATACAATACTCTTCTTTACTAATACTGGGAAAGTATATGCTCTAAAGGGTTATGAAATACCTGAAGGTGGAAGGCAAGCTAGAGGAACAGCTATAATTAACTTATTAAATATTAGTGGAGATGAAAAAGTAAATGCAGTAATACCTATTAAAACCTATCATGATAAGAATAATTTAGTATTTATGACTAAAGAAGGTACCATTAAAAAAACTTCTCTTGATGAATATCATAATATAAGAAAAACAGGTATAATAGCTATTAATTTAGATGAGGATGATGAATTAATAGATGTAAGAAAAACTGATGGAAATAAAGAAATTATAGTAATAACTAAAAATGGAATGGCCATTAGATTCCATGAAAAAGATGTAAGGATTATTGGTAGAGCCGCTAGAGGAGTTAAGGCTATTACATTAAATAAAGATGATAATGTAGTATCTATGGATCTTGTAAAAAAAGATGATTATTTAGTAGTAATAAGCGAAAAAGGTTATGGTAAGAGAACTCCTATGAAAAAATATAAGGTTCAAAATAGAGGCGGAAAGGGAGTTAAAACCTATAATATTAGAGAAAAAACTGGTAATTTAGTATCTGCTAAAGTTATATCTAAAGAAGATGAAATAATGATTATATCCTTAGCTAGTGTTATAATTAGATTAAAAGTAGAGGGTATATCCGAAATGGGTAGAAGTACTCAAGGAGTAAAATTAATGAGAATAAATGATGATGATAAGGTAATGGCAGTGGCAAAATATGTGGAAGAAGAGGCTGTTTCAAAATAAAAAGCCCATAAAAGTAAAACAGGCCGAAGAGCGGTAGCTCTTCGACCTGTTTTTTAGTATAATTTATCTGCAATGAAAAACCATACTAAATTTAATCATAAAGCA
>Ga0079226_10001967_pt1 | contig 15775 bp, 13 predicted proteins | sample Poulit2014_FD_76345 | JGI IMG/M metagenome (GOLD analysis project Ga0079226, IMG submission 76345) | Agricultural soil microbial communities from Georgia to study Nitrogen management - Poultry litter 2014 | ecosystem: Environmental > Terrestrial > Soil > Agricultural land | place: USA: Georgia...
CGATGAGGTTGATGCATAGGGTGAGTAGAAGGTCCATCCTGTATCAATGCCTCCAAGAATGATAGAGACTACGACTACTGTTGAGCCGATCATATAAATATACCAGCTCACGAGATTTAATTTTGGGAAAGCCACATCTTTTGCCCCTAATTGCAGTGGTAATATAAAGTTACCGAGTACTGCGGGTACGGCGGGCACTAAAAACAGGAAAACCATTATCGTACCGTGAAGGGTAAAAAGCTCATTGTAGACTTGAGCATCCACAAAGAGCTGTGTCGGAGTCAGAAGTTCCGTACGCAACAATAGTGCTAATATACCCCCAACGAAGAAGAAGAAAGTAACGGAACAGAGATAAAGGATACCAATCCTTTTATGATCAGTAGTCGTAAGCCACGACTTTATCCCCTTTTCAATATTCAGGTAGTTTTTATCAGGGTCCGTATCAGGTTTATAACGCTGAACCTGTACCTTATTTGTATTAGCGTCTGCAGTAGCCATATTATTTCAGTGTTTTTAGATATTCGATAATAGCGTCAATTTGTTCGTCATTCAGCTGTCCTTCATAAGACGTCATCACGGGATCAAAGCCTTGAACAACCTTTTCATTTGGCTTAAGTATAGATTCTTTAATATAGTCTTCATCCGCAGTTACTGTTGAACCGTCTGACAAAGATACCTTAGAACCATAAACTCCTTTCCAGCTTGGCCCTGTCATTTTGGTACCATCGGTAGAGTGACAGGTTTGACAGGCATTATCCTGGGTAAGCTGTTTACCCCATTCAGCCGGTTCCATGCCTTCGGGTTTTGCAGCGCCCCCCTTATTATTGGCTAACCAATTCTGGAAGTCTTCTTCAGATTGAACCACTACCGTTCCTAACATATCAGAATGAGAAGCCCCACAATACTCAGCGCAAAAGATGACAGAACTTCCCGTATCAGGAGCGTTAAACCATAATTGAGTTCTGCGGCCTGGTACGACATCCTTCTTGATGCGAAAATCCGGCACATAAAAGGAGTGGATTACATCTTTTGAGTTCATAATCAAATTTACCGGACGTCCGGCGGGAACATGCAATTCCTTAGTAGAAGTGGCTCCATTTTTATAGTCAAACCTCCATAACCATTGTTGGCCAGTTACTTTAATTTCATAAGCATCATCAGGCGGAGTCTCCTCAATCATATATATTTTATAGCCCCATGCAAATACAATAAATACAAGCGCCAAGGGGATGAGTGTCCAGGTAACCTCAAGTTTAACACTATTCTTAATTACAGGGGTTACTTCATCCTCTGATTTACGCTTATACTTAAATACAAAGTAAGCAACAATTCCAATAAGTACTGCAGTAATAAAGAGTCCCGATAAGTGAACAAACCAAAACAAAGTATCAGTTTGATGGGCTACTGCAGTTTTAGCAGGAGGAAGTATAGAATTGAAAATAAAATTCATTCGTATCTTATATTTTTATGTTTGTAGTCTAATAACAGACCTACCTTTAAATATACTCAGAATATTCAAATCGGTAAAGCATTCAACCACTGTTCCAGTCTTTAATTTCTTGGTTCAATATTTGTTTTCAAAAGCTCCATAACCATTTACATCATATCGTACATTGCCTTATCCAGTATATGCTGGCTTTGCGTAGTATTAAATTAGCTAACGTTTTATCACTTTCAAAGTTTATAGTTAATGACAAGCTTCTAAAACGATTGCCTTAAGTGATTGACGCAAAATGGCTGCATGATGCTGATGGCTGTCTTAAGTTAAGCCTGAATAACCTGGGATAAGCCGCCCAATTTAGAACAGCATGTAAGTGTATATAGCATTTAATTCATTCAGAACTTGTGTCTGCAGCCATTTCATCAATAATGCTGTCAACAGGTACTCGGTAAATGCCTTCGTCAAGATCAACAACTCCGAAACTATTTATTCGTTCTTTAGCTTTCTTCTTTTGCTGAACTGATTGATAAAATGCTTCATCTTCTTCATTAGTATTAAACTGAAGGAAGCGTTTGTTTATATCAAACATCATCATAAGGGACTGAACGACAATTATGATGATTGCCATCCCCGTCAAAGCCCAGAATATGAGACGTTTATAGTTAAGATTATCAGGCATTACACCGTGGCTAACAGCGTCAATATTATCATGACCCTGAACCTCAATATCTTCCATATTTGAAGCTTGTTGGGCCTTGGCGCTTTGTTCTTCTTCTTGAAAAACTTCTTCTCCTCCCTTTTCAAACTCTGCTGTCCACATAAGGATTACGGACACCGGAACGTCGTATTTATTGGATAGCCCATCAAGGTTTTTCTTGGAGTTATCAAGCGCCTCTTGGGCAACCTTTTTCTTGAATTCAGGGGAATATTTATTTTCTTCGCTTGGCATAAGTATTTAAGCTTAAAATTGCAGTGCTTATAATTGCATTCTTTTCAGACTATGTAAATTTCATTATGTCTGATTTCAAAGTTATTCACTTAATCTTTGTTGATTGAATCGGCCAATCGGGGATCCTTAATAGGAATCATTTTATTTTTCTTAAATTTGTAGAAAAACAGCCCGAAAAAGATGGCTCCCATTCCAATAAAGTTAGTGATAATCATCCAGTTAAAGTGAAAACCACTTTCATTGAGTACAGGCATTACAATCCAGTATAACTCTACAAAATGAGCCACTAAAATGAGTGTGGCCATAGGTCCTACTACAGAAGGTTTGAATTTCGGCTTTTTAGGAAGCAGAACAATAAACGGGATAACAAAACGGGCAAACAAATAGAAATAGGCCAAGTATTCGTATCCCACCTGGAGCCGCTTTAAAAACCAGACCGTCTCTTCCGGAATATTGGCATAATAAATAAGCAGGAACTGGGAGAAAGCGATATAACCATAGAAAACAGTATAACCAAACATTTGCACACTCAGGTCATACAGATTTCCTTTCTTAATGGTATTGGTAAGGAGATTCTTTTTCCAAAGAAAAAGAACGATAAGTATTAGGACTGCAAAGATAGCCTGCAGGCTCATTGCAAAATAGTAGATGCCGAAAATTGTTGAATACCAATGCGGATCGAGCACCATTAGCCAGTCGAATGCAGCAAAAGCGAACGTAATAGCAAAGAAAAAGAGGCCCGGACCGCTGATGTGCTGAATAAATGTTTTAATTCCCCAATCGCCGGTCTTGTCCAACTCTACTGACTTATTATACATTTGGTAACCCAAGAAGCTCCAAATTGTGAAATAAACAATTTGACGGATTATAAAAAAAGGAATATTTAGAAAAGGACTTTTCCCTTGCAGTACCGGATCACTGGCAACGGCTTCAGCGTGCGTCCAGTGGTAAAGTGTATGCATACCCAGGATAATGGGAATAACAAAAATCGCCCAAATCCATATATTTGATGAAATAGCTTCCGGGATACGGCGCAGAACAACCCCCCACTGTGAGCGCGTTATATTGTGCATAAGCACAAAAAACAGGCTGCCAAGTGCAATACTTGAGAAAAAGGCAAAGTTAACCACGTAAGTAAAGAAAAACTGATCATGGTCAAGGAAATATCCCACACCACTGATCAACAGACCCACTATTCCCGCACCAAAGAGTGATTTGGTGAGATGTAAGTTAGAAGGGAATTCCAGTTTATCGGTTATCTCGGGTTTACTCATAATTACTAATAAAAACGATTAAGTTTTATTGAATCAAAAATCAAATCTATCGTAACGACTTTATATAGTCTGTGATAGCCTGTAAATCTTCGTCAGACAGAAGGTCGCGATATGAAGGCATATTGTTATTATATCCGAGAGTAATCATATTGCCCGGATATTGTATAGAGTCCTTGATATAGCCTTCATCTGCGGTTACTGTGCTGTCCCCGGTAAGCTGTACTTCACTGCCGTACAAGCCCTTAAAGGGCGGTGCTAAATCCTTTTGTTCCTTATCAATAGTATGGCAGCTTAAGCAGTCGAATTCATCTATAAGCTCCTGGCCTTTTTGGGCACTGGCACTTAGGTTTTGGGTAGTATCGGACGTATCTTTAGCAGTTTTATCAGTTGTTTCCGGATCATTATCATTTTTCTGTTGTTCCGTGGTCTCACCTTCTTCAGAAGTCTCTTCTTTCGTCGCTTCGCCGGAAGTTTTATCCGTTTCGGGAGCCTCTTTATCGCTTAGTGATTTAATATATTCAATAAGGGAGCTAATTTCGCTGTCATCAAGATAATCATAAGGCACCATTGAAGGAGGAAAACCTTCTACAATCTTGGCTGCAGGGTCTACTATAGATTCATGAAGATAATCTACATCAGCTATAGTACTGGAGCCATCCTCAAACTGAACTTCGCTTCCATATAGATTTTTCCAGGTAGGTCCTACCAGTTCAGTACCGTCAGTAGTATGGCACGACTGGCATGCGTTTTCAGAAGCAATTTGTTTACCTCGTTCAACAGAGACTTCACCGCCTCCGCCACCTTCTGAGGCTTTTGCCTCCTCGGCCGCTTGTTTTTCTTTGTAATCTTGCTTAAGTGCTGCTAAATCAACATCGTAACGCTTTATTTCTTCTTCAGATACATCAGTACTTTTTTGTAAAGCCTTTACATAAGCGACAATTGCCCAACGATCCTTAACCGGTATCTGGTGAGCGTAGGAAGGCATCGTTCTGATACCATTACTTATTACTGAATAGATATGACCGGCCTTCATATCGCGCAGACGATCGGTGTGGAAGTCGGGAGCAGGGGTATAGCTGTATCCTCCCGTCATAATAATGCCTTGCCCGTCGCCTGCAATGCCATGGCATACGGAACAAAAAATATCATAACGATCTTGCCCACGGTTAATAAAAGATTTTGTCAAATCAACGGGGATTTCGGTTACCATAGTGCTGTCTTCATTTAGACCCTCATAGTAAGCCTTATCGAGTTTTAAATGGCCTCGTGCGATGGTCCCGTTTACTGGTAATCGCTGAGAGCGTTTATCTTCGAAGAAGGCATTATCCTCCTGGGGATCAAACTTCTTCTGGTCAGTCATGTTGGACTGGATATGTATGGGCGGTTTTTCTGAAATCTGGCCACGGCAGGAAGCAAGAACAAGTGGCATGGTAAGAGCCGCAAAAAATAAGTACTTGGATACTTTCATCAGATTGTTATGAAACTAAGGTTGTATAAATTAATTATTCCTAATCGTAGACGGTTTCAATATGTGTGGCCCCGTTGTCTCGGAATAGCTTTTTGACTTTATCTTCGGCAAAAAGATCGTCGGTGGCTTCTATGCAAACAAAAAAGCCATCGTCGGAAGCTTTCTCGAAGCGGTCAACATTGAATAACGGATTGTACAAACGGGGTAGATTATTTAGGCCCAGCATACCAAAAAGAGCAGCAAAGGATGAAAATAGAACCGTTATCTCAAAAGTAATCGGCACGTAAATAGGAATGTTAATAAAAGGCTTGCCGCTAATATTTAGTGGATAGCGAAAGCCCATAACCCAAACCATGAGGGAAAGGATTCCTATAAAACCTATGAGACCACCTATTAATACAATCCAGCCTACCTTAGACTCCTTCAAGCCCATAGCTTTCTCCATGCCGTGAATTGGAAAAGGGGCATAGGTGTCAAACTTTTTATAGCCTGAGTTTTTAACAGACTCCGCGGCATTTACAAGCTCCTTTGGATTACGGAACTCTGCCAATATACCGTGTAGCGAATTATTGTTTTCTTCCATAGTGATTTTACTAAACTGTTTCTTGTTGTTTTATCTTAACCAGCTCAGGTTCGGTATTATCTGGAATAAACTCTTGCGTTTCATCGTCATAATTATGTGGGTCAGCCTGTGGTAATTCGGCTTTTACCTCTGCAATTGCAATGGAAGGTAAAAAACGAAGGAACAACAGGAACATTGAGAAAAATAGGCCAAAGGTACCAACATAAATAAGTATATCCCAGAAAGTAGGGGAGAAATAGGCCCAAGATGATGGCATAAAATCGGTTGCGAGAGAGGCAACAACAATCATGAATCGCTCAAACCACATCCCAATATTTACAAGTATTGAAATAATAAATGTAAAAGTAACATTCCTCCGTACGGACTTAAACCATAAAAACTGGGGGGTAATGACATTACAGAACATCAAAATAAAAAATCCCCAGGCATATGGACCAACAACATAATTCCAAAAAATCCCTTGCTCATAGATATAACCACTATACCAAGAAACAAAGCCTTCCATTACATAAGCAAATGCTACCAGGTTACCGCAAACCATCATCACCAAGTTCATACGCTCCATGATATCATTATTCATAGTATCTTCGAAGCCATATATTTTACGCGCTATAAGCATGAGTGTAAGCACCATAGCAAAACCGGAGTAAATAGCACCTGCTACAAAGTAAGGGGGGAAAATAGTGCTGTGCCAGCCCGGTATGAGGGATACGGCAAAGTCGAAAGAAACAATTGTGTGGACAGAAAGCACCAAAGGAGTGGCTAAGGCGGCTAGGATCATATAAGTCTTTTCATAATTCCACCAATTGCGGAAGCTGCCAGTCCATCCTAAAGAGAAGATAGCAAAAACCTTTTTCGATACCTTGCTTTTTGTTTTGTCTCTAAGGGTAGCAAGGTCGGGGATGAGACCAACATACCAGAAAATAATTGAGACAGTCAGATAGGTACTGACTGCAAAAACATCCCACAACAGTGGACTGGAGAAGTTTGGCCACATAGCCATTTGGTTGGGAACAGGAAAAACCCAGTAGATAACCCATAAACGGCCTACGTGAATAGCCGGGAAAATACCTGCACACATGACCGCAAAAATAGTCATAGCCTCTGCAAAACGGTTAATAGCTGTTCGCCAGCCCTGGCGGAAAAGATATAAAATAGCCGAAATAAGGGTTCCGGCATGGCCGATACCAACCCACCACACAAAGTTAACAATAGCCCAGCCCCAACCAACGGGGTTGTTGAGCCCCCATAATCCGATACCTTCCCAAACGAGGTATCCAATAGCACCTAAAAGGGCTATGAGTAATAGGTTTGCAAGTCCAAAGGCCATATACCACAGCGGAGGCGTTGGTGAAAGGGGAGTATGTGTGATAAGGTCAGTTATTTCCCCAAAGGTGTGGTCACCTTTTACGAGTGTAGGCTCGGGTACGTATTGATAGTCTGTGCTCATCGTAAAGTTATTGAAAATTAAGCCAATTTGGGATTGGGATTACGAACGCGTGCAAGATATGAGGTTCGGGGCCGGGTGTCCAGCTCTTCAAGCATCAGGTAGTTCCTGTTATTTTGCTTGGCCTTAACTACTTTGCTTTCAGGATCAGTGAGATCACCAAAGTAGATGGCGTCAGCGGGACATGCTTCCTGACAAGCAGTTTTAACTCTGCCGTCTTCCGGTTTTTTCGTTCTGCCGTCTGTTTCTGTTTGAACTTTAATTTTAGCGCGGTTAACACGTTGTACACAATAGCTGCATTTTTCCATAACCCCGCGGAAACGAACGGTTACGTCTGGATTCATTGCCATTTGAACGATTTCTGGATCGTCGCCTTGTGTTAAAAAGTCTTTAGAGTAATTAAAGAAGTTAAAGCGCCGGACTTTATATGGACAGTTATTAGCGCAGTATCGTGTTCCGATACAGCGATTATAGGTCATTTGGTTCATTCCGTCCTCGCTATGGGTAGTGGCGGCTACCGGACAAACCTGCTCACAGGGTGCTAATTCGCAATGCATACAGGGCACTGGCTGGTGCAGGGCCGTAGGGTCATTGACATCACCGTCATAGTAGCGGTCATTCCTGATCCAGTGCATTTCTCGGCCCCTGCTCACTTCCCGTTTACCAACTACCGGGATATTGTTTTCGGCATTACAGGCCATGGTGCAGGTGCCACAACCGGTACAGGTATTTAAGTCGATAGCCATCCCCCATTGAGGTTCATCATCGGGATAAGCTTGCTGGTTACCTCGGGCCAAGGGTTCAAACATGCTTAATGGGCTGTCAGCTCCTTGTTCTATAGCCCATTCCTGGCCTGGAAGGTCGGCATCATAAGCGGCTTTGTACTGAGAAAAGTTAGGATTGTCGCGATATTCCTGCAGGGTTGCATAACGCAGCAGCGACCGGCCGCTCATAATTTTGCGTTCTTCTTCCTCATCGAGGTCGTATTCATTGGTGAGACCATAAAGGTCCATTGTGTTATGGTCCTGGGTACAGGCAATTTCATAAAGGTTGCCGGTATTTTCTACAGAAATGTTCTCGGCATACAACATTGAAGAGGTCGTGCGCAGGGGATAAGTATCAACTCCTAACTTATTCGCTACACGGCCAACTCCTTCACGGCCATATCCTACGGTAATGGTAATGCTGTCATCTGCATGGCCGGGCTGAACCCAGGCAGGAATTTTAACCGTCGTTCCATTTACCGTAATAGCAACGACTTCGACTTCTTCTTTTCCTATCCCTGCTTCTTCAACGCCCAGCTCATCGGCAGTATTTTTGCTCATCAGAGCAACATTGTCCCAGGTAACTTTTGTCATAGGGTCGGGTAGTTCCTGCAACCAGCCGTTGTTAGCAAAACGACCGTCAAAGATCGTATTATTGGGACGAATGACAAGCTCCATACCTTCTGAGCTGGAGCTGTTGCCTATAGTAGAGCTTAATTGCTCATTAATGTCACCCGAAAGGCTGGGGGAAATAGCTGAAAATTGTTCTTCCGAGGCTAACCCATCGTGCAGCGTCTGTTCCCACTGCTCCTCAAATTCACCTGAGAAGTAGGATTTCCAGTTTTCCTGAATAAGCTTATGACCGTCTGACTTTTCTCCGGTTAATATAGTATTTAAAAATTCTATTTCGCTAATACCTGAAAAAAGAGGGGCAATTTCGGGCTGAATGATGGAGCGTATACCCGAATAGGAGTATCCGTCTCCCCATGTTTCCAGAAAGAGGGCACGGTTGAGGTGCCAGCTCGCTTTTTTCGAGGTTTCATTATAATATTGGGCCAAATGGATGACCTCTGAAGCATTGGAAAGAGCATCCTCAAATTCTAAATCTGCTGGCGCTGTAAATACCGGGTTTGTTCCTATCATTACTACAGTATCTATGTGGCCGCCTTTGAGATCATCAACAAGTCCGGAAAATGCTTTACGGTTCGAGTGGTCGTCGAGGTAGGGTACTTCAAGATAGGTTACCGTTTGACCGGTATTATTCAGTGCATCATTTATGACTGCAACTGCGGCATGCAGCTCCGGAGTATGGCTGCGGCCAACTGTAAGAATAGAATCTCCCTTGTTATTGAGCAGCTCTTCCGCCAGAATGGGGATCCATTCGTGATCTGAAAAATCATTGCTGTATCCGCTGAATGCTGAGAGGCCGCTTACGGATTTAGATAATTCTGCTGCCAAAGCATAAATGAAGCTCCCGATATCTCCCGACTTCATGCGAAGCCGGTTGTCTGCATTTGAACCGGTTCGCGTAAAAGTACTTTCTATAGCGTAAAAACGGAACATATCGTCTTCAGGCGACTGAACATCGCGTCCATCCGTAAATCTGCGGGTATTAGCAACGCTATTTTTATTGGCCGCAGGATTTAAAAAGTCATCATCAAAACTAACAATGATATTGGTTTTGTCGAAGTGATTTACGGTTCGAAGACGCTGTCCAAATGCTTTATTTGTGCCTTCTAAGGTATTATCCTCGCTAAAGGTTTCGTATGTAACCCATTGCGCATTGGAAAACTTATCCAATGCCTGCTCTTTTAGTTCATTATAAGTAGGAGAAGAATTGGCTTCCGAAACAAAGGCAATATTTTTTTCTGTGTCTGCAAAGTGCTCGGCGCAGAATTTGGCAAATGCACTTACAGAAGACCGCTCACCATCTTTACGTACATAGCGTGAGCGGTCGGGGTCGTACATATTTAACAAGGCTCCCTGCCCAAAAATACTGGTATTCCCCTCACTGCCCGGATGCATCTCGTTGCCCTCAACTTTGGCAGGCCGCCCTTCGTGTGTTTTAACCACAATACCATTTAGGGCATCCTGAAAAGGCATAGCAGAGGCATAATATAGAGGGTTTCCGGGGCTAACCTCTTCAGGCATCTTGCTGTAGGGCATCACCTTCTGAACGGGTTTTCGACAGGAGGCAAAGCCGGCCAGTGCAATGGATGCACCCATAACCCGCAAGAAACTCCTTCGTGATACCTTGTCATTAAGTTCAGAACCATTCTCGGGGAACTCGCGCTCGACGAACTTATTATACTCTTCATTTCTGGCAAGTTCGCCCAAACTTTTCCAGTAGTTAGGGCTTTTTACTTCTTCGCTCATTTGCTTACGATTAAGTTTGTTCAGTTTGGTTCGTAATTAATAGTGGCAAGATTGGCAATAGGTAGGAGGCCGGATATTATTTTCTTCAACTAATTTCAGGCCTTTTTCAATTTGATTATCTACTTCGTATCCCATTGTAGTAACTTCGTCCACCGGACGTACATGCTGCTCTGGATTTCGGTGGCAGTCCAGGCACCAGCTCATACTTAAAGGCTCGACCTGTTGAACAACTTCCATTTTATCAATTCTTCCATGGCAACTCTCGCACCCAACGCCCACATTTACATGGGCCTCGTGGCTAAATTGCACATAATCCGGCAGCAGGTGTACGTTTATCCATTCAATAGGTTCTCCGGTCTCCCAGCTTTCACGGACGGGCTCCAAGCGGGGGCTGTCAGTTTTTATTTGACTATGGCAGTTCATGCATGTTTGCGTTGCCGGTATATTTGCATATTCAGAGTTGAAAACCTCGGTATGGCAATACTGGCAGTCCATATCATGGTTGCCGGCGTGTACTTTATGGCTAAATGGAACGGGTTGTTTGGGAGCATAGCCTACATCGGTATACTCAGGAGAAAAGAAGTACCATACCCCGGCTACTAGTGCTGTTAATAAAATGATAAGCCCCAGCAATATCTGCTTAGGCACTTCGTTCGCCCATTTAGGAAAAATCTGAGCCATAGTTTGGAGTGTTTATAGTTTCTTGTTAGCCAAAAATCGCGTTCTTTCTTAGGTCTGAATGTATGGAAATCCAGAGTCTTTTAGTACCCATAAAAACAGCAATTATGAAATTTAAAACAATTCTAAATAGGAGTATTGTTTTCTATTCTAATGGATAATGAACTAAGCGAAATTCAGTTTTTTAAATATACTTTTTCCCTCGGTCTTTTAGTTTTTGGGTGGTAATGGAATGTTGGATACGGTTAAATTGCGGTATATACTGTACGCGCAAATCTTTCGAGTTAGGAATAAGACGTGCATTTTAGAAAGGAAGGTTATTATTCCGGAAAAGAAGAAAGATTTGTATTTTCACTGGTTTCAATCCCTCAGCTTTAAGTCAATAATAAGATGAGTTCCAACAAACCAGTAACGGTAGATCTTTTTAAAAACATCAGCTTACCCAGAGCAATAGGTGTCATACTATTAATAAGCACGGTTTCAGTCGGGTTTTTAATTTGGTTAATCTATTTTCAGGGAGGAGATGATTACAGCTCGAACCTTATTAGTAGCTTACCTGCCCTGAATTCGTTGTTGAATGGAATGAGCTTTGTCCTTTTACTTTTTGGCTTTCGGGCCATCCGGCAACAACAATACAGCCGACACATGAAGTTTAACCTGACGGCTTTTGTAACATCCTCGCTTTTCCTGATAAGCTATGTAATTTGTCATACCTACCATGGAAGTACTCCTTTTACAGGTGAAGGCATCATTCGACCGATCTATTTTTTTATTCTTATAACGCACATTATTCTTTCGGCCTTAGTTATGCCGCTCATACTCACTAGTTTTTATCTTGCCTTCTCAGGTAATATTAAGCTTCACCGGAAGGTCTCGAAAGTAACCCTTCCGGTATGGCTGTACGTTTCTGTGACAGGAATAGCTGTTTTCTTCCTATTGCGTGCGCACAGTTAAAAGACTGGATCCTTTTCGAAATCCTCCAAGCTCCAAATATAAGATGTTACGCTAAAAAGTTTTCACCTGCTTGGGGAATCCAAACTTCGGTCTCGGCCAGCTTTTCCGTTTGTTCTTTAAATTCATCGGGGTTTCCTACAAGTACGGGGAAAGTGCCATAATGGATGGGCAAGGCGTAGTCTGCCTGTATAAGTTCACAAGCCATGGCAGCTTCTTTGGTTCCCATCGTATAATAATCGCCCATAGGAACAGCAATAATATCTGGCTCGTAGAGTTTACCGTAGAGCTCAAGGTCGTAAAAGATATTCGTGTCGCCGAGGTGGTAGAAAGTTAAATCATCATCAAAATTGATGACTAAGCCTCCCGGTTCGCCGGCATATTCGCCCTGGAAAGATGAGCTGTGGTTGGCTGAGACCAGCGTGACTCTAAAATCTTCAAATTCAATAGTTCCTCCCTTATTGAATTCAACTGCCAAATCCTCGTGAAGTCCATGCTTTTTGAGCAGACCGGATAGTTCTACTATTGATACGACCTTACAGCCGGTACCATTTGCAATATCAATGGTATCTCCTACATGATCATCGTGTCCGTGGGTAAGCAGAATATAATCAACGTCATCCTGTTGCTTGTGCTCTTCTGGGGTTGTTGGATTTTGCGATAAAAAAGGATCAATTAATATAGTAGTACCGTTTGGACTAGTGAGACGAAAGGAAGAATGTCCCAGCCATTGCGCTTTTACTGAAGTATCCATAATAATCATTTATTGCTTATGTTGTTGGCCAGTGATTTTAATTTCTACTGTAATTATAATAGTTCTGCTGTAAAGATAATAGTGTTTTTGTCTATGATAACGATATTTAAAGAATATAAATCTCATTTTAGAAAGGTGTCCAGTTGATTAGAGGGCTCTCTTTTCCAAACTTCATGCGTCCTACGAAGTCTCTAATTTGCTGGGGCTATGTAGAGCGTGCTTTGGCGTAGCCTGACTCAAATTCTTTAACATTGACATTCAAAACTAATAGAGCTTTCGGAACGGGCCCGTCTGCAGGCGGTTTCATGTCCGGAATGACCTTTACGGTAAAAGGGTTTGTAAAGACCTCTGGAGGATGGTGGATTTTATGGTACAATTGATGTATGCTGTTTGACGGAAGTAATATATTTTTTTAAGGAAGATGCTTCGGTATGTCTTATTATTTTCTTGACTTTGAGTCAAGCATTTCCATATTTAATAAACAAAGCTATTGCTGTTGGATTGTTACTCTGCACGTATTTCGTCTTTTAAGGACTTTTTTAAGTTCAGAGTGGAATTTTAGCTTGATAAATTCAATACAGAGTTCAATTATGGGAGGCATGAATTATAAGTTCTGAAAATTTAAAAGGGTGGTTTGTTGGTAATATGATGAGGCTTCAAAAAAATGATTGGATGCCGTCACTGGCGGTATCGCCTACTCTTACTCCCGTATTTACATTGATATTTATGGCAGAGATAATGCAGAAAATAAAATACTATTCGATATTTATCGTTATCACATTTGGTCTGCTTGTTAAGGAACAAAATACAGCTGATATTATCGCAACTACACAGAATACTGCTGTATTATTACCTGCTACAAAGCGGATATAGTCACAATACTTTAATTCTAATGTAAAAAAATACTTATGGTTGAACGAATTAAGTTGCATCCTGAAACGCCGCATGTTAAACGAATGTTTGAAATAGCTGATAAAATTAGACAGGGAGCGGTGGTGTTATTTCCAACGGATAGTCAGTATGCTCTTGGTTGTGATTATAAAAATAAAGAAGGGATAAAACGTATCAGAGAGATCCGAGAGCTAACTACGGACGATCATCTGACGATTTTATGTGATTCCATGAAGGGCATATCTAAATTTGCTCATATTTCGGATTATAACTTTAAGCTGATCAAGCGGCTCATACCTGGTCCTTATACATTTATTTTACCGGCTACTAAAGAAGTTCCTAAGCTGTTGGTACATCCTAAAAAGAAGACTGTTGGTTTTCGCGTACCCGATTATCCCATTGCCAATGGGTTGGTTCGCGAACTGGGAAATCCCATGCTTGCAATTACTGCTAAAACTCCTGCAATGGATAATAATGCGCTTGCCACATATGAACGTGAGCCTTTTCTCCGTGAGTTCGATAAGCTTGTGGATATCGTTATTGATGACCAGCAAGAACTGCCCTCACGCGAAACATCAATCATAGATATGACTGATGATAATACGAAGGTATTACGAGATGGTTTGGGAATGGGCGATCTAAAAGAAGTATTTCGGATGCAACGCGAACCTTTAGAAGTAACTTAAGTATTATGAAAATTGCTATTAATACAGGCGGTGGTGATGCACCGGGGCTTAATGCTGCAATTAGGGCTGCCACTTTGGCGGCTTTGAATCGCGGATGGGAAGTTTACGGCATACAAAATGGATACGGTTCTATATATACCAATGAGCCTTTTGTGAAGCTGGATGCAGAGGCCGTCCGTGGCATAACGCTACAGGGAGGAACGATTCTGGGTACCGCTAACCGCGGTAATCCATTTCAAATGCCCTATAAAAAGGATGATGGCTCTTGGGATACGAAGGATGTTTCGGACCAGCTGATTGAAACCTTTGATGAGCACGGCATTGATGCCCTCATTGCCATTGGTGGAGATGGCTCGATGAATATAGCCAGTCGCTTGATTCGGAAAGGTGTTAATGTGGTTGGTGTTCCCAAAACCATTGATAACGATATTTATGGCTGTGATGTAACCCTGGGCTTCGATACGGCGGTGGGGATTGCAACGGAAGCTATTGATCGTATTACAACTACGGCAGAATCTCACCACCGGCTGATGGGGGTAGAGGTAATGGGACGTTATGCGGGCTGGATTGCACTTTATTCTGGTATTGCCGCGTCTGCAGATGTGGTTCTTATCCCAGAAATTCCGTTTTCTTATGATTCTATCGTTGAAAAGATTAAAGAGCGGGAGGCAAACGGGCGTCATTATACGATGATTGTGGTAGCTGAGGGAGCAACAGAAAAAGATGGAGAAATCGTTACAAAAGGAAAAGAAGTAGGACAGGAGGTTCAGCTGGGAGGCATTGCCGACCGCGCAGTCAATGAACTTAGCGAGCGGACGGGTAAAGAATCGCGCGCAGTAGTGTTGGGGCATCTGCAGCGTGGCGGATCACCTTCTACACACGATCGTTTGATTTCGCTTCGTTTTGGGGCTGCCGCTATCCGATGCGTTCAGGAGCGGGACTATAATAAGCTGGTAGTTTTACAGGATAATAAGTTGACGCGGATTCCCATTACCAGCATTGAAGGAAAGATGAAATCCGTATCCCTGGAAAGCGATACCGTCCAGACGGCAAGAGATATAGGCATTTGTCTGGGCGATTAATATGGGGCTTTTCGATGCTTTTAAAAACTTTCTTTCTACCTCATCGAGGCTAGCTGATTATTGGCACGTGCCGGAAGATCCATCCCATCTTTCAGATATCACAGACCAATCTTATAAGCGTCCACAGCTAATCTACAAGCACAGTCACCGGTGTGCTGCTTGTATTTTCACCAGGAATCAGGAGGAAAAGGCAGCTGATCAAATACACGAAGAGGCGGAGTTCCATTTTGTGGATGTTCTTGGTAACCGTATAACTTCGAACCGTATTGCCGAAAAATGGGGCGTGCCTCACGAATCCCCGCAACTACTTAGGGCATTTAGTGTCTATTGGAGTGATTTCCAATTAGAACAAATAATAAATGTTTAACAAATTGCTGTTGATTTAAGGTACGGTGATTAAATCGAAATTCAATTTCTTTTAGGTAGTATAA
>Ga0079226_10001968_pt1 | contig 15771 bp, 15 predicted proteins | sample Poulit2014_FD_76345 | JGI IMG/M metagenome (GOLD analysis project Ga0079226, IMG submission 76345) | Agricultural soil microbial communities from Georgia to study Nitrogen management - Poultry litter 2014 | ecosystem: Environmental > Terrestrial > Soil > Agricultural land | place: USA: Georgia...
ACCACAGCCGCTTTAAATGTTGTCATAATTCCTCCTGAGTGTTCAAGACTGTATTTGAGCCTCACCCCGCTCAATGGTGATTAGGTGATCAGCCATGCTTTCCAGCAGACTGGGATTGGATTCCGCGATCAGGATCGCCAAGGCAAGTGCCGTATCGACTAACTTGCGCACCCCTTCGGGCAGGGATTGAATAACCCGGTGCTCGTGCTGGGCGATGCCAAACATCTCGAGCAGCTGGCGGCAAAACGCCAATTACTTGAAGATTTGATGCCCGAGCTGCAATCCATGCACAATCGGCTAACGGGAAAACCACAAATTCGTTTTTACGAAGGCGAAAAAGGCATTGTTAACGTCCTCTGGGATTCATTACGTTGCCGCTCGGGCACCTTGCATGCCACCTTTGCCATGAAAGAATTGCAAGAGGTGCCTGGCATCGAAAAAATTAATGAATACCGCGATGCCCGTATCGAACAAGGCATCAAGATGCAAGTTATTCGCTCTGCCGAAAAAGACACCATGGATATCTGGCCGACCAATAGCGAAGAGCTCAGAGAGCTTCGTTTTGCCCCAAGCAGTTATAACATTGCCATGACCACCCTGATTTACGATAACAACGTCGCCTTAATTTCATCCAAAACGGAAAATTATGGCCTGATTATCGAAAGTGAGGAATTTGCTACCTTTCAGCGATCCCTCTTTGAATCGTTGTGGACCATCAGCCAGCCTGATAACCACTTTGATCGGACGGAACCCGACAAATAGTCATACGTCGGGTTTGCCGTTTTCTACGCTACTTTTGATTTTCGTTTTCCCCTGTTGTGCCCGGTCTTGTTTTCCGTCATGCACCCGGTTTTGTTTTCTGGGGCGGGTCTGATTTTTATTTTCCTGAGGTACACTGAGGGTTTAGCGATTTTTCACCCCCTTTTCCCCCAGTTCAAAGGTAATAAGGCAATAGGCTGTGATGACTACCATTCGTTCCTTTCTTTTTGTACCTGCCAGTCGTGTCGACCGTTTCGAAAAAGCCCTGGACAGTGAAGCGGACGCCGTCGTCATCGACTTGGAAGATGCGGTGCCCACCGACGCCAAAGCCAGTGCGCGCGACGATCTTTGTGATTGGCTTGAATCTCACCAGGAAGACGAGGCTGAAATCCTGAAAAAAACCTGGGTGCGCATTAATCCCCTGCACAGCCCCTGGGGGCATGATGACATCGATGCCCTAAGCGATTTTCATTTGGCTGGTTGGGTGCTGCCCAAAGCAGAAAGCCCCTATGATGTCGAGCAGGTTGTCAATCTAAAACCCAAACGTACCCAACTGGCACTGCTTATTGAAAGTGCAGCAGGCATGGCCCACGCCCGTTTGCTGGCTGCCACTGAAGGGGTCAACCGCCTGATGTTTGGCACTTTGGATTTTCAGCGTGACCTCAACATGCACTGCGATGCCCTGGAAACCCAGCTGGATAGCTTTCGTGCCGAACTCACCCTGGCATCACGGCTGGCTGGCCTTGAGGCCCCGGTCGATGGCGCCACCCCATCAACCACTGACATCGAATTGGTACAGGCCGCGGTGGCTCGTGCCCGCGCCTTTGGCTTTGGTGCCAAACTATGTATCCACCCGCGGCAGGTGGCCGCCGTCAACCAGGCATTTTTACCCACCGACAAGGAATACGACTGGGCTCAACGAGTCATGCAAGCCAACAAAAAACACCGTGGTGGTGCCTTTGCCGTGGACGGCAAAATGGTCGATGCCCCGGTCATCCGCTTGGCCGAACAAATTATTGCTACCTATCAAGCCGCTGAGCAGGCCGCAGCCCAACGCAAGGAACAGGACCCGGGCGACGAATTGGCCGATCGCTCTTTGCTCCTCTAGCCAGAGCGGGTGCCTAAATGGGTACCAAGGCGGATGCCTGAATGGTTACCAAAGCGGTAGCCAAGCCAAGCATCAGGCAGGGCGCCGCGGCCAGCGCTGCAACAAAGGCGCTGAATCTGCCCAGGGTGGTATATACCAGCTACGCTGCTCGGGATCCCAATAGGCCCCTAGTGCCTTGGCCTCGTCCTTTTCCGCGAAGGGCACCTGCAAATAAATGCGTTCCCGCTGCCCTGCCCCTGCGCCTGGCTGTCCAGATTGTTGGGCTACTTGTTGGGCAGGGGGCCTTTGAAAACCGGTGGCCGGGCTGCCTGCCCTGCCCGCAGTTCCTGCTGCACCCGCAGCATAAGGACGACCACCACCTGCCCAAGCTGTTGCAGCGCCGGTAACGCGAAGAGCTGTTGGAGATGCTGTTACCCTATCCTTGGTCGTTGCTGGCTGGGTTGCTTGCAGATGCTCTATTTGCTCCTGGGCCAAGCCACGCAGCTCGGGCACTTGCATCCGGCTAACGAAAACACTTTGTTGTTCAATGGCACGAGGCACAAACAGATGCAGCTCATCTTGTGCGCGGGTGCAGGCGACGTAAAACAGGTTTTCTTCAGTTAAGCTGGGAACCCCGGGTCGGGGAAATTCCCCTTGGGCCAAAAACGGCAATAATACGAAAGGAAACTCTTTGCCCTTGGCCTCATCGGCACACAGCAATTGCAATCGATGCTGGGCAGCTTGGGCATTGCTGCCTTGCGGCCGGTGCACCAGTTTTGCATCCACAAAGGCATCGGCCTCTGCCATCCAGCGATAAAGACTGTGCAGGCTATGGCCCTCGCTTTGGGCAAGAGCGATCAACCCCTCGATGGATTGGGTAATAATCTGTGCTTGATCGGTGTCTACGTACAGCCGTTTGGCCAAGGCGGCCAGATCGATGGCCGCACATAATTCGGTCAGGGCTGGTGCGGCCGGCGCCTGTGGTCCATGACGCTGTAAGATCTTAAGCGCCATCTGGTTGCGATGCCGGGCGGTATCCGATGCCTTGGCAACCAGGCGAATGGCATGAAAATAATGCAAAATGCTGGCATCCTGGACAATATCCTCCTGGGCCAAGGCCAAGTCTTCGACGCTCAGCTGGGCCTCGCCAAATAGGCTCAGGGCCTCGACCACGGCCCGCCGGGTGGTATCATGCAGCACACCCACCTCATCCAGTGCCAAAGCCAACAACCCGCGTACAAACAAAATCTCATCGCGCAGCAAATAGGGGCTAAAACCATGACACTGATACGGCACCGAAGCCAACAACAAAGCATTTTCTACCAGCACAGATTGGTGCAAGGCCCGCAAAATCACAGCACACTGGCTTAGATTGCGTCCAGGGCGCTGTATCAGCTGGGATACGGTCTGCAGCAGCTGTTCGGGCAATTGGGTGGGTTGGCCATACTGCTGTACCTTAAGGGCTGTGGGCCGCGCTCGTCCAGACTGCAACGGCTTGTTTTTGAACGCCCCGGCAGTTAAAGCCAGCCAGGGGCCAAAACGAAAGCTGTGGCTAAGCTGGTAGCGCTGCACGGTTCGAAAATGTGCTTGAAAGTGCTCGTGCAAGTAGCGCCGATCTGCCCCCATATGCGGGTAAATCACCTGATCACTATCCCCGGCAGCGACCAGATAGGTGGTACCTGATTGCAACAAAGCCCGCAGTATCCTGAAGGCTGTGGCATTCATGTCATGCAGCTCATCAATAACAATAAGCCGGTAGTCAGGCAAGCCGGCACTTAATTCGGGCTGCTGGTTCAGGGCACAGGCCAAATCATAACTGGCATCAAAGGGGCCACGGAACAAGGCATCGCCAAAAGCGCCCAGCCGGTTTTGTTCATAGCTTTTAGCCCACAAATAGTCCACCAGTGGCACCTGGACCAGCTCGGCGCGCTCTTCAGCGCTTAGGCTCAAATCTTCGTCTTCCCAGGCCAGGCTGTGTTTAAGCCGAAGCAGGGTCGAAAAAAACTGGCTGACCGCAGCTGCATGAGTGCGAATTTCCAAATACGGGTACCACTGCCGGTAGCGTTCACTGCAGTCTTCCAGGGCCTGCAGTATAGGCTCTTGCAGTTCACCAAGCTGTTCTATGTAAGGCGTCTGGGCTTCGCCCCAACGCGCCCATTGGGCACGCGCGAAAGTTTCCACCGTGCCAATATTCATGCGTCCAAGCACAGCAGGCGCAACCCCCAGCTCTTGCAAACGGTGCCGGAATACCGTGGCTGCTGGCTCGGTAAACACCCACACCAGTATCTGCTCGGGCCGGACCCCGCGCTGCAATGCCTCGCCCACCCTTAAGGCCAATGTCGTGGTTTTGGCCGTACCTGCCCCTGCCTCGACCAGACTGATGCGCTGTTGGGCCAGCTGAATCAGGCGCTGTTCATAAGTGGGGGTTAGGCCACGCGGAATAAAACGGGGTTGCTGACGGTTCATGGCAGAGGACAAAAAGCCTCGTCCCGGCAAGGAAGAGGCTGTCTGGCGTTATTGTGCTTCGACGGGCTGCCCTTGCGACCCAGCAGAGGAGTTTGCATCAGGACGCTGTACCTCGACATCATCCAGGCCACCTTCTTGGGCTATTTTTTCCTGTACTGATTGCAGTTTGGCCTCGAGCTTGTCCGCTGGCAACCAGCCGTTAACCCGTGAACCATCGGCAAAGAAGATGGCAGGCGTACCCTGCACCCCCAGGTTGAAGCCCAGTTGTAGCAGATCTTCTATGGGGTTTTCGCAGGTAGCTTCGGCGGGCTCAACTTCGTTGAGCATCCAGTCAGACCAGGCCTGAGCCGGGTCATCGGCGCACCACACATGCTCTGCCTTGGTGCGCGAATCGGCCGCCAGGATAGGAAATAGCAAGGTGTGCACGGTAACATCGTCAATATCTGCCAAAGTCTCGTGCAAGCGCTTGCAATAGATGCAGTTCGGATCCTCGAATACCACCATGGAGCGCGAGCCGTCCCCTTTGACCTGTTTGATGGCATGCTCCAGGGGCAGCTCGGCGATATCCACCCGGTTGAGCTCCTCGACCCGCTGGGCAGTTAGATCAGTCAGGCTTTCCACGTCGACCAAGGCCCCTTGCAGGACAAAATCCAGGTTAGCGTTGGTATATAACAGTTCGGTACCGATACGGACCTCGAAGAGCTCGGTAAAAGGGGTGGGGCGCACCTCGTCGACCTCGATGCCGTCGAAGGTCTGCTCGAATTTGTCCTTAAGCTGTTCCAGCGCCGCCGCAGAAGAAGACTGTAGCCTAACAGCGGAAGATTCTTGGCTGTCCCGAGCCGTTGTGCTTTGGACCTGCTCCGTATCAGTCTGCGCATGGGCGACTGATAGCCCCAATGCCAAAATAGCACTGCCCAACAGGCGGCGTAAAATGGAATTCTTCATAAAATGGACCTCTAATCGTTCGGGCGCCCGCCTTGAACGTCAAGAACGGGTGCCAGCGGCCTCTTGGATAAGCAACCGTTTGATTAATGGCAAACGGTTGACCATCGACAAGCCCAGGTTTCTGAGTGCCATGGCAGGCACCCCGGGCAGGCCAAATAATTGATGTAACCCGTGGGTCACCCAACGCATTAAAAATATGGGCTCGGCGCGGGCCCGACGATAACGGGCCAACACGCTCAGGGCACCCACGCTCTGATAGGCTGGTTTGGTACTTAAAACGCGAATAAGTTCCTGAATGTCTCCCAAACCCAGATTAAGGCCCTGCCCAGCCAAAGGGTGCACCCGATGTGCGGCATCGCCAACCAGGGCAACCCCAGCGGCGATCATGGAAGAGCGCTCGAAGGTCAGGGGAAAGCCGTAAACGGGGCTACGGACTGTCAATGCGCCCAGGCAGCCCCCGGTAATGGCCTGTAAATGGGCCGACAGCTGCTGCGCCTGGGTGGCGTCATCGGCAGCCAACAGCTGATCTGCTGTTTCCTGTTTGGTTGACCACACCATAGAGACCTGGGGGCCATCGCCCGTATCTGGCATGGGTAGCAGAGCTAGAATGCTGTCCCCGGTGAACCACTGGCGGGCTATGTTCTGATGCGCCAATTCGGCGTTCAAATGGGTCACCAGGCCCGTATCACCATAAGCATGAAAATCGTGTTTGATCTGCGCTGCGGCCCGTACACGGGACTGGGCCCCATCGGCGCCGACAACCAGGTTTGCCGGATAAAAATGGCCCGTAGCACCCAGCACCCCGCCCGCCTGAAAATCTTGAAAGTGGTCCTCGTGCCAAACCACCCCATAAACCTGCAAAGCCTGCTGCAAGGCTTGCTCGAGGGTGCCTGACTCGACAATCCAGGCCAGCTCGGCGCGCAGGATTTGCCAGGCATCGAGCATGATCTCGCCTGCCGCATCACCAAAGACCTGCATGGCCTCGACCGGGGTCACCCGCTGGGCAGGCACCAACCCCCAGACGCCGAGCGTTTCCAAAAATTGTTGGCTGGCCACCGACAACGCATACACGCGCGGGTGGTACTGTTCATCGGCCAGAGGGTACGCCTTGGGCTTGGGGGCCAAAATGGCCACCTGAAAGCCATTTTTCTTCAGGCCCAGCGCGGTGGCCATGCCTGCCAGGCCGCCGCCGCAGACCAAGATGGTTTCCTGAGCTGTCGTCATCGTGCAGAAGGTGTGCCGGCTTGTTTAGGCCAAAGCACCCACAATTCACCATTTTTTTTCATGCGCCCGGCCAAGGACCCGGCCTCGTCACCGCTGCCCCAGTAAAAATCCATGCGCGCCGGCCCCTTGATGGCCGCCCCCGTGTCTTGGGCAAAGACCAGGCGGCGCATGGGCTCGTCCGTGCCCGGATGCGTGCTAGCCATAAAGACCGGGCTGCCCAGGGGCACATAGTCGGGGTCAACGGCTATGGCCCGCTGCGCCAGCAACGGAATGCCATAAGCCCCCTTGGGCCCAAGCTTGGGATCATAAATGGGCTCGGCGCGGAAAAACACCATGGCCTCGTTAACATTCATCAGCTCTTGTACCCGATGGGGATTCCGTTGGGCCCAAGCCTTGATATTTTGCATGGAAGCCTGATCCAGCGACAGCTCACCTTGATCGGCCAGCCATTTGCCAATTGAGGTATAAGGATGGCCATTATGATCTGCATAGGCCAATCTTAGGGCGCGGCCGTTATCCAGGTGGGCCTGGCCCGAACCCTGGATTTGCAGGAAAAAAGCCTCTATGGGGTCTTTGGCCCAAACCAGGGCTTGCGGCTGACGCTCGGGGTTGGCCATGATTTCTGCCCGGGTGTCATAAGGCACCACGCGATTGCCTTCGCGCTTGCCACGAATGCGCTTGCCTGCCAATTCAGGGTACAGGCCACCCAGGTCGATGGTCAATAAATCATCGGGCACCGCAAACAAGGGCCATTGATAACCTTCTTTCTTTTGCTTGCTGGCCTCGATCACGGGCTCGTAATAGCCTGTCACCGTATTGCGGGCAATTTGGCCTTGCTCGTCTAACAGCCGCCAAGGCTGCAAATGTTGTGTCATAAAAGCGCGGATGTCTTCGGGCGCAGCGTTTTCTTGCAAACCACTGTCTTTGGCTGCAGCACACACAGGCTGCCAGGCCCGCGGGTTAGCCCGCGCCGGATTGGTCAACTGACCGCTAATGGGCCGCATCAGCCCCTTGCAGTTGTTGATAAAACCCAGCCAAACCTGCGCCAGGTCGTCATTTTGCCAGCCCGGCAAAGCCCCCCACTCAACGGCCTGGAAACGCCCCTTTAGCGGGCGTTCGGGGGTATCGGGCATTTTTTCCAAGGGGGGCACCACCAAGGGCACGGTGGCGATATCAGGGGCAACCGAAGGCTCTTCGTCCAGTGTCTGGGTGGCGCAGGCGCTTAAAATGGCCAGGACCCCGGCCCCTAATAAATGACGCAAACGCATAGGTACTTAACCTCTTGTAATGGGCAGCTCGTGCCCGGAATTATCCAAAACAAGTCAGACCAAATTAATGCAGGGTACGTGGCATGGACAATACGAACTGCTCGATCGGCAGCTCAAAAGGTACACCTTGTTCGTCCACACAATGATAGCTGCCTTCCATGGTGCCTACCGGCGTTGGCAGTGGGCAGCCGCTGGTGTATTCAAAACCCTGGCCGGGAGGGATAACAGGCTGCTGGCCCACCACCCCCAAACCGCGCACTTCTTGCACCTTGCCGGCCCCGTCAGTGATGACCCAATGGCGGCTGATGATCTGAATGGACTGCTGACTTTTATTCTCGATATTAACCCGATATGCAAAAACATATTGTTGTCGGTCGGGATCGGATTGCTCAGCAAGATAATGTGGGGTGACTTTGACGACTATATCCGTCGTTTGCATATAAAAACCTCCGTGGAAAAGGCGACGCTACATATAACAGGCGGCGTTAACAACCTTGGGGGCTCAAGTGGAAAAAGGTGGCATCTTTGCCCAGCGAACCTATAATAATGACACAGTTTCATTGATGTTATTGCAATTATTTGTCTGGAATAAGCAGATATGCCCGCCCAACCCCCTTTGCCTGCCATCATAGCGCCCAGCATCCTAGCGGCCGATTTTACCCGTCTTGGTGATGAAATCCAGACCGTACTTGCGGCTGGGGCCGACTGGATCCATTTCGATGTCATGGATAACCATTTTGTTCCCAACCTAAGCTTTGGGCCCATGGTTTGTGCGGCTTTGCGCCCCTTGACGCAAGCCCCCATCGATGTGCACCTAATGGTCGAGCCCGTTGACCCGCTGGTGCAGCCCTTTGCCGATGCCGGGGCCAACCTGATCAGCTTTCACCCCGAGGCCTCGCGCCACCCCCATCGTACCCTGGATCTTATCCGGTCGGCTGGTTGCAAGGCAGGTCTGGTGCTGAACCCGGGTACCCCGTTGCACTGGCTTGATCACCTCATGGATCAAATCGATCTGGTTTTGCTCATGTCCGTCAACCCTGGTTTCGGTGGGCAGCGCTTTATTCCTGCTACCCTGGACAAAGTGCGTCAAACCCGCCAGCGCATCGATAGCTGGGTCGCCCAGGGTGGGCACCCCATTCATTTGCAGGTTGATGGCGGGGTTGGCGTGGACAATATCGCTGCCATCCGCCGCGCGGGGGCCGATGCCTTTGTAGCCGGCTCGGCCATATTTGGCCAGCCTGATTACCAGCAGGTCATCACGCAAATGCGCGCTGAAATTGCCCAGGCAGATACAGCCACGTCGTAGTTCCTAACCGCCCCAAACAAAAATATCTTCGTGACAATTGCCATGACCACCTTGTCTTATCGCGCCATACTATTTGATTTAGACGGCACCCTGGTTGATTCCATCCACGATATTGCCGCCGCAGCCAACGCCATGCTGGTTCAGCTGGGCTTTCAGCCCCTTAATCAGGATCTGATTGCCACCTTTGTGGGCAAAGGAATAGATGCCCTGATCTGGCAATGTTTGCTCGAGGTCGTAGCCGAAGAAGCCCCCTCGCCCGAGCTGTATCAACAAGGGCGTGCCGCCTTTGCCCAAGCCTATCAAAAGCAACTGGCCACGGCCCAAACCGCCCTTTACCCCAAGGTGCGCACCGGCTTGCAAGCCTTTCAGGACAGCGGCGCCCAACTGGCCATTGTCACCAACAAGCCGCTTGCCAATACCCAGGTCATTTTGAAGCAAACGGGCCTCGATTCCTTTTTCACCGAAGTGGTCGGCGGCGATAGTTGCGAGGAAAAGAAACCCCACCCCCTGCCTTTGCTGTATGCCTGCGCGCAAATGAATGTCGAACCAGCGCAAGCCCTGATGATCGGCGACTCGATCAACGATGTGCAGGCCGCCCGTGCCGCTGGTATCGATGTACTGGTCTTGCCCTATGGCTATAACCAGGGCCGCCCGGTCAGCGAGCTAGAGGCTAATGCCATCGTGCCCTCCATTGAAGACGCCTTTGCATGGGCCCTGGACCGCACCCGGCACGCGCACGAGGCGACTGGCGCCAGCCAAACCCAGCAAAGCGACTAAAGCCGTCCCATTAAGCTATCCCGTTAAGCTGTTCCGTTAAGCCGGCTAATTAAGCTGGCCAGCCACACCAGTCAGGCTGATACATAAAGCAACCTTTGGCCCTGCCAAAACCCAACCGGCCGGCAAGGGTAAATGGCAAACTTTCGCTGCCCCTCTTTACAAACCTGCGAATATCTTTTAAAAATACAACTGCACAGCAATTTTTGAATTTTGAATACCGTTAAACAAGACACAAGCACTGCTTTCATACCCATGGCAATATTTTTGGCCCAGAACCACAACCCCATCATTTCCGCAGTCGCCTGCTATTGGCGCTGGTGGCGTTGCGTTCCGGGTAATGGTGCCCTATGTTAGGCGTTGCTTGATCCGCTTAGTTTAGGTTTAGTTGCCCGGAACGTTTTTGGTTGCCGGGCTTTTTTATTGCCATGCTCGGCCCAAAAACAGCATTTATCCGCTTTTTTTACGAAAAATAAAGGCTTAGCATGACAGAAATTGAATTTAACGCCCTGGCCGCCAAAGGCTACAACCGCATTCCAATTATTGCGGAAACCTATGCCGATCTGGATACCCCCCTATCCATCTACCTCAAACTGGCCCACAACAGCCCCGAAAACGGCCGCTACAGCTGCCTGATGGAATCGGTATTGGGTGGCGAGCGCTTTGGTCGTTATTCCTTCATTGGCTTGCCGGCCCAAACCTTTATTCGCGCCACCGGCAACCAGACCGAAGTTGTTCACCAAAATGAGGTTATCGAGCGCCATGAGGGCAATCCGCTGGACTTCATCGAAGCTTATCAGGCGCGCTTCAAAGTCGCCCTGCTACCTGGCATGCCCCGCTTTGCCGGGGGCCTGGCAGGCTATTTTGGTTACGATACCGTCCGCCATATCGAACCCAGCCTGGGCGCCAACCACAAGCCCTTTCCACCCGGGGCGGATGGTACACCCGATATTATGCTGCTGCACATCGATGAGCTGGTCATCATCGATAACCTCGCTGGGCGCACCTATTTCATTGTCTATGCTGACCCGGCGCAACCAGAAAGCTACAGCAAGGCCCAGCGCCGTTTGCGCCAGTTGCGTGAGCGCCTGCGCGCCCCCGTTGCCATTCCCTACGCCTATGCCAGCCTGGAAACCACCGAAAAACGGGATTTTGACCAAAAAGACTACCTGGCAGCTGTCAAAAAGGCCAAGCAATACATAGAAGCTGGCGATATCATGCAGGTGCAAATCGGCCAGGTGATTCGCAAACCTTTTCGAGATTCCCCCCTGTCCCTGTACCGCGCACTGCGCTCGCTAAACCCCTCGCCCTACATGTATTACTGGAATTTTGATTCCTTCCAGGTGGTAGGCTCTTCACCAGAGATTCTGGTGCGCCAGGAAAGCCACATCGAGGAAGGGCGCACGGTACGCCACGCCACTATCCGCCCCTTGGCCGGCACCCGCAAACGTGGCGCCACCCCCGCCGAAGATGCCCGCCTGGCCGAAGAGCTGCGCCACGATCCCAAGGAATGTGCCGAACACCGCATGCTCATCGATCTGGCCCGCAATGATATTGGTCGCATTGCCAAGCCCGATACGATCAAAGTGACTGAAATGATGGATATAGAACGCTATTCGCATGTGCAGCACCTGGTGTCCAATGTCTGCGGCGAAATACGCGATGAGGTCAGCAATATGGACGTACTCAAGGCCAGCTTCCCTGCTGGTACGCTGACAGGCGCCCCGCGGGTGCGAGCCATGGAGATCATCGATGAGCTGGAGCCCGTGGCACGCGGCATTTACGGCGGTGCCGTTGGTTACCTGAGCTATAGCGGCGAAATGGATTTGGCCATTGCCATACGCACCGGCATCATTCAAAACGGCATGCTTTATGCCCAGGCTGCGGCCGGGGTGGTCGCCGACTCGGACCCCATGGCGGAGTGGCAAGAAACCGAAGCCAAAGCCCGTGCCATCATCCGCGCTGCCGAGCAAGTACAGTACGGCCTTGATGAGCCCATGTAATGTGCCCCTTGTCTGAACAGTCCCTTGTCTGACTTGCCTGTCGTTTGACTCGCCCCCGTCTGACTTGCCTAAAGGAACCCTCATGATTTTTGTACTGGATAATTACGATTCATTTACCTACAACCTGGTGCAGTATTTCCAGACCCTGGGCCAAGAGGTAGTAGTGCGCCGTAATGATGAATGCACGCTGGCTGATATCGATGCCTTGCAGCCTGACTTTTTATGCCTGTCGCCTGGCCCAGGGCGACCCGAACAGGCTGGCCTGATGGAAGAATGCCTGCATCACTTTGCCGGCCGCATTCCCATTTTGGGCATCTGCCTGGGCCATCAGGCCATCGCCCACGCCTATGGCGGGCAGGTTGTGCCAGCCCAGCAGATGATGCATGGCAAAATCGCCCCCGTCATTCATCAGCAAGAAGGGATTTTTGCGGGTATCCCCACCCCCTTCCAGGCCATGCGTTACCATTCACTGGCCGTTGATGGCCAACGCCTGCCCGACTGCCTGCGCATTATCGCCCAAGACGAACAGGGCGAAATCATGGCCTTGGCGCACCGCGAACACCCCATTTACGGGCTACAATTTCACCCCGAATCGATTTTCTCAGAACACGGCCACAGCCTCTTGCACAATTTTCTCAACCTCCAGGAGACGACATGACCACCGACTATGAAACTGAAATCTCTACCGCCGAAGCCCTGACACGTTGCATTGAACATCGGGAAATCTTTCACGATGAAATGCTGCACCTGATGCGCATGCTGATGCGCGGCGAAATGAGCCCTACCCTGGCAGCCGCATTGCTGATCGGCCTACGCGTCAAAAAAGAAACCGTAGGTGAGATTGCAGCCGCAGCCTCGGTCATGCGAGAGTTCTGCCTGAATGTGCCCATCCCCAACCCGGAAGAATTGCTCGATATGTGTGGCACCGGCGGAGATGCCTCCAATACCTTTAATATTTCCACGGCCAGCATGTTTGTTGTGGCTGCAGCGGGCGTCAAGGTCGCCAAGCATGGTGGACGCAGCGCTTCTTCCTCTTCTGGCAGTGCAGATGTGCTAGAGACTTTGGGTGCCCGCCTGGATTTAAGCCCCGAACAGGTTGCCGAATGTGTAGAACGCTGCAAAATTGGCTTCATGTACGCACCAGCCCATCATAGCGCCATGAAAAATGTGGCTGCTATCCGCAAAGAATTGGGGGTGCGCACCATTTTCAATATTTTGGGCCCCTTGACCAACCCAGCCCGGGCGGCCAACCAGTTAATGGGGGTCTTTCACCCCGATCTGGTGGGCATCCAGGTACGGGTCATGAAGCGCTTGGGCGCCAAACATGTGCTGGTGGTACACGGCAAGGACGGTCTTGATGAGGCCACCACGGGCGCTGCTACAATGGTGGGTGAACTCAAGGACAATGTGGTGCGCGAATACGAAATTCACCCCGAAGAATTCGGCATTGCCATGAGCTCACACCGCAACATACAGGCCGCCAGCAGTCAGGAATCTGCCGAGCTCATCAAGCTGGCCCTGGATAATCAGCCTGGCACCGCCCGTGATATCGTAGCCTTTAATGCCGGCTTGGCCATTTATGCCGGCCAGGGGGCCAGCAGCATCTCTGAAGGGTTCCAGATTGCCCTGGAAACCCTGGAAACGGGGGCTGCTCGTGCCAAACTCGAAGAATTTTGTGCATTGACTCGGAAACTTACGCAATGAGCAACATCCTGGAAAACATTTTAAAAACAAAACAAAAAGAGGTCGTGGCCGCGCGCAAATTGCGTAGCGAAGCCGATTTGCTGCGCGAGGCCAAAAGCCGCCAAGATGTACGCGGTTTTGCCCAAGCCATCAAACAACGGGTGCAAAACAAGGAACCCGCCGTGATCGCCGAAATCAAACGGGCCTCGCCTTCCAAGGGCATCATTCGCCAGGATTTTCGTCCTGCTGACATTGCTGCCACCTACGCTGCCCATGGGGCCACCTGCCTGTCTGTGCTGACAGACGTGCAGTTCTTCCAGGGCAGCCACGATCATTTGCGTCAAGCCCGGGCTGCCTGCAGCCTGCCGGTGCTACGCAAGGATTTTATTGTGGACCCCTATCAGATCATTCATGCCCGAGCCATCGGTGCTGACTGCATTTTATTGATCGCTGCCGCCCTCGACACCCAGCAAATGCTGGAATTCGAGGCCTTGGCCAATGAATTGAGCATGGATGTGCTGGTCGAGGTCCATGATGCTGACGAGCTTGAACAGGCCCTGAATCTGAACACCCCGCTGATAGGGGTTAATAATCGCGACTTGCGTACCTTTGAAACCCGTCTGGAAACCACCCTGGGGCTATTGCCCCGTATCCCCGAGGGCCGGGTGCTGGTCACGGAAAGCGGCATTCTGGAACAGGCCGACGTACAACGCATGCGCGATCACGATGTCCACGCCTTTTTGGTTGGCGAGGCCTTTATGCGCGCCGAGGATCCCGGCGCTGCACTAGAGGCCCTTTTTTTTAGCTGACGATGCCCGCTTCTTCCGCCTGTACATCGGCATGATAAGACGAGCGCACCAAGGCGCCCACAGCAGCATGGGTAAAGCCCAGCTCGTAGGCGATGTTTTCCAGGCGCTTGAAGTTGTCTGGGGTCACATAACGCAAGACCGGCAAGTGGTACTCGGTGGGCTGCAAATACTGGCCAATGGTCAGCATGTCGACATCGTGGGCGCGTAAATCGCGCATGACTTCGATGATCTCGTCATCGGTCTCACCCAAGCCAACCATTAAACCAGACTTGGTCGGCACATCGGGGCAGCGTTTTTTGAAATCGGACAGCAGCTTAAGTGAGTGCTGGTAATCTGCCCCGGGACGCGCCTGGCGATACAGCCGGGGCACGGTTTCCAGGTTGTGGTTCATGACATCGGGTGGACAGTCTTCGAGGATATCCAAAGCACGGTCAAGACGACCACGGAAATCGGGTACCAGCACCTCGATTTTGGTATGGGGTGCCTGCTCGCGAATTTCCTGAATACAGCGGGCAAAATGCCCAGCCCCGCCATCGCGCAAATCATCGCGATCCACCGAAGTAATCACCACATAGGACAGGCGCATTTTGCCCAGGGCACGCGCCAGGTTGACGGGCTCGTCTTCATCGAGGGCGTCGGGGCGACCATGCGCCACATCACAGAAAGGGCAACGACGGGTACATTTGTCACCCATAATCATGAAGGTGGCTGTACCCTTGCCAAAGCATTCACCAATATTGGGACAGCTGGCCTCTTCGCAGACCGTAAACAAATTGGTTTCGCGCAATATTTGCTTGATTTCACGAAACTTGGAATTGGGCGCAGCGGCCTTGACGCGAATCCAACTGGGCTTTTTAAGCGGATTAGTGGTGGGCTCGATTTTGATGGGAATACGCGAGGTTTTGTCCTTGGCGCGCTGATGCCTTGTGGGATCGTAATCGGTGCGCGGTCTGACGGTAGGACGATGGGTAGGCTGGGTATTAGACATAATTCACTTCTTTAAGCGTCTTTGAGATTTGAAAAAGCCTGTTGCAGGCGTGCCGCAAACTGTTCACCGACTTGGGTAACCGTCGTCGGAATGCGGCAATGAGCCAGATCAGTGGTGACCAAACCGGCATAGCCGCAGGGATTGATGCCTGCGAAAGGGTCTAAATTCATATCGACATTGATGGCGACACCATGGTAGGTACAACCCCGATTGATTTTGACCCCCAATGCCGCTATTTTAACTAGCTCGCTATCCAAATGGCCACCTTTTTCCCCGGCATCGACCAAGGTGGCTGGCATTCCTGGCCCTGCTTGCGGGCCTTGGCCAGCTGGGGCATCCTGGGCAGGCGATGACACAGGCTGGGCGGCATTCACCACCGCAGCCGGCACATAAACCCCGGGGGCACCCGGCTGCACACATGCATAGTGTGCGCCAAAATGATTTAGGGTGTCGATAATA
>Ga0079226_10001969_pt1 | contig 15767 bp, 12 predicted proteins | sample Poulit2014_FD_76345 | JGI IMG/M metagenome (GOLD analysis project Ga0079226, IMG submission 76345) | Agricultural soil microbial communities from Georgia to study Nitrogen management - Poultry litter 2014 | ecosystem: Environmental > Terrestrial > Soil > Agricultural land | place: USA: Georgia...
CAAGAAGCGCTGTTAGAAGAAGGAATCGATACTCGTGTTGTGAGCATGCCTTCTTGGGACCGTTTTGAAAAACAAAGTGCAGATTATAAAGAAACAGTGCTTCCAAAAACGGTTTCAAAACGTTTGGCAATAGAAATGGGCGCTTCCTTTGGCTGGGAACGTTACACTGGTTTAGACGGGGATGTGCTGGCAATTGACCGTTTTGGTGCTTCTGCAAAAGGTGACAGAGTAGTAGAAGAATACGGATTTACAGTAGAAAACGTAGTCGCTAAAGTGAAAAACTTATCTGTTTGATGGGAAATAGTTTTTCTTAAACAATTTATTCAAGCATGCTATTTACCAAAGTCCTCCAGTGACTGATAAAAGCTACTGGAGACTTTTTTCTTTACATAAATCGCCTTATAAAAACTTGAGTATTACCCTCATCTACTTCGATATTATTTATAAACTTTTAAATATTTATTTTTGGAAATTATTTTATAATCTAAATATTAAATTTTGCTTATCTCTTCATTAAAAATGTTTTGAAATTTTTGCGTTGTCGTCCCCGGAAATCCATTTCCTATTACCTTATTATCAACTTTTATTATAGGAATTAGTTCGAGTGTGGTACTTGTTATAAAAACTTCGTCTGCATTTAATAACTCTTCTATTGTAAAAGCTTCTTCTGAAATAATAAAATTATTATTGTGAGCTATATTTATTATTTTTTGTCTTGTTATCCCGTTCAATATGAAATTATTTTCTGGATGAGTCTGTATTTTGCTATTTTTAACTATAAATACATTTGTAGAACTACCTTCAGTTATAATTTTATTTCTATGTAAAATGGCTTCTTCACAATTATTATCTTTTGCTTCTTGTTTTAACAGAACGTTTCCAAGTAAGTTCAAACTTTTTATATCGCAACGAGTCCATCTAATATCCTCTGAGAGAATAGCGTTAACCCCATTTTGAATTTTTTTAAAAGGTCGGGGAAGCTCCTCAACGTATGCTATCAAAATAGGAGAAGGTTCTTTAGGAAGATGATGTTTTCTCACTGATTTACCACGTGTTATTTGAATATAAATTTTCCCATCCAGTATCTCTTCTTTATTTACTAACTCCATTAAATTTTTTTTAATTTCAAAAATAGAATAAGGCAGAGACAACTTTATTTTTCTAGCGCTTGAAACCATTCTTTCTAGGTGATTATCTAATTCAAAGCACTTACCATTGTAAATGCGAATAACTTCATAAACACCATCTCCGAATTGATATCCACGGTCTTCTATTTGAATAATCGTGTCATCTGTTACAAACTTCTCATTATATAAAATCATTATGCCTGCTCCTTATACTTTTAGTGACAATGAAAACACCTTTATTGGAGTGTCTTCATTGTTATAAATTTGTTTAATCTGAAATTTAAATTTCATATACGAACTAATTTGTGATGCATCATAACATCGATACTTTTCAGATAAGTATGCCAGTAGAATTTAAAGTAATTTAGAAAAGGTTAATTCACCTATTTTATACTAAAAATTATATATCTACACTTGTTAATTTAAATTGCTATTAATACAGATGGCAAGCTACATATTGATCAGAAGATATTTTTCTAAATTCAGGTTCTTTAGTTTTACAAATAGGCATACTATAAGGACACCGAGTATGGAATCTACAACCTGACGGTGGATTTACTGGACTCGGTATATCTCCTTTTAAAATTATTTTTTCTCTTGTATCTGTTGGATCCGGATGCGGGATAGAAGATAATAATGCTTCTGTATATGGATGCTTAGGCTGATTAAACAATGAATCCTTGTTGGCAATTTCAACCATCTTTCCGAGATACATAACACCAATTTTATTACAAATATGCTTAACAACACTTAAATCATGAGAAATAAATAAATATGTTAAATTAAATTCTGAACGAATATCTTGTAAAAGATTTAAAATCTGAGACTGAATAGACACGTCTAAAGCTGAAACAGGTTCATCCGCTATAATAAAACTTGGATTAAGAACAAGGGCTCTAGCAATACCTACTCGTTGTCTTTGCCCACCACTAAACTCGTGGGGATAACGTTCTCCTTGCGACTCGCTTAATCCAACTAACTCTAATAGTTCACCAACTCTTTTTTTTCGATCTTTTTTATTCAATTCATTATGAACAATTAAAGGTTCCATAACAAGGTCCTTAACTTTCATTCTAGGGTTTAATGAGGCGAACGGATCTTGAAAAACCATTTGAACATCTCTACTATATTTTCGCTTTTCTGAATTCGAAAGATTTGTGATGTTTTTTCCTTTAAACCATAAGTCTCCATCAGTTGGGTCCAGAAGTTTCATGAGTAACCTACCTGTGGTAGATTTTCCGCAACCACTTTCTCCTACCATACCAAAAGTATCTCCTTTATTTATAGAGAAAGATACACCGTCAACGGCATGGACGAAAGAATTAGCTTTACCAAAAAAACCCTTTTCTACAGGGAAATGTTTTTTTAATTGTTGTATTTCGAGTAAAGATTGTGTCATTTGCAATACCCCTAACATTTATTTATCTTCATATAACCAGCATCTAACTTGTGATTTATTGTCTTCATCAATATGTTTTAAAGTAGGCTCCTTTTCCCAACATATATCCATTACATACGGACAGCGCGGAGCAAACTTACATCCTAAAGGCATCTCTGCTTGGCTGGGAACATTCCCTTTTATCGATTTTAACCGTTCTGGATCTTCTTTCATCTTAGGCATAGAATCTATGAGTCCTTCAGTATAAGGGTGTTTGGGATTAGAAAATAATTCATAAACATTATTTTTTTCTACAATTCTTCCTGCGTACATAACTGCAACATTATCGCACATTTCAGCTACAACTCCTAAATCATGAGTTATAAATAATATAGACATGTCTTGTTCTTTCATAATTTTTTTCATTAAGTTTAAAATTTGCGCTTGTATTGTAACATCTAATGCAGTAGTCGGTTCATCTGCAATTAATAATTTCGGCTCACAAGACATAGCCATTGCAATCATAACTCGCTGTCGCATACCTCCAGAAAGTTGGTAAGAAAAATCATTCATTATTTTGGATGGGTTAGGAATTCCAACCAAATTTAACATATCTAGTATATATTCATTAATTTTATTTTTTTCAACTTTATTATGCTGAAGAATAGTTTCTCTTAATTGTTCCCCAATTTTAAGAACTGGGTTAAGAGATGTCATCGAATCTTGAAAAATCATAGAGATTTCATTTCCACGAACTTTCCTCATTTGTTTTTCTGTATAATCTAGTAAGTTTTTATCTTCCAAATTAATAGACCCTTCTACAATTTGACCAGGAGAATCATGAAGAAGATTCATAATTGATAAAGAAGTAACACTTTTTCCAGAACCAGATTCACCGACAATACCTAAAATTTCTCCTTTGTTTATTGTAAAATCTACTCCATCAACCGCCTTTATTGTTTCTTCTCTATTAATAAAATATGTTTTTAACCCTTTGACGTCTAATAAATTATTATTAGCCATTCATATCACTTCCCTATCATTCTTCTATTTTAGGATCTAAAACATCACGTAAGCTATCACCAAAGAAATTAAATGCTAAAACAGTTATAAATATAGCTAATCCCGGAAATATTGTTACATGAGGTGCGAGCTCCAAAACTTCTTTTCCCTTACTCAACATTGCTCCCCAATCAGGAGAAGGAGGTTGTGCACCCAAACCTAAGAAACTTAGACTAGCAGCAATAATAATTGCACTCCCTATCCTCATTGTAAAATAAACAATAATGCTAGGAAATGTACTGGGCAAAATATGTTTAAATAAAATGCGTGACCTCGTGGCCCCAATTGCTTGCGACGATTCAATATAAAGGTTTGTTTTTGTTTCCAATGTAACACTTCGTACAATCCTTGCAAATTGAGGAGTACTAAAAATACTTATAGCAATAACTACATTCATTAACCCGGGCCCAAGCAATGCAATAATACCAATTGCTAATATCATATCAGGGAAAGAAAACAATACATCGCAGGTGCGCATAATTAAATTATCTATCCACTTTCCAAAGAAGCCACTAATTAATCCTAGTATAGTACCCAAAATTGCTCCTATTAAAACAGATCCTAAACCAACAAACATGGATATTCTTGCTCCGATAATTAAACGACTAAAAACATCTCTTCCCAGACTATCTGCACCTGCCCAGTGGTCAAGCGAAGGGCCAGCCAAAATAGCTTCATAATCTGTTTCTGATGAATCATATGGTGCAATAATCGGGCCCAGTAATATAATTAATAACAGAAACAAGATAAATATTCCTGAAATTACTCCTTTTTTTTGTACCTTAAATTTGTTCCAAAAATCTCTAATTCTTGATGTTTTATTGTCACCCTTTGCTCCTTTTTTAGTATATATGTTGGATGCAACTTCTTTTTTCGCCAAATCTTATCCACCCTTTATCAGTATAATTAAACTTTATACGACTAAAATTTCAGAATTTAAAATAAATTTTAATTTTATATATTAATAATATATTTTTTTAAATATAGTAAATTAAATATTTAACTTTACCTATAAAAATTATAATCTTATTTGTGGATTAAGTACTCCATATAATATATCGACTATCAAATTTATAAATATAAATTCTAAAGAGAATAATAGCAACAACGCCTGAATAACGTTAAAATCTCTAAACTCAATTGAATCAATCAATAACCTACCCAGTCCTGGCCATGTAAACACCGTTTCTACAACAATAGACCCTCCTAGAAGAAAACCAAATTCTAAACCAGCCATTGTTACTATTGGAATCATTGCATTTCTTAAAACGTGTTTCCAAATAATTTTATTTTCATGCAAACCTTTTGACCTAGCTGTTCGAACGTGGTCTGTTTTCAAAGTATCCATTACTGAAGATCTAGCGAATCTTGCTACAATAGCAGCGACCGTTGTACCTAAAGTTAAGACAGGCAAAATATAGCTTTTCCATGATTCAGCTCCACCGGTTGGAAGCCATCCTAATGTTACAGAAAACAGTACTATTAGTAATAAACCCAACCAAAATGAAGGCATTGAAATTCCTGAAACAGCAAAAAACATTCCTACGTTATCTTGCCATTTGTTATTTTTAACTGCTGATATAGTTCCGATTGCAACACCAAAAAGAACAGCCCATATCATACTAAAAAGAGTTAGCCAAAAAGTAGGCATGAATTTTTTCTTTATCATATCAAATACAGGTTCTCCTGTTTTCATTGAGTCGCCTAAGTCTCCTTGAAAAATTCCGCCGATAAAGTCAACATACTGAGTCAATATAGGTTTGTCTAATCCAAGTTTTTCATAAACTACTTGAACTTCTTCTCCTGTAGCTTGAGGTCCGGCAATGAGACGGGCAGGATTACCTGGAATCAAATGAACAAAAAGAAATACATCAATTGAAATAACAAATAAAAGCGGTATCAATGTTAGAATTCTTTTTATTATATATTTAGTTAACAAGGGTTCTACACCTTCCTCGAAATAACATGTCACTTTTAATAAAATGAATGTATCTTTTAAATTTAAATTTTCCTAATCGTTAAAACTTCATTTAATTTTATGTATTTTTGAATAAGTTATAAATAATTAAACTATTTATTTTTTAATGAATTAACATTTCAAGTTAAGTATCCTAACTAGAAGAACTATATAATACCAAAGAGATATTTAAAAGGAACTTATTATATCTAAAATAAGTACTCTTTAATATCTCTTTGGTACAAATTTTTAAATCATATTGGTACAAAGCTAAATCCGTATGTCTTAAATAACCCTGTTAGCCAAGAAAGAAACACGACTCATGGAATTATTGATTTATTTCTGCTTCTTTCACGCTTATACTCCCATCAGGTTTGTAATAAATACCCTCTACGTAGTCACGTTTCGCTGAAATAGTGGCATCATACGCTAAAAAGGATACAGGTACATCATTCCATATTTCTTCTTGAGTTTCTTTGAATTTTTGTTCGCTTATTTCATCATCTTCTTCATACATCGCTTCTTCTATCAAATCATTAACTTTATCATCATTATAAAAAGCAGTGTTGTTCCCATCAGGAGGTATTTGGTCACCTTTGAATAAAGGCTCTATCAGTCCTTCGGCAGTTCCATTAGATGGAGACCATCCTGCAAAATACATGTCCTGTTCTTTGTTTTCCCCGTCCTCTACAGAATTAATTTTATCATCCAATACTCCAGTTTCCATAGGGTCTACTTTAGCTTCAATTCCGATTTCAGCTAATTGCGCTTGTAAAAACTCCATTGTTTTCACTCTTTCAGGATCATTCGCACCCCAAATTTTCGTTTCAAAACCATCTTCATAACCTGCCTCTGCAAGTAACTCTTTCGCTTTCTCCGGATCATGATCTTCTACATCTTGTTCTTCGTAGTATTCTACATCTGGAGCTATAGGTGAAGTTGCTATCTCTCCAAATCCATCCTGAGAAACCTCAAGAAATGCTTCTTTATCTATAGCATAATTAATAGCTTCACGCACTTTCGGATCATCAAAAGGCTCTTTGTTCATATTCATGGACAGATACCATGTAATGACAGACGTATCTGAGTCTACATCGATTCCATCTTCTCCCTCAGTATCATCCGCTAAATTTGAAGGAATTGGGAAAATAAAATCTACTTCTCCTGTTTTAAGCATATTCACTCTGGATTGGTCTTCCGGAACAGATTTAAAAGTAAGTTTGTCTACTTTCGGTAAATCTTCTTCCCAATAATTGTCGAATTTATCTACTTTTAAATGTTCCCCTTCTTCCCATTCATCAAATTCAAATGGACCTGTGCCCACAGGATGTTTAGAAATATCATCATCCCATTCTTCTAAAGCATCCGGACTTATCATTTTCAATGAAGGATGAGCTAAGTTATTAATAAAAGAAGAGTATGGCTTCTCTAGTTCTATCTCTAACTCATATGTATCTGTTGCCTCCGTACTTTCTACCATGCTAACTAAACTATGCTTAGTCAATTGATTATCTGAATCTGAAAGACGGTCTATGTTCTTTTTAGCAGCTTCTGCGTCGAAGTCAGTTCCATCATGAAATTCTACATCTTCGCGCAATTCTATGGTATAAACAGTTCCATCCTCACTTTCTTCATAATCAGTTGCAAGAACAGGTTCTAGTTCCATATCTTTATCAAATTCAAAAAGTCCTTCATACATAGTACTAAAACCTGAAAAATCAAGATTTTGATCACTGTCATGAGGATCGAGACTCACAAAAGTTGCATCATACGCAAGCGTCAGATTATTGTCTTCTTTATCTACGTCTTCTGTTTCCTGATTATTTGTTGCAGAGTCATTGTTTGAACAACCAACAACTGCTAAAATAAAACAAATAAAAACTGGAAATAATATTTTTTTATTTAGCATTTAAGTCTCCTTTTGAATATATATTAAAAAATATAGTCAGCCATCATAATTAAACTTCGTATAATTCTGTAACTATCCACTATATTGCTAGAAGAAAAAGTAACTGTTAGTGGATCTTCTCGTTTTACAATTGGAAGAATTTCTGCAGCATCAGCTAAACCAGTATTTAAAAATTCAACGCTGACTGTAAAAGGTGAATCTAATGAAAGCGGTTTTATTTTATTTCGTTTTAAAACACCCGTTTCTGATTTTTCTTTAATAATATTTTTCGAATTATAAGGATGCTCGTTAAGTGCAGTCATTCTATTAATTGTTTCTTTCACAATTCCAGTTTGGATATCGGGAATTAAATCTATAGCTTCTTTTGCCAGTAAATTACATCCAGAAACAAATACAACAGGCACATTATAATATCCAGCAATGAGAGAATTTAAACCAAACTCTCCATACTCAAAATCATTAATTTTAATAGATCGAATTACACGTCCATTAAATGTATGATTTAAAATTCCATTTTGTCCCATTCTAGTATGGTAACCAACAAACAATGCGGCATCATAAGTTTCATCAATTCCTTCCATCATTTGCAATTGTTTTGGAGATCCTAGTATAAGTTTTGCCTCAGGAGACAATTGTTCTTGATATATATTGCGCATCGTTCCATGCGAATCATTCACTATAATCTCACTAGCACCTCCATTAATTGCACCTTGAATAGCACTGTTAATTTCGTCAGTCATTAACATACGCGCTCTATCATGTTCCTTTCCATCTCTTGCAGTGTGTTCTTTATGAACTACTCCCGATACGCCTTCAATGTCGGCTGAAATATATATTTTAATAATATCACCTCCTTGGTAATATAATAATCTAAATTTTACAATTTGTAAAAAAATAGGATAGTAATTCTTAAAAAGTAAACTAGTTCGTTGAATACAAAACAATTTGCACAATCTTTATAATATACAAATGCTTTACTAAGAAGAAGAGAGCATGGAACTTACCTTCTTCCTATTAGCTAAGCATGAAAAACAGCTGCATACATTCTTAATTTAAATTGAAAAAAATAATCTAATACTGTCAAAGGTATATCTTGCAGAAATATCAGAACGAAAACAATCAGAGATAGGAATACTATGTTAATTAATAAATCTAGCGACGATGTTTTATACTTCTTCTTGTCAATAAATAAAATATTGTAAGGCAAAAAGAAAATAAATTTATGTCAATTTTAGCTAAATTGCTCAAGACAATTGAATTAACTAATAAAACAGCTGTAAATAGTAGAATTTTCTTTTTAACATTCTTATAAAAACATTACATTTAATACTGAAATTTAAATTACGTTATTGTAATTTATTTGAATTTATCTTTCACTTTACAGTCTGTGTTATAAAGTGTGTTTATTATTTTTTAACTTGAAATCTGTAATAATTTTACCTACCTTTAGTCCAGAGATACTAAATATATCAGGCCTACAATAATCATACATTTGCTCATAACACTGATTGTTTATAATATTCAACTCTTTTAATACTTCCATAGCAACTATACTTGCTCCTCGTTTATTGCCATCCTCAACCTTAATAGCTATACCAATACCAGAATCAATTAAACCAATTCCTTGAACTCCTTCAGCTCCTGCTTTCGACACTATACTTCCAGGAAAACTATTCATTATATCTGTATCAAAACTATTATATCCTCCCACCATTTCTGGATGAGTCATCATGCTATCTCTTATTTTTTTCAATGAATTAGAATATGTATCATCGCTCATAAAATTTGGTGATGCTAAATTAGAAAAACCTTGAGCTAATTTATCGAGAGGGAACTGATGAGCTGGTAAACCACAGCCATCAACACCCGTTTCTATACTATTGTTTTTAATATCACAAACATTAAATAAAATATTAACGATCTCTTTCTGGAGAGGGTGTGATAATTCATAATAGCTTTCTATATCTTCATTCGAAGTTAAACAACCTCCTAGCATTCCAGCATGTTTACCTGAACAATTATTAAAAACTTGCGTTATCTTTTCATTATTCTGTATAAGATTTCTATACATTTCTTCGCTTTTAGGAGGGTGTGATCCACATTTTAAATGTGATTCATCTAAATTTATTTTACTTAATATGTTCATTACTTGCTTACGATGTCTATCTTCACCATTATGAGAGGCACAACATATTGATACATCAGCCTTATTAAAATTATATTTATCCACAACGCCTCTTTCAAATAGTGGAATAGCTTGAAACGGTTTTAATGCTGAACGTGGAAATGTATTACGTAAAGGATTTCCATATGAGTAAAGTAACTCTCCACTATTATTAACAATAGCTATATGTACGTCATGTGTACTTTCAAGAAATTCTCCTCTGTATACTTGAACAGGTTTAATATTTTTATTCATAATAAACACCTACCTATTAAAATTTTTAACTTGTGTAAATAAATGATAAGGGATTGCTTCTGCTTTCCTGCTGTTTCTTCCCTTAGTTGTTTCTGCCGTAGTAAGTGAGTTTAAAATTGCTTCATTCGTTGTCTCTGCAGCAGCATTAAATAATTCTGATATAACTGGGTGGTCATCTCGCAATGAATATGTTGGTTCTATATCCGACTTCTGATAATGAGGAAACGTATGAGCATTTGAAAAAGCAACTACTATATCACCACTTCCATTCGCCATATGACTTCCTGTTCTCCCCAAACCAATACCACTTCGTTTAGATATTCTTTTCAACTGCCGTTCATTAACCGGAGCATTTGTTGCTAAAATTATCATAATGGAACCATCAGATTGCATATCTTCCTTTACATTCTCTTGTTGCAAATCTTGCTTCATAAAGGGATGGTAATGAAATAAATCTTCCCTTTTACCAAAGTTACTAAGAACAAGGCATCCAAGAGTATAAGTCTGGTCAAGACTTTTTACGACTCTTGATGATGTGCCGATTCCACCTTTAAATCCACAGCATACCATTCCTTTTCCAGCTCCAACACTCCCTTCTATAACTTTCTTATTAGTTGCTTGCTCGATTGCCCTCAAAGCATGTTGCGGGGTAATTGAAAAATTTCGAATAGAATTTAAATAACCATCATTACACTCCCCAACGACAGTATTTACTGTCCCAGTAATATCGCCTATATCATTATTATTTGTTAATAAATACTCCAATACACCTTGGGTTACTGCAGGTACACCAAATGTATTAGTAAGCATAATTGGCGATTCTAATTTCCCTAGTTCATTCAATTGTATAAGGCCTGTTGTTTTTCCAAATCCATTGAATACATGACTTGCAGCAATAACTTTATTTTGAAAAACATTGTCTTCATGCGGCAAAATCGCAGTTACACCTGTGCGTACACAGCCATCATCTAATTCGTATTCCAACTCTTCATGTCCAACGCAAACGCGAGGGACATCGGTAATACAGTTTTTGGGTCCTGTTGGGAGCTTTCCAATAGAAAAGCCTAACTCTCTATACCTTTTCCTCATTTCTTCATCCCCTCCGCAGAAAATTATAAATATTTTATTTATAAAATCAATATGTCTAACATCTATTCACAATAGACTGATATTTTATTTTCAAAAAATATTAGTCACATCATTTAAAACAATAAAAATACACCGTTTTATTGTAGTTGATATTAAAACCTGTTTCTTCTTAGTACCCGCTGTAGCTACTGACGAAATTGGACAAATCGAATAGGAGGAACAAACCTTATGTTCCAATAGTTTCTTTGAAAACGGAGTCATTTATTCAGTAATCAACTACAATGTCTGTCGCTTAATGGGCAATCATTTAATCCAATTTTACATAATTATTGGTAATGGAGCCGGACTTAATATTGAATGAAAGTATTCTTATACTATAAGTTTCAAAAGTTCATATAACTAATTAAATTGAACTTAATTATGTTCGAGAATTGCATATATACTCATATAATATTATTTTTTTATAATTACGTCTCTCTTATTTAAGACCTCTTTTACAAATTTTCTATTAGTATTTGTATCCTTGATTAAAAATTCTACATCTTTTTCAAAAATACTTTCTTTGCCAAATTTCTTTATTGCATTTTCTATATACTTACTCTTCATATTATCCACATTAATATCATTTATCTTAAACTGATCCAAATTTTCAGGAATAACAATATTTTCACCTGGGATGCTATGTTCTGGATTTCCTCTTTTCACTTTTATTCCATTATTTTTAGCAAAATTCAATTGCGAAATAGGGTGTTTCCCAGCTCCAGTATATTCTGTTTCTTGCACAACGATAGTTTCGTCTTCATTCATCTCTTGGGCCAGAGAAACAGCCGCAGCTAAAGAAGTATTACCGGCTGGGCCACGTTCTAACCCTTCTAATTGTGCCAAAGCTTCAGTAATATAAAATACTTCACCTTGAGAAACAGTAACATAGCGGTCCATATACCTCAGAGACCTCGCTGCGCTTCGAGGGACATCGCTTCTATCTGGCCAAGTAGCCATCGGTACCCCAAAACCCGTATGACCTGTGGTGAATGATTTTTTATTAAAGTCAGTATCTGAAGCCATATGTAAACCTGATAAATCAACAGATGCTCCGATTACTTTTGTATTTTTAGCTCCAGCTTTTATTAAACCCCTTGCCGTCCCTGTTATATTGCCACCACCTGCATGAGTTGCTACCACTGCGTCAGGAGCTTTACCACAAACGCTTTGCATGTCTTGTGCAATTTCATATCCCAGAGTTTCCACTCCAGCAATACCAAAAGGGGTATATAAAGATGCATTGAAATAATTTGTCTCTTCTAATAATTTTAAAAGCATGTAAAACAATTCAGGTCCTACTGTTAATTGGAGGACCTCGGCCCCATAAGCTTCGCACTTCCTTGTTTTCTCAAGAATTTCCGGTTGCCCTATTTTCTTTGAATCAAAAACTTCTTGAGCAATGATACAATTTAGTCCTTTTTGATTTGCTTGTGACGCTACAGCAGATCCATAATTACCGCTAGTTGCTGCTATCATTCCTTTATAATTGTTTTCTCGAGCGTGATAAGCAGATAAAGACGCCCTTCTAGCTTTAAAAGACCCGGAAGCATTCTCTGCTTCGTCTTTTAGAAATATTCTCGCGCCTTTCCCTTTTTCAGATTTTTTATCTATTAGTTTATTTAAGTTTTTCAGTTCGTAAATATGGGTATTTCCAACTTTTGCATCTTTCTGGATATTAATTATATCTTCCAAAGAATAACCAACATCCTCCATCATTTTTTCATAATCAAAAGATATTTCGCCATACTCATATTTATCATAATCAATCCCTACAGAGTTTTTCATAATTTCATTTTTTCTTGCCATTATTGATTCAAAAGAAACATTTTTCATCTTTTTATCTCTCCTCTCAATTCGACACCAATATCTATCAATTCTTGAACGGTTTCTCCATAGGAATAAAAATGCCCTTGATGTAAACTGTTTAATCTTCCTTCTAAAACACGCCCAATAGAAGTTTTAATTTCTACGTCATCACCAATAAAAGCAACGTCATTGAGTAAGTATCCACGAGTCCACTGTATATAAGGTTTATTTTTAGTGTCATCAGGTATACTAGGACTTCTTTCTTCTGGTTTTAAGACCTCGATTTCTATTTCTACCCAATCATTGTAAAATGCTTTCTCCATTAATATGCTCCTTTAATTTTGTATCTTAGTATAATTTAAAATTTATTTGTACTAAGTTAATTATTTTGATTTTGGATTGAATTATGCGAAAATTTTCTCCCCCACCCTGTTATAACAGCTATTGTCATGACGACCAATAAAACCCAAGCATATATTAAATATGGGAATATTTCTGATACCGATAAGATTGGAATAGAGCTACCAAATTCTGAATTAGCTTGTACAGTTTGAGAATGGATTAATAAAATAGTAGGCGTCCATGGCATTGTAAATGCCAAAGTATTTCCTAAACCATCTAATATATTAGCCATCCTGTAAGGATGTATGTTGAATTTATCTCCTATCGGCTTCGCATAAGATAATCCTATTGCAAGAATAGCTGGCGCATTTATACCCATAATAGCACTAAAAGCCACAACCAGGAATCCTGTCGACATTTCCGCTCCTCTTGCTGTTTTCACAATTTTTTTCGCACTCTCTACTAAAGCTTCGCTTCCTTTTCCTTTTCTCATTATCTTTATACTTATTATTAGCAAAAGTGTAAAAATAATTATTTCTACCATTCCACTAATACCACTAGCGATTGCTCCATTGACCTCTCCATCCTTAACTTGGAATAATGCATCAAACGTAAGCAGTCTGAAGATGAGACCTATAAAAACCGCGGAAACAGTTCCGTATATTGATGCTTTTATTAAGTGTGCACCTCGAAGAGCCAATATAATTGTTATCAAAGCTGGAATGATCATAATCAATCCAACAGGATTCATATATGGTGCTACTTTTTCGTAAGGAACTGATTCAACGTCTCCTCCACTCCCTAATATTATAAAAACAATGATTGATAGAACAGTAGCCGGAATTACATATTTGACTCTTGATCTTACCACGCCTCCTATATCCGTTTCTTGACTAGTTGCAGAACAAATTGTTGTATCAGAAATAGGTGCTAAATTGTCACCTAAAATACCTCCACTTGCAATCGCTCCCGCTAATAATACTGGATCGCCCCCTAATAACACACCGGCTGGATACAGCACAGACATACCTGCAATAATTGTTCCAAAAGCAGTGCCAACTGATGTTGCGAATAACCCACTGGCTAAAAATGAAATAACTACAAATGTTGTCCCTGTAGCTCCTAAACTGTATATTAGCCAAATAATTCCTTCTACCAATCCCGACTCTTGTAAAACGGTAGCAAATACTCCTACAAAAAGCCAACAAGCTATAGGAACCATCCCTACTCTGTCTGATAACCCATCAATAATTGTTTCTGAATAATTCTGTTTGTTTTTACTAAAAAAGAATGTGATTATGATTCCAACCAAAACTGCTACCCACATTCCCTCTAAATCCGGAGCTTGTTTAATTGCTAGGAATATAGCTATCATAATAAAGATTAAAAAGGGTAAAAATGAAATCCAACGCCCTCCATAAAATTCAATTTCATAATTTTCTTCTTTCAAAAAACTTCCCTCCTAATTAAATAGTTTTATTTCGATAAATTACAAGAGATTTACTTACTTTTCAAGTTTACTTCCTTGTTAATGGCTGAACGTATCAATAATTCATCATTTCTTTTTTATTGTCTCTATAAAAAATTTGATGAATATTTAATTGAGAAAATAATATTTCTGCGTATGACTTTCTTTTTCATGGATGTGCATCAAGTGAATTTCTAGTATATGTACCACAATAATTTATAAATATAATAATCAAACTTTTTTACCTCTTAACTGAAGGCTTAACAGAAAATTATCGTGTTCGTTCTATGCAAGAATATTACTTACAAACTCGAAACTGAACGATTTTGTACTATCTATTATTTATATTTTATTTTGTTATAACTTTTTATTATTAAAGAAATCATATCCAATTCTATATATTAATACGCTTTCATTAGTTTTCTTAATCGATTCGCTCTATACATTTAAAATATAATAACCTCTTATAAATTTATTCTTAAATAGAACATCTTTGTAAAGAATGCATTAGAATAACTTCTGTACTTACATCTTCAGATTTAACGTTTTTAATATCGTATGTTTAAAAGACTATTTGAACATTTGTATGTCTGTAGCACAGATTCTGATTTATTTGTACTCTTAAAATAATACAATTTAGCTTTCAAATTTTATTCCTTTTAAAAACTTGCCGGACTAATTGCAGATATGATAATAACTTCACAACTTCCCGTATTTACAACATTATGAGGTTTGTTTTCTGGAACATATATACTCTCTCCTTCCTTTATATTAAAAGATTGTTTATCCACAATAAATTCTGCTCGGCCTTTCATTATATAACAACATTCTTGACCTGGGTGTACACTGGCTTCCTCCCTCATTTTTCCTCCTATTTCGATTTTAGTTAGTAATAATTGAAAATCTTTTACATGGGAAGGAGAAAGCATTTCATATGTCAAATGGGAGTTAGGCAAAATTAATTTTTTTCGCTCGCTTTCCTTAATCACAAAACTGTTTTTTTCTTCAGTGAAAAAATGAGTAATTGGTACATCAAAAACATCATCAATTTTTTTAAGCACATTTATTGAAGGACTTGATTTATTTTTTTCAATTTGACTAATATGACTACTGCTTACATCAACTTTTTCTGCTAAATAAATAATTGAAACATCTTTTTTTTCTCTTA
>Ga0079226_10001971_pt1 | contig 15757 bp, 10 predicted proteins | sample Poulit2014_FD_76345 | JGI IMG/M metagenome (GOLD analysis project Ga0079226, IMG submission 76345) | Agricultural soil microbial communities from Georgia to study Nitrogen management - Poultry litter 2014 | ecosystem: Environmental > Terrestrial > Soil > Agricultural land | place: USA: Georgia...
GTACGGTTAGAGCCATACGAACTGGTTAATCTTGAAATGATAACATCACGGTTGACTGAAGGTTGTATTTTAAATACGCCTCCCATGACACTGATCAAATCAAAAAAGACCGGATAAGCCAACGAGCAAAGCTGAATGAGTAGGACATTTTTTTCCTTATTAGTGAGGTTAAGATATCGATCAGCTTCCCATTCCTTCAAAAGGGTGTGAATGATTTTGGGCCGGGTGAAGATGACATTCGTGTATCCTACTGCTTTATTTCTTCGATTATCTCCCCCAATATGCTCTGATAGCAATGTTTCGATATAGTCTCGATCTACCTCCTTGGTTTCAAGAAAGCTTAGAAATACTTTTTCCAATACTTCCAACGGAATAGGTTCATTTATTCCAATTCTTTTACTCATTCTATATTTTGAATTACTTGTACGTTAAATTTCAATAAATGGCACGGCTACTTCCCAAAAATGGCTACCGCCATGGGTTACTAATGTTTCACCTTCAACAGCAAAAGCCGTTTCATCTTTTAAATATAAAGAATTATTCATTTCTCCGAATTCATATTCATCTTCTATTTGATTGAAAAAAGCCCTTTTTAGGTCTTCATTATCAAAATAGATATGTCTTTTCCCTTTTGATTGAACAATTTTAGATGTTTTACGAGGCAGATTCCCGTTTCCTGTAGCTTCTATATTACCATGATCAGCAGTTATCAATATTTGGTATCCTTCTGCTTTTAATGTGGTTATTAAGTCCTTGAGAAGGCCATTTTCGGCCCATTGTTTAGTATTCTGGAAAAATTGCTGATTTCCCATCACTGTTCCATGCATTAGCTCATCAATATCATTGGTTACAAAACCGAGTATCTTTTTTGAAAAATCTATGTCATTGACGATCTGTTTATCATTCCCAAATTTGTAATATTCAATTTGATACTTCTGGACACCCTTATTCATCCAATATTGTTTGAATAGCTTTTCCTCGTTTCTATTAGTTTGGGTTAAATCGGGCTTCGAACCTTTAAATATGGCTTGTCTTGACCAAGCTGTAATCGTTGGTATCCAAGCCAAGCTTACACGGTGTGAGGCCTGCTTAAGGTTTAAATTTTCTCTAAGCAGCTCCCACTGCCATAAGTTTAACCCGTCAATGACAATAACAGCCTTTTTGGCGCTCTTTATCCCATGCATGTAATCAAGTATTCGAGTAACTGTAGCTGGGTGTCGTTTCCCAGACAGGGTGAAGAGTGATGTATAATGATTATCTATAAATTTCTGAAGTTGCTTATTAATTTTCTTTTCAAAGCCTTTAACCTGGTCGTTGTACTCATCCTCATCTATTTTAAAAGCAACATATTTTAGGTGCGAAACCGAGGGAAGAAAGTTTAGCCAGTCATCAATGGTTTGTAAGCCACTACGCAGATCTTTAATAATTTCTTCTTTTAAACCGGCAAAGCTCTTTTTGAGTGAGGCTTTTTCATCAACGTAGACACCTATGCTGTATTCAAAATTGGATTCTTTGGCATGGCTTACTTCAACAGGTTTGAGTTCTCCTCTTATAAAGAGCTGAGTTAATTCTTTAGTTAATAGATTATGGCTAAAATTTATTTCAGAGGCATCGTCTTGGACATGCGTTCTCCACTCGTTCTGTAAAAAAGCTAAAAGGTCAGCCTTTGATCCAATCAGTGTCGAGACATCGCTATCAATAGGTTCTATAGCGTTGCTAAAAAAGGTTAGGAAAGCCTCGTTGAGCGTAGCATTGTGGCTGTAAAGATTTAAAAGCGAGGCCAACCACGGCTCTATATTATTGCTATCAATTAGGGAGTCGAAATCAATATTATAAATCCCCTCAAGGATGAATTTTATCGTCTTTTTGCGAGATTTATCATCAAAATTTGGCAGTTCAAGAATGTTATCCAACGTCCGGTAGCTGAGTCCTTTCAGTACCTCTGTATCCAGTTTGGGGAACAGATCTCTCAATCCAACTTCTGTGTAATACGATTCTTTAAGAATATCCGGTAAGGGGAGAGTGGGTTTGGCCAATGCTAATAAGTGCTTTTCATTGGTATGCCTGACATTCAACTCATAGGTCACTCGAAGCTCCAACAAAGACGAGCAGAAATGCAGGTTGTATCCTTCATTTTGAAAGTGTTCTTGTAACGTTGGATAGGATTGCAATAACTGATCCCGGTCATATACAATAATTACATCCTTATACGTAGATGCTATACTATTATGATATTTCTTTTTCAGCATCAGCTCTCAAGTTTTACAGCAGCATAACAGTTCAATTCAGGAATCACCTGTAAAGATATATCAAAGTCCTGTATCCACTCCTGATGCTCTTTTTTCAGCTTTTCTTGCCGTGATTGCCGTATATTATCAATACCAATACGGCTTATCTGCTTATGTTGGAATTTAAAAGCGTTTTCTTTGTTTTCTCTCAACCGTTTTGTTGTCCGACGAAGTTCTTGTTCAATCTCTCTATAAGTAGCTTCTAAATGCGATTCTGCGGCTTCAAATAGGGTCTTAAATGCTTTTTTTGAAGCCTCCTGATCCATCATGTGGTCAATAGAAAAACAATCGGGTTGCATAGAAAAAGTCTTCCACAGTTCTTGAGCATGGGCAGGAAAGTATTTTTGGTCATCATCAATAAATAAAGGAACCAAACGCGTCGTTTCTTCAAATTTATTTTTGACTGATAGTTCCCATAATGACCAAAAACCGGTTGTTTCATTATCTTTGATGACGGGAATGTTGTTTACTTCATTTACCGGTGTTACGGTTGATAGAATATCCTGGATAAATGCGTGTTGCAAGGTCAAGGTCTCAAAGCCGGGATTGTCTAACCCTTTTTCTGTATCAAAGGTAATGTATTCATTTTGGATTTGGGGTGTATCAAACCGGAGCCCATTTTGTGTATAGCTATAGGGTATATTATTTTCTTTCAAATAATAGGTTGTAAGCTTCTCAAGCCAATCTGAGAAGGGGCTATATTTAATGGCTTCCGTCTTTTCAATATCAAGTTCATTGCCCTCAACAGTAGGGATAGCGCCTTCGGTGCTTTTATAGTTTTTTAGCTTCTCTTTCACTTCATCGAGCCATTCATTGCTTTCCTCCTCAAAATCTTCTGGGTTGATTAACGAGGTTAAATAAAGCCGATCAATGTCATCTTTTTGGATCGTACTGTCCAATACATCCGATGTTTTATCAATTCCCAACTCCTGCATGATAGATCCCAATTTTTCTTCAACAATTTCATACACTCTCCGGTCAATAGAGTTGTCGATGAGGAAATTGATGGCATTCACTTTTTTATCTTGACCAATACGATCTACCCGGCCAATGCGCTGTTCCACAATCATGGGATTCCACGGGATATCGTAATTAATAACTACATGGGCAAACTGCATATTCAGTGATTCCCCGGCCGCATCTGTTGATACTAAAATTTGTACGTCCTCTTTAAAATCTTGCAATGCTTTTACCCGCTCATGATAGGCCATAGAGCCATTAATTTTCACACAACGGTATCCACCCTGCTCCTCCAACAGCTTGCGAAGCATCTCCTGGGTTGAGGTAAATTCAGTAAATATAATGACTTTTACATCGGGATCATGTTCTTCTTTTTTAAGCTCCTCAAGTAAATTGAGTAGATAATCAGCTTTTACATCAATCTCTGCTTCAATACAGCGGTCGGCTAACTCTGTTAGCTTTTGAAGGGTTTGTAGCTCCGTTTCATAATAGGCTTGTGTTTCTTCAACCAGGGAGAGGACTTTTTCTTCGAACTCCAGTTCCATCTGTCCCTCATAACCCAACTCCTTTAGGTTGGTCTCCACCGATTCTTTGGTGACTTCCTCTTGCTCGGCTTCTAACTTACTGGCTCGGTTTGCCATCGCATCTCGAATAGCCTGTGTAGAACTACTCATCATTCGTTGGAACAGCACCATGGTAAAGCCATAGGAGTTATTTTTGGTCTCTTTAGCCAGATTAAAACCATGAACTACGTAATTGGTGACTTCTTCATACAACTCCTGTTGAAGTTGATGCTTTTGCGCATCGTATGCTATTTGATGTTTCTCGGTACTCCGGTCATTAAAGAGACGCTTGCCATCATAATCAACGGCATTTCTTTTTTCCGTGCGGACTACATAAGGCTCTAATTCTGATAGCTCGGGCATACCCTCCCCCGCAAAAGCATCCTCATCAATGAGTTGAAGTACACGCCTGAAATGATCACTTTTCCCCCGGTGTGGAGTAGCTGATAGCAGTAATACATTGGGGATGGCATTACACAGCAGATCAGCCATTTTAAAGCGGCCCACGGTGGGATCACTCCCGCCTACTTTATGACACTCATCAATAATGAGCAGGTCAAAATCAGCCTCTAATACACTTTCAATTCGGTACTTATTGTAGGTGTTTACTTTTTCTTTACTCCACCCTTTCCGTGTCTCCATGGGTTTAAGGGCATCTAACGGGACGATAAGCTGATCGTGCTGCTTCCAGATATTGACTTCATTATCCGCATTAATAGATGAAAAGGTACGGGTTAAGGTATTGATGTGGCCGGAGTCATAGACATGAAACCGCTCGTTAAAATGGTTTTTAAGCTCTTGCGCCCATTGGGTCATCGCAGAGACGGGAACCACAATGAGCGTTCGCTCTACAAGGTTCTTGAGCTTAAGTTCTTTAAGTGCTAACCCTGCTTCAATGGTTTTGCCCATCCCCACTTCATCGGCCATTAAATAACGAATAAATGGGCCGGACATCACCTTTTCCAGTGCTAATATTTGGTGGGGCAAGGGGACCACATTGCTTTCGTGGGGTGATAACATAGACTGGCCCTGTATTTCATTTTTAATACGGGCTGCCATCGTTTTGAGCGCAAATCCTTCTGAGCTGAGTTTATGCCCAGAAGTTTGGAGTTTACCCTGCTCAATTTTTATGATCTCCCCCGTAGAAAGCAAGCGCACCTCAGCAATAGACTTACCAAAAACACGGCTTGTTTTTAATACTTCAACTTCCTCGTCCTGATATTGCATACTTTATAGAATTAAAAATTCACCCTTTTTCGTCAGTGTATGTCACGATCATATGATGTTTTATTGAATCCCACAACAGTTTAAATGGCTAATTGATCGGGACGATTCCGGGCTATTTTTTGTAAAAATAGTTCGGAAACACCTTCGAAAAAGGTGGGCTTTCTTTTGGTTCGTTTTCTTTGCCCAACCAAAGAAAATGAACAATATAACATCTTCATAATAGAATAAGCCCAGACGCATATAGTACTATAAATATTATTAATAAATAAACGCTACTTTACTTCCATCACACCCGGTCGGTGGCAATATCATAGAACATGAGAAGCTGATCATCTTCCTGTAACAGGTTCTTAGGCAGTTTTTCTCCCACCTGAACAATCGTTTTAAAGTCTTTGCTATCCCAGCAATCTTGAAAGCCAGCTCGCAGGGCCTCTACGCGAGCTTCTTTTAATTTTTTGGCTCCCTGGCCGGTTGCTTGATCAACGTACGCCTCAAACTCTTTAAGTAAGGCCTTATTACGCAAGGCTTCCCGGTCTTTCGCTTCATCCATATTGGGTACCCGCCAGTTTCCATCCTCTTGTTGAATAAAGTTCTGTTCTAAAATCGTTTGAAGCTCAGGCAGTATATCACCTTTCCTAATAGCAGTTGTGGCCTGCATCCATTTAGGATGTATTTCAGAATACGATTGAGCTTTCTTCTTAAGCTCTGACCGTAACCACTCAATCCCTTCTTTTTCGTTGGATACATTTAATGAGAGTTGGACAAAATTCGATGTTTTTTCCTTCTTTGTGTCATATTCTGAGACTTGTTCTTGGGTGAAATACATTCCATCTCGTTCAGCATATCGTTTTTTAAGTTCTGATTGAAAATCTTTGGAATCTATAGGAACGGGTAAGCCTCTTGTTATATAAAAAGAGATTAAACGATCATAGAGTATTTTAGAACTGCGTTCAATTATAGGTGTAGTACTATTATCACTTTGTGAATGTATTTTTAAATGACCAAGGTGTTCATTCAAAAATTCCCAAATAGTCGTGTCTTTTTGATCTGTAAACTTACGTTCAATTTTTTGGCTTGGTTTATAGCAGTTGATAACTAAATCTTGTTTAACGGCAGTTGGTGTAGTAACAGCTTTAAAAGTATTCTCTTTTTTGTCTAAACCACTAACATTTGCGATAACAAATCCAGCTCTTTGTATTGAAGTTTGTATACTATTCCAAACTGATGCACTCGTATTACTAAACTCAACAGTCATCCATCTACTAGGTTTTAAAACGCGATAATATTCCTTAAAGCTGTTTTCTATTATCTTTTGATACTCAGATAGCGACTTATTTTGAGTTTTGTTTTGAATAGCTTCTTTATCATTATTCGTTTTGACCTTAATCCAACTTTCCCATAAAAAACTTAATTCAGAATACATTAGGTTTGCACCAAATGGTGGATCTGTGAAAATATAGTCAATAGAACTATTATCTAAGTTATTTACATCTGTAGCCGATTGAGTACTAACAGGTTGACTATTATCTACATTTTTAAGCGCATTTTTGATACGTGATATTTTATTTTTATATGCAGTTAATACGTTCGCTTCGGCGACTTGTGAACTAATATAAAGCGTACCACTTAATGGATTATATGGATAAGTTACATTTGGTCTATGCCTGTTTAACTTAGAAAGGTTAAGCAATTGGCTTGTAAAAAATATTTTTTGTTGGTTAGTATCACATAACTCATTTAGGGCAGATAGTAGTAATAGTGTCCTACTGTGGTAATAATGATGTGTATGAGTCAATCCTTTTCTATCATTTCTTCTACACTCATCACCTTCCGGCATTCTTTCTTTGGGAAACCATCTTTTTATTTTGTGTTTTCTTATTTTTTCTATCTTTTTAAGTTCATTTTCATCAGGCTCTTTATCAAAATCATTTCCACCATAAGTATAATTAATTAAAACCGGCTTCGTCTTTATTTGTTTTATGCTTTTGTCTAGATAGGGATCGTATACCGTTTCAAATGCTTTATCTATTTTCCGTTTAGTATGTTTAGTCCCACAACTTGGGCACTCGAACTCTTTACTGACCTTTCCATCTTGATCTACAGCAACATCCCAAAAAACAAGTTCATTTCCGCATTCTGTACACGAAAATATCTCACTCCAAACAACATAATTTATTTCTCCAGTCTTGTTGTCTGAATGTTTCGTATTATAAACCCATCCAAAATCAGATTCTATATTTTTTATAATATTTTCTACATCCTTAACAAAATCCTTTACATCTGATATAGAATTGTAATTATTCGCAATTAATGATGCTATAGGTGATAAATCAGAATCTATTGCAAATCTAAGCCCCCATTCTGGAGAGCCTTTAAAAAGGTTTTGCCAATCCTTTTCAATTCTATGCTTAATCTTATCACTTGGATTTGAACATTTTTGAGCGGCTACACCTGTCATACCCGTACCAGCATAGCTGTCAATAATAATATCGCCTGGTTGCGTATAATGTAGAATATATCTCATTATAGCTGGGTGAGGTACTTTAGTATGAAATGTATGTGCCAGATAAAAAGGGTTGTGTCTACCTACACTAACATCATATGTAAAAGGATCATCAACTGAATATTTTGCATTTCTTTGGCCATTTTGCTGTAGGTCTATTTTAGCGTCCTCCCATATTTCGATAAAATCATTCAACCAAGGATTAGGGCAAGCGGTATAATATGGGGGATCACTTAATTCAATAATATCCTCATCATCTCCAGTAGGGAATCCATCCATTTCTTTAAGCTCCGGGAGTTTTTTGCGGAGTTCATCTCTAAAATATTCCCGTCGTTCCTCTTCGCTTTCAAATGTTTTCCCTAAGCAGGTTACTGTGGCTTGTTCAGCTGTTTCCATAGATGTTGGTTTTTGGTTGTCATCTCGAGCGAAAGTCCATTCCGATACTTAGGAATTGTCGGGCTGAAGTCGAGAGATCTCATTCTTTTTTTATTTAGCTGCTGATAAGGAGGATAAGATTTCTCCGCTCCGCCCCGGCAGCCGCCGGGACTACGGTCGAAATGACAACATGAAATTTAATATTAGAATTAGTTAGTCTTCATTTGTAAATACAATGCGTATATCTTCGCGCTTTTTGCCTTTGCATTGTTCATCAATCAAATCATTAAACACCTTTTTTGCTTTTTTGGGATGCAGCGGTTGTGAAAAATGTTCGCTGAGATCTGTTTTCGTAATTTTAATCCGGTCTATACTTTTAACCACTGTATTAATGGCATCACGAATGCGTTTGGCTTTTCCCTCATCCAGCTCAACTTCATCATCTTTGAACTTTTGAACCAGTGTTTGATCCTCATCCGTTAATAAATCTATGTTTTTTTTCGCTGAGGGATCATCAAAAACGTCTTTGGCTTTTTGGAGTAAGTTTGCATAAATCTTATCAAGCTGTTCTTCAAGCTCTCCTACACTAAAAATATTTTCACCCACGTATTCTTTAGGGTCAAACTCATGGTAAGTCTTGCGCTCCAGATCTGATGTTGTTAGATCCTGGGTTTGCTTTTTCAGCTTCTGTAACTGCTCCCGCCAGTGGTTGTAAGAAGATCCTGTTAGATAAGCCGCATCCGTCAAGGTATCACAAACATGCTTCTGATCGCTATTTACCAACTGCTGTTTTCGTTTTGCATCATCCGGTGACAGACGGTATTTATGGTAATTCTTTAGATAATAGGTTGCATAGCGATCTTTTAAATCCTTCAGCGTGGCTTCATACTGTTTTAATTCCTTGTCATCACTTTTTAGCTTTGTAGGCAGGCGGTCTATGGCTTCCTCAATATCATTATATAGTTTCTGCTCCATATTTTCATCTACATACTGCTGGGCTCGCTCTAAATAACCGGCATATCCTCCAAATGTATCCGCCCGGTTTTTGAGGTTTTCAATTTCTTCAATAAGCGGCCAAGCCTTAAAGGCTTCTTCAATTTCATCAGCTGTGATGCTAAAGTTTTTCAGCTTGCCATAGGTGTCGAAATTAATAATTCGATCTAATAGTTTACGCAGCTGCTCCAGTTCCTTTTGGTACTGTTCTAACTTCGTATCGGTCAGCAAAGGAATGTTCTGGCAATGTATCCCATTCCGCAGTTTCCCAGCTTCTTCTGCAACTTTGTTGACCCTGCTTTGAGCTTCGCTAATAATTTTTTGTACGGTTTCTGGCCGTTCTAATTGTGAAGTCATATCCGGCAGGTCTAAGGCACGGAATAATGCTTTGATATCTTTTGTGGAGATGTCCTTGGGCTTTTTAATATGCCTGAACGTAAAATAGTCTTCCGGGTTGAGGTCGGTAACCATATTAATATTCGAAGCGGTCAACTCTTTACTGCCTGACCATGAAATTGATATTTCGCCTTCATACACCATCGCTGTTAGGATGATGAACATCAGCTGATGTTCTAAGTGGAATTCAACGTCGTACCACAAATTTTCCTTTTCAGAATGGCGGCTAATAATCTCATCCCGGTTCAACACACTACCCGTATCTAATTCCTCAACCTTGTCCAAATAGTGGCTTGCATATTTTGAGTAGGTTAAGTCTATACGATCACCATTCCATAGCCCTAACCCATCCAATATGTTTTCCCCATCACTGTTGGGCTTTTGGGGTGATACTATTTTTTGCAATGCGTAATTTATACGTTTTTGGAAGTTTTTTTGTGTAATAGGCTTTCTAAGTCTGCTAAAAGCAGGATAATCAGGATATCTTTCATTGAAGATATTATTCAACAGTTCCCGGCCCACGTAATCAAACTTGATGATAGGAGGGCTACCGGTACCAGGTAGGTTAAAGCTGCTGAGTGCCTTTTCATCTTGTTGGTGTATAACGTTGGTAGCACTGACATACTCACTATTGAACAGCTTTAAAGCTCTGTTCTTATACGTTTCCATCTGTTCCCGGTAAATCTTTTTCTTATCACTGGTTGCAGAGGTGTGTTTTGCCTTTGCTGCCCCATAAAGCAGAATGACTTCTCTAAAGTCTTCACTTAAGTCGGTTAGGTCAAAATAGACTTCGTCCTCCTTATTGTTTTGTGCATTAGAGCCAAAAATAGGACTGAAGAATAAGTAAAAATCCTCTTCCGGCTCGGTGGTACTGCGTTCATTGGGATTGCCAAAGAATATATAGCCGCGCCGGAAGGTCTTTTTATCATTCCACTCAAGGGTATGCTGCCATATATTAAATCCAGATCGATAGGTATTTTCTTTCATTTCGAGTTCATGCTGCAGAAAGTCGAAGTAATACTCATCTGCTCGTTTATCATCATTAGCTAAAACCTCCTCAGCATAATCCTTTATAATTTGTTGAACGTTAATCCCCCCCTCAACACGTAAATAATACTCATCGTTGTCAACGCTTTTATCAAAATATTGTCCGCTTGTAGCCTTGATGAGCTGATCGGCTGTTCGCGCCACTTGGGCTGTTAATAGCTCTGCGTCATCTATTTTTTCATCTGTAATACTAAGACTTTCCTTTAAAGTCCCGGCCGTAGCTCCATTTTTCTTATCTAAATCATCACACAGCGCTTTAATAGCTAAGGCATGTGCTATCTTATAGGCTATGGGCTTTAGATTGGTTCGATTATCAGAAAAATAGGTTTCAATTCGGTCATTGATGATTCCCATTTTATCCTTCACTTTTCGAATATCGGGTATGGCTGTCAATGACGCATCTTCGGCTATTTCATTCCAGTATGTATCATAAGTTAACAGGCCGGCGTTGTTATTAGGTACCTCCTCTTCGGCCAGTGCTTCAAATTCTTTACTTAATACCTTTAAGATCTCTCGCTGGCTTTTACCGTGCTTTATATTCTCAAACTGGTCAATATAATCGGGATGCACCGGAAATAAGTTTACATATTTATTGAGATGGTTATTAATCCCATCAAACAGATGAGAAAACTCAAGCAGGTGTTCTCGAATTTGATCTTTTTGATGTTCATTCTTTTTTAAAAGCCGCTGTTGGACGACAAACGATATGTCCTCCTTGGTGATAATAAGATCAGCATATCGATCCTCCACCTTTTGAAGCATCTCAGCCTGGTGTTGAAATTCAGGCGATCGGTAAAGTAATTCTTGTACCCCAAAAACAAATTTAAAGCGAGAGTTATTACACGCTTCCCCAAGTGATCGAATAACAGAGAGATCCTGCTGTAATTGACGAGGATCTCGACTTTTTAAATATTCCAGTAGCTCATCGACAACAATAAGCAAGTGTTTTTCAGGATATTCTTTTTGGTAGGCCGCCATCATATCTGCTATCTGTTCCGGCCACCCGTATTTGGGCTTTGCATTTAACTCAAAGTCAACATCTAATTTGTTTAGATACCTGTTGAAGTGATTGGCAATAATCTCATTTAGTGACAGATTGGTAGCAATCTCAAAACGAAGCACATTATACTTACCGGCAAACCCTTTAAACGGCTCTTTTAAAGCAGGTTCGCTCAAGTATTCAAGAAACGATTCATTTTCTGCGATAGCTGCTATTAAAGCCATTAAGTGTGATTTACCGGTACCATAGCTCCCGACAACCTGAATGCCGAATTTTTCATCCGTATTGTGGATGTCTAAGTTTTCAGCAAAAATAGTTTCAACATCTTCTCGCATCTTTTCAGAAAAAACAAAACTCTTAACAAGATTGGCTGCATCTTCTTTGTCCTCACTTTCAGAGAGTTTTACAACTGAGGTAATCGGATCAAACGATATTAAGTCCTTGTATTTCATGTATTAATATTTTTTAAAAGCTTAGTTCAGTTACGGGTTGTGAGAAGGATAAATAGACCTGGTAATTGTAATCTGATTCTACAATAAACTTCCCATCCTCATATTGATCATTCCAAATTAGAATCACACAAACAGAACGACATATATCATTTAAAATCTGTTCAAAGTCAATTTTCAGATCCTGCTCTTTAACGGCACCAATATTTTCAATGGCTATAATGGGACAATCATATCCTTCTATGGTTACAGCTTGTTTATCGAGCTCTTCTTCAAGTTTGTGAGTTACCTTAAAAGGCAAAGTAGAACGGCCGTCATCACTTTTGATACTGTGTGATATTTCTTTCCCAATATTGAGTATTTGGATATTCTGCTCTTCGATTTCTTGTATAATTGTACCTTCCGTACCCTTATCAAGCCAACAAAACATAAACCTTGATGTGGAAGAAGGCAATTTAGGTATTAAATCCATGCTGTTTATGTACCACCATACCCTTAACTTATAAATGGTTAAATGTATTGAGCTTTAACTACTTCTACAAGCTTATCGATAGGAAGTACAATTATATCTGGATTATACAGATAATATTATATCCTGTTTAGTTATTGTGCCCCCTCCACAAGCTCCTCAGAATTATTCGAGACTTTATTTACCGCTTTGCTCACCTCATAAAAGCCGATGGCATCATCCGGGAAGGGGCGGAGCAGTTCTTTAAGTCCAGCGGTGTCCGCGTTGGTCGGGTCCAGCCACTCTTCAAATTCTTCTTTCAGCAGCATCGCCGGCATGCGGTCGTGCAGCTCCGACATCGCCTCGTTGGCCTCGGTGGTGATGATCGAATAGGTGGGTACTTTCTGGCCTTCCGGTGATTCCCACACGTGATAGATGCCCGCAAAGGCAAACAGGTCCTCGTGGGTGGGATAAATAAAGTAGGGCGTTTTGTGGCCCTTCTTTCCCTTCCACTCGTAGAATCCACTGGCCGGAATCAGGCAGCGGTGCCGCCGGAACGACCGCTTGTAGGATTTCTTCTGGTCGACGCTTTCAGCCCGGGCGTTAATCATACTGTACGATACGTTCTTGTCCTCTGCCCAAAAAGGCAGCAGGCCCCAGCGGAACCGTCGCAGGGTCCGCTCGCCGTCCTCATTTGCGCCCGCGACCGGCATGCGGTGGGTAGGGGACACGTTATAATTGGGTCCGTACTCCTCAACGCCCTCCATCGTGGCATCAAAATGCTCTTCCAGATCCTCTTTTTCTTCGAATAGCGTGTATCGTCCGCACATACAAAAAGGCTTTTAGGTTCGTCGTTGACTGATCAACAATATACCAAAATATTCCCCGACCCGGGTGATACCTCGCAGCCGGCTGCGCGCAAAGCCGGAAGGTCTAAGCTATAATCCCATGATTTACTTATCCGGGAGTCATAATGGATAATAGCGTATAAGCGGCTAATGATTTATTATTAATTATAGGTTAGTTATATGTTATCCGGCTGTTGTGGATTATATTTGAGTCGTATAGGTCAATCATCGTATATTATAAGTAGTGATTCAAAAAAAGCTCTGCACCCGCAGGGCTTTTGCTATATTCCTTCCGCACAAAAACACCTCCTTGATTCAAGTATTTTAGCCAAACTACCAACATTTCTGCCTCACTCACAAACAGCTTTTCAAACTTCGCTTCTAAGCGGTGTTTTTTCCATTGCAATGGAACTTACTGGTGAAAATAAATACAATAATAAAATTATAGCTATCGAAAAAATGACTTTAAATTCCTTGCGGGAGGAAATAAATAAAATCATAGAACAGATGAATAAGGGTATAGACTAGTCGTTTAATCAAACCTATTGGATTAAGGGATTTCTTATTCTAACAAAATGCCATATATTAGGATAACAGATTCTATAATCAAGTGAACCGGAATAAGTTGAATATCAACAACCATCACACATTACCGTATTTACTTCCGGACGAAGAGGTGAGAGCTGATATCCCGGCCTTAACGTCTGCTCATCGAGTGTTAGGGGAAATTAAAGGACGTATTACCCAAGATATTATTAACCCTAATTTAATTATTGCGCCTCTTTTAACAAAAGAAGCGGTCGCCGCCGAATCGGTATTTCATTAACTTCAAGAACGGCCAGCTGTATTCCTGCTCCCCTCCGAGAAGATGCTGCTGGATACTTTTTTCGATCCCGTCACTTTTTCGGCCTTCCAGGGAGCGCAGCGTTAAACCATTTTCAAGGAGGCCTTCGAAAACATACCGTCAATCGCAGCAGGCTACGCCGATATGCAAGCCGGAGAGGCAAAAAAAAGATCTCACTCACTACCTAAAACCACTTCAACTGCCGGCCAAAAACGGCTCTCAGCATTAAACTACTCTTATGATTGGTTAATCAGCATGAACGACTAACGGGATTCAGCAGATCGCCCGAAAACAAAAGACCGCCCCCTCACCTTGTAGAGAATTTGAACGCGACTATAAGCGGAGCCCGAAGAGGTTGGCCTAAAATTTAGGCTATGATATCCGAAGAACCAATATTAAACAGTTTAAACGGTACGTTGAGGTCAAATGAAGAAGGGTCGATGCGGGCGTGATGCATTCGTCCAATGAAATAAATCGATTATTCCAACTCAGGTAAAAGCATGGTCCAGCACAATATAGGTAGTAAAACTGCTCGAGGCTTGCATGCCACCCTTTTGTTCACTAATATTAAGTGTTCACGATTCGTGAACATAACATAATAATGAACAATGGTACCTAAAATAGTCAACAGAGCCTTAAATAACCTCGAAAAAAATGCCGCTCTCCATGGGACCTGGGAAGAGTACGCCAACCATAACAACACAATCGATGGCAAAATAAAACTGCAGCGTAATGGACAAGAGTTAACCACTTGTTTTGTTCAGGTCAGAAAAGAGATAAGAAAACATCACATTCATAAGCTTTAGGCTTTAGCCGAAGACCATCACCCATTTCTGTTGATTGTAGATCGATTGTATCCAAATCTAAAGAAAGAACTTAACAAAGCAACGATTAATTGGGTGGATGGGGCTGGAAATATCTATTTAGACCACGGGCACCATTTTATTTGGATAGATCGGCACAAAACCACCCCCGTAAAGGAGAAAAAAAATCGCGCTTTTACGAAAACAGGCCTAAAAGTAGTATTTCTTTTTCTGCACGATGAAAAATGGCTGAACAAAACATACCGGGAAATTGCTGGAAAAGCAGATGTAGCCTTAGGTAATATCAAGCATATATTAGATGGGTTAAGGCAACAACGGTTCATCATTGATAAAACCGAAAAGCAATTTAAGCTCATCAATAAAAAGAAATTGCTTGACCAATGGTTGACCGCGTTCACCGATAAACTCAAGCCAAGGCTCCACGTAGATAATTTTAAATTCCTAAATGAAAAAGATCAGCGAGTATGGAAAAATTTAACGCTTGACGAAGAAACCTTCTGGGGAGGAGAACCCGGTGCCGAGCTATTAACGGCTAACCTCAAGCCGGCTACGTATACTTTATATACATATAATACAAAGGCCATTCTGATGAAAGATTACAAGCTAAAACCGGACCCGGAGGGAAATGTAGAAGTTTATACTCCCTATTGGACTTTTGAAACGCCAAACAAAAAAACGGCCCCTGCCCTTGTCGTTTACACCGACCTCATGGCAACCGGAGAACCTCGAAATGCAAATATAGCAAACGATATTTATGAAAGATTTCTTACCCATCTCACTTGAAGAAATGAGGCAGGAACATCTTCGAGAATTATTTCAAATACTGGAAGAGGCGTTTGCTGAATTCAAAATTAGCTATTATGTGCTGGGAGGTCTTGTCCTGCTATAGGTTGACAGATTATAGATTAATTTAAGCCGCCCGATGGACTTGGTCGGGGGCGTTATAATTTAAACTTAAATGCGGGCGATCGCCATTATAAAGTTCGATCGCA